>OGPS01001129.1_pt1 | contig 21316 bp, 14 predicted proteins | sample 1552931 | NCBI WGS metagenome assembly OGPS01 (sample SAMEA2580252, study PRJEB22360) | human gut metagenome | biome: human gut; feature: human-associated habitat; material: faeces | place: Denmark | collected 2008/2010 | reverse complement strand
CCGCCATGCTCAACAGGCCGTTGACAAGGGACGGGCGGCAGCACAGCAGCCAAAAGCACTGGGATAATACCAACAAAGCGAATATTTGCCCGCTGCCGCTGATCTCACGCGTCCTGGTCATCGGTCTGCCCCCTTTCCCGCTGGCGGGCGGAGGACACATTGTAGTCCTCCTGCCCCAGCCGCTGCCAGCCGCTGCGCCAGAATAGATCCCGCAGGGTGCGGGGCTGCCACGGCGCGATGGGCGCCGTGAGCGGTGTGCCCAAAGTATGCAGGCTGCACAGGTTGACCACCAGCACCAAAAAGCCCAGCACCATGCCGTAAAGCCCCAATATCCCGCCGATGAAGATGAATAAAAACCGCAGGATCGTCACCGGCTCGTACAGGCTGGGCACCGCGAAGGCGCTTACGGCGGTCAGCGCGATAATGATGATCATGGGCAGGCCCACCAGTCCGGCGGTCACAATGGCATCCCCGATGACGATGCCGCCCACCACACTGAGGGTATGCCCAATGGCATCCGGCAGGCGCAGCCCTGCCTCCCGCAGCAGCTCATACAGCAAAAAAAGGGCCAAGGCTTCCCCCATAGCGGAAAGCGGCGTGGCCGAAACAGAGCCGAGGAAGGCGGGCAGCAGCATCCGGGGAATACGCTCCGGGTGGAAGGTGACCACCGCCACATAATAGCCCGGCAGCAGCACCGTAAGGAAGAACGCCGCCAGCCGCAAAAGCCGCACAAACGCCGTAAAATAGGGCCGCTGGGTGTAGTCATCCAGCGTGTGGAAATGCTCGGTGAAGAGGTAGGGCGCGATCATCACATTGGGGCTGCCGTCCACCATAACGCCCACTCTGCCCTCCGCCAGCTTGGCGCACAGGGTATCGGGGCGCTGGGTGGTGCCCGTCCCGCTGAAAAGCGACGCCGCCCCCTTGCCGATGAACGCCTGCAAAAAGCCGCTGTCCAGCACCAGCGGCAGAGAAGCCTCCCGCAATTTTTGCCGCACAGCCTCCACCGTTTCGGGCGCCGCCACATCGCTGAGGTAGCAAAGGCGCACATTGGTGCGGCTCTGCCGGCCCAGGTACAGCGTTTCCACCGTCAGATTGGGGGATTTGAGCCGGCGGCGCACCATGGCGGTATTGGTATTGTTGCTTTCGGTAAAGCCCTCCCGGGAGCCGCGGAGGTTCTTCTCCATGGCTGGCTCCCCCACGCCCCGTGTCTCAAAGCCCTGATAGCCCAGCGAGAGCGCCCGGGGCACGCCGTCCAGCATCACCATGGCAAAGCCGCTCATCGCCTTGGTAAAGAGATCCTCGTAGGTTTCCACGATGCCCTGCTCGCTGCTGAACAAAAACTGTGAGCGCAGGTACTCCCACAGCTTTTCCGGGTCGGCCTCCGGCGGGGCCATGCGGTTTATGGGGCGCAGCAAAAAATCGCTGACCTGGGTATTGCTCACCAGACCATCGAACATAAAAGCCAGGCCCTTTACCCCGGCCAATTCAAATTCATCCAAAATGAGATCGGCGGAGCCGCGCATCCCTTGCTCAATGCGCTCCCGCAGCAGCACAATGCTGCTGTCCAGTTTTTCCGGCATCATTTCTCCCTCCACTCGGCGCCGCTCCCCGGCAGATATCGGGTCTTTCCCGGCAGGAGAAAGCCGCAGACGGGCCAGGAAGCACCGTGGGCAGGCTGACGCGCGATGCGGTTTTCTTCGCCGAAAATATCATTTTCCCTGCCGGGGAAATTCCTTTTCATTATTCGCCGCGGCCGCCGGAATATGTGCGGGAATATGCCGCCCAAATCCGTAAATAATACCCTCCATGCGAGGTGATTTTTTGTGCTGGTCACATTTTTGCGGACGATGATCCTGTATCTTGTGGTTGTGTTCGGCATCCGGCTGATGGGCAAGCGCCAGATCGGGGAGCTTCAGCCCTCGGAGCTGGTCATCACCATCCTCATTTCCAATATCGCCACCCTCACCATTGAGGAAACGGACAGCCCCATGTTCGCGGGGCTTCTGCCCATTTTGGCGCTCATGTGCTTCGAGGTGCTGACCTCCTTCCTCTGCTTGAAAAGCGCCCGGCTGCGGCGCATTGTCTCCGGGCGGCCCATTATCATCATCCACGATGGGAAAATAGACCAGCGGGAAATGCGGGAGCTGCGCTTTTCCGCCGATGACCTGATGATCCAGCTGCGGCAGAACGGCATCTTTCGGGCAGAGGAGGTGGAGTTTGCGGTGGTGGAGACCAACGGCAAGCTCTCCGTCTACCAGAAGTACCAGAACCGCCCGATAACGCCGCAGGTGCTGGCCATGCCGGATCAGCCGAAGGATAACGCCCCGCCGCTGGCTGTGGTGTGCGAGGGCACCGTGATGCACGAGGCCCTGCGCCGCAGCGGCAAGGACCTGCGCTGGGTGGAAAAGAAAGCCGCCGCTCAAAAGCTCAAAATTGATGATGTGTACCTGATGGTCGCCTGCCCCGATGGCAGCTGTGATATTGTGGCGAAGGAGCGTGGCCGATGAAACGATTTTTGGCGGCGGTGGGCATTTTGCTCATTATCATCGGCATCAGCATTTACACGCTGGTGGATATGCAGCAAAGCATCGATCGGCTTACGGAGCACACGGCGGCGGTACGGCAGCAGGTGGAAAAAGAAGGCGCCGCCACCGCCCAGCGCCAATGCGAGGAGCTGATGGCGGAATGGAACGGCATGGAGCCCCGGTTTTTGCTGTATGTGCGGCACGACCATCTGGATAATATCATGGAGCACCTTTCGGAGCTGCCGGCCTACTGCCTGGAGGACGACCGGGCCGAGCTGCTGAGCACCCTGGATGCCGCCCTGCGCATGATGGAGCATCTCAAGGAATCCATCACCCCCAGCTGCCGCACGCTGTTGTAGCTTTCCCCGGGCGCTGTGACCGGCGGCACCGGCAAAAGGCGGCGATGACTGCGCGGCCGGACCTTGTCAGGCATCAGCCTATCTGCGGCTCGTCCTCCTGTCCTCCCACCCTTTTTTCCATTCGCCGCCGCAAAATAAAAATCAGCCCGCAGGAGAGCGCCTCTCCCGCGGGCTTTGGTTTATTCTTCTGTTCAGCCGTAGAATGGCTCCTCCGAAGCGCCCTTGATGGTCACCGTGACGGTATCCACCTCGGCGGCGGTCCTGGGCCCGACGGGACTGCCCGGCGCGATGCTGGTGCCCACCACCGTGCCCGGCTCCCCACCCGTTTCCGGGTTGGTATCGTAGACGATGGTATAGCTGATCTGGCAATCGGTAAGGATGCGGATGGCATAGGCTTCATTGGCGCCGTACAGGTCCGGCATGACGGTATACTGCGGTCCCTTGCTGATATAAAGCGTCACGCTGCCATCCTCCGGCAGCACCTGCCCCACCGCCAGCGATTGCTTATAGATCACCCCGCTGGGGTAGGTATCGCTGTACTCATAGCGGTAGATGAAATTATACCCACTCATCTGCTCCAGCTCGTCCTCTATCGCCGGCAGATAGTACCCCTCCAGGCTGCGCTCCATCACCGGGGTGGCGGGCTGCTCCTTGCCGTCAAAGGCGCCGCTGTTCCACAGCGCCAAAAGGACATTCCCGATGACGCTGACCGCCAGCAGCACCGCCAGCAGCACCATGGGCGGAGAAAACTGCTTTGGGCCCGCGGCCGCCGGTTTTTCCGCCGGGCGGGGCGGGGCCTCCGGCCGGAACACGGCGGTATTGGCACCGGCTTCCTCCAGCAGGGCGGCGGAAAACGCCTCCATGGAGCGGTAGCGCTGCTTGTGATCCACCGAAAGTGCCTTCATGATGCCCTCGCAGACATGCTCCGGCAGGTCGGGGCGCAGCTTGCCCAGCGGCGCCAGGTAATCATCCCTTTCCCCGCGCAGCTCGGCGCTTACCGGGGCCTGTCCCGCCAGCATGCGGTACAGCACCGCTCCCAGCGAGTAGATATCGGTCCATTCTCCCTGCCACAGTGCCTTGGAATACTGCTCCGGGGCGCTGTACCCGGCGTAAAGCTCGGCGTGCAGGCCGTTGCCCACGGTGCGCAGCTCCGGCAGGGCAAAGCCATCCAGGATGACCCGCTTGCGGCTGTCCACATAGATGTTCTGCGGGGAGATGCCACAGTGAGTCAGGCCCATATTGTGCAGCTGGCTAAGCAGCGAGATAAGCGGGCTGATGAGCTGCCGGGCATCGGTCAGGCTCATCTCTCCCTTTTGGCGGGAAAGATACTCCTCCAGCGGCTCCATGCGCAGATATTCGGTCACCCGGTACAGGGTGTCATTTTCGGAAAAAAGCACCAGTGTTTTCAGCATCGCCTTGTGGTTCACTTCCATCAGGCGCTTCCAGCGGTCGTGCAGGTCGCTGGCCATGGTACGGAACAGTGTCTTGCTCTCGGCGGAGATGAGCAGGATGCCCTTATGGTCCTCTGCCCGCTTCAGGATGCCGGGGAAGAATTCCTCCACCCGCACCTTGCGGTCCTTTTCGGCATCCCAGGCCAGATAGGTGGTCAGCAGGTCATTGTGGTGCAGCACCATCCCCACGCGGTACTGCCCGGAGAGCACCGTTCCCAGCGGCAGGGCGGCATCGGGGTTGGGGGCCTCCGGCTTCTGCCCGCAGGCGGAACAGACCGTCTCCCCCTCCTCCAGTACGGAAAAACAGTGGCGGCACAGGTTCGGCTCCGGCATGGGCGCTCCTCCTTTCGGATCGTGGCTTCTCATGATTTGGTTTCATCGGCGGGGTCGTCCTCCCGCGCCGGGTGGGTAAACAGGTAAATGGCAATGCAAAGGGCCCCGGCCAGCAGCGCCCCGATGAGGATGTACCGCACCGGGCTGCCGGTTCTCGCTTCCCGCTGGGGCAGTACCAGCTCGGTGGGGGCGGCATCGGCCGCCTTGCTGCCGGCGGGCTTCTTCTGCTTCTCTTCTTCCTCCGGCAGGGCGGCATTTTCCCGCTCCGCCTCCCGGAACGCCTCATTGCGCTGCTGCTGTTTTTCCTCCAGCTCCCGGCGGGCCTCCTCCAGCTCCTGCTGCGCTTCGGAGGGCTCCTCCATACCGGGGATATTGCTCGGGTTACTCCAATCGCCCCACAGGCCGTCATCCAGCTGGGAAGAATTCCCGTTCTCTGTCCCTGCGCCGTCTGTTCCCACAGCATCTCCGGCATTATTTCCGGCACCGTCCCCGGTGGGTTCCTGCGGTGGCTCCGTGGATGGAGTCGGCGTTACCTCATTGGGGTTATCTACTTGAGGGTTTTTATTAACAGTATCCGAGTCAAAATCGCCCATACCAAAGCCATCGGCCATGACCGGGACCGCCAGCACCAGCAGCGCGCACAGCGCCGCAGCTATCAGACGCACTCCCTTCATAGTCTGCCCTCCCTTTTGCCAAAAAAGCGGCGCTTTGGGGGCGCCGCTCTTGGAATATTTGCGGGGATATTACATTTCCCAGTTGTGCCAGAAGCCCTGCACATCATCGCAGTCATCCAGCAGGTCCATCAGACGGGTCATCTTATCGGCGGCGTCCTCCGGCAGGGCGGTGTAGGTGCTGGGGATATAGGCCGGCTCGGCGGAAAGGAAGGTATAGCCCTTCTTCTCCAGCGCCTCGCGCACCTCGCGCAGCTCATTCACCCCGGTATACACCTCAATGGTATCCTCATCGAAATCCACATCCTCGGCCCCGGCATCAAAGCAGTCCTCCATCACCTTCTCCTCGTCCAGCTCGCCCTCGCTGTTATCAATGACGATCTGGCCCTTCTTGGTAAACAGGTAGGAAACGCAGCCGTTCTGGCCCAGGTTGCCGCCGCACTTATCAAAGTAATGGCGCAGGTCACCGGCGGTACGGTTGCGGTTATCGGTCAGCGATTCAATGATAACGGCAACGCCGTTGGGGCCGTAGCCCTCATATACCATCTCTTCGTAGCTGTTCTTATCCTCGCTGCCCGCAGCCTTCTTAATGCAGCGCTCGATATTCTCGTTGGGCATATTGGCAGCCTTGGCCTTGGCGATGCAGTCGCGCAGCTTGCCGTTGGTATCGGGGTCAGCGCCGCCCTCTTTTACCGCTACCGACATCTCACGGGCCACCTTGGTGAATACCTTGGCCTTGGCCGCATCGGAAGCGCCCTTTTTGCGTTTGATATTATTCCATTTGGAATGTCCAGACATAGGAAAAATCGTCCTTTCGTGTGATAGTGCATACTACATAAGAATTTTAGCACATCCCGCGGACGCTGACAACCTTTTTTGCAAAATTCTCCCGCTAAATTCTGAAAAACGGTTGACAAAGCCCCCCTCTTTTGGTATGATAACTGATGTCGCCAAAGACCGCCTTTGGACCTGCGGGTGTAGTTCAATGGTAGAATTCCAGCCTTCCAAGCTGGTTACGTGGGTTCGATTCCCATCACCCGCTCCACGCTTTGCTTGCGCCAGTAGCTCAGCAGGATAGAGCAACTGCCTTCTAAGCAGTAGGCCAGGGGTTCGAGTCCCTTCTGGCGCGCCAATTCAAGTTAATATGGTGGGTATAGCGCAGCTGGTTAGCGCGCCAGATTGTGGCTCTGGAGGTCGTGGATTCGAATTCCACTATCCACCCCATGCACAGGGGATACCTTTTTCGGGTATCCCCTGGCTTATACTCTGGGCCGTAGCCAAGCGGTAAGGCACGGGACTTTGACTCCCGCATCCCGCAGGTCCGAATCCTGCCGGCCCAACCAAAAAGAAGCAACCGAAGTGCTCCATCTCATAGGGAAACAAACTGAACCCCCAGGGGCACTACCGGTACGGAACAAACGGAATAGCCGCAAGCTATCGTGTGATGGCTTGCGGCTATTCATATTATAGGCTGTCTAAAATCGTTTTTAATGCATAGGGTTTAGCATATTTCAAATGCGCATCACTCACAAAAATGGTGTTTTCTTCTATTGGCTTTGTCCACATAGCCGGATATACTACTACTTTCTTTTTGCTATAACGCCCCTCTGCCCAAACTGATTCGTGATTAACATCGATATGTATGCCGGAAATCTGGAGAATTTGTTCCAAGGATTTCAAAAGATACTGCTGTTTTTCGTATGGGACTACAGATACTCTTGCTCCTGTTTCTCCCCAGTTCAATAAATCAAGTGCAGCCTTACGATCGAGAACGCTGTGGATATATTGATTTCGATAGTGCTTTAGGCAGCTGTGGCAAGCGCTGTCACAGGTACAGCCTTCGAGAAGTTCTCGAGTTTTGGTAAGTAGCTGTCGAATAGAGGATTCAATGCTAACAGCATAACCGGCACCACTTGAAAGGCTATCATACAAGTAGATATCAACGAAATCTCCATTGCGATTTTGTCGAACACGAAAACCAGTCACAAGCTCTGTAAATTCAATGTCCAATTCCTGGCATGCTGCCAAGCGCAAGCCTTCCGCAAGAGACTGTCCAGCACGGTTAAGCCAAGAATTCCTGGTGGGATTAGTATCGATCTGCTGTCGATCCAAAGCAAATTCCAGAACAAGCATATCTGTAACAAAGTCATATCCAAGATTTACATTGATTGTATCGCTATGTTTGCAACGTGTTTTAATGAATTTGGATCTATACGGACGCAAAACATCCTTAAGGACTGCGGGGTCATCTCCGGGCATTGCAGCACCGCAGTCGCAGCAGATTGTGAATCCCTTACCACTAACACCATTGTTAAGCATGATGATTCGCTGATTGGGACGAACAGCCATTCGGATGTTGGCACATCCATTAACCGCCGTAACATCATCTGCATCGGGTAGTGTGGAATATAGAGGTTGCTGAGTTGCTGAGTATTCTTCATTCAATTGTGCCGTTTCAATGGATGTGGCATTTCGTGGTGCGAATCCCCATGGGCGTAGCATTGGCAACATATTTGTCAATGCTTTATTGCCGCAGAAAGGACAAGTATCAGGGTTATCCTCTTCTAAGCCAAACCAACCACACTGACTGCAGGTACGAATGCTTTTTCGGTAGCTTGCATCCTGAATAAATGCTTTGGCTGGAGATGCAGCAGTTCTTTCGCTCCGCTCTCCTCCGGGATAATACAAACCACCAATCTGGTAGGTCGTCTTATCAACAACAATCGCTCTGCCAGGCGCATATTCACCAATTGCAACATCCAACCCTCGTTCAACCTGATATTTTACCTTCCCGCTGACATCGGAAATATATGTGCTAACAACATTTTTGGGAAAAGAATAGGTAGGTATAACACCCTCTTCATAAAGCGCATCCAAAAGCGATTTTTTCCCAGAATCACTGCTATCATCTGTTTCAAACAATTCAGGATGATCATCTCGTTTTTGCTTCAGCGCCGACAGAGATTTTTCAAGTTCATCTTTGTAGCTACCTAATGCACCTTTCGATCCAACGGGTACAAGAATATCATCTTTACTAATTTCAAAGATTTCCAAAAAGCGGCTGAAAGGCTGTAGGTGTTCATCCAGAAATTCAATGGCAGGAATAGCATCCAAACTGTTTGATTTCTCTCTCAGATAGGTTTGAAGTGCAACCATACCAAGATGTCGCTGGGTGATTTTCTCGCTGCTGATATCAATCCACGGTTTTCTGGGATCGCCTCTGAACATAGGTACTGGGTTGGAAAAGTACAGTGAATCATGTGGTCCATCTTCGCAAAAAGTAACAATGGTAGACAGACTTGAGCCGCGACGGCCTGCACGACCAGCACGCTGCTGATAATTCTCACGCATAGGAGGAATATTCCGCAAACCGACAGCAACCAACGATCCGATATCGATACCTACTTCCATTGTAGTCGTGCTGCTTAGAATATCGACAGGCGCTTCGCCGTTCTGCAAAAAATCCTGAAACCGTAGCTCATACTGCTCTGTTCTGGACCAGAGTTCATCCCGCTGATCTTTATGGGAAAGTTGTGCAGTATGTTCTTCGGTATCAATTACACGAATGGTGTCACCTTGAAGCGCATCCTCAATGGGCTTACGCCAAAAATCCAATGCATCAATTTCTTCCGTTGTCATGGGATGAATCTTTTCACACTGACAACTTGGGCATTTCCCTTTCAGTAAATACGGCGTGAGCTCTGAACAGCGTTCACAACGGAACCACGTGTGTTCTAAATCAAAGCGCGGTTTTATACGAGAAAGGTCAATATAATACTTTCCGTTGGAAGACGAACCTTCATCCATAAATGTTTCCCGCAAAATTTGGCTCCACTTTGCAGCAACAGAATCATTATCGCTCCATCCCATTATTTCGCGGATATCGGTAGAAAACTTTTTGTTCTTATCAATGCCATATCCCACATAGTTTGGACGCACTTTTTCACGAATCACATCCGGGATGGTATGTCCAAGGATCACCGAAGTGTCACAAGTTGAAAGAATCCATGCGTTAAAGAATTCCATGAATTCTTCCTCACTTACTTCGACCCCTGCTTCCTCTAACGCATCAAGTGCATCCCATTTTGCAGCATCCGTAGGCTCTATCCAACTGAGGGCTGAATCAACCAGCGTATTATATCCCCCACAATAAAAACGAATGAGCTGTTCCTTCATTTGGGTAGGCGCATTATCAATGGTGAAGCGAGGAGTGTACTGTTGCCCACGTTTCTTTGCACGTGTGTAATTCTTCAGTGCCTGTGTTCCATGCTCAATTAACCGTTCTCGTTGTTTTTCTGTCTCGCTATCATGGAAAATTTGAACATGATGCTCCACAGCTACCATTGCAAAGTAGTCATAGAAATAGTTCATGGACTGCTCTGCAACTTCGTGTTCCATTCGATCAATGGCAAGCACCGCAAGCTGTCGGGCCGCAGTCATATCAGATGCGTCAGACATATCTCTTGCCAGCTTAGCTGCACGTTGGCGGCTATCTGAGAAAAGCAGAACTTTCCGCCCCTCGTTTGGAAGTCGATCGGGATCGCCTGTTTTCCCTGGAACCGCAGGTTGAGCTTGGAATTGCGCTTTAATCAGATTGAAGAAGGACTGGTTGCCTCTTGTATTAAAAGAGGTCAGTTGCATCTTAGATAGTTCATGCCGACAATGCGGACAGGTGGAAAATGTCAGAATGTCCGGTCGGGCCTTTGCTGTGAAGCCGCTATAATACAGCTTTCTGATGCCCTGCTTTCCATCCAAGGAATCATCAGAAAAGTCGATGAAGCCGCTTTGAACATCTAAGTAGCAAGGCGAAATTTTATTCTGTCCTTGACGTTCCGGCAATCGATAACCTGCAGACGGAATGAAAAGATGTATTTCTTTAACCTCATCTTCATTTATCATACCAGGTTGATGCCAGAGGTATGTACGTCTTCTGGCTTCAAAATCTTGCTTCAGCACAAAACCTCTGAAGAAAATACTACCGCACCGGCGATCATTGTATAACTCATAAATTGTGCTTCCGCATTCTTTGCAAGTAAGATTACCATCCGAAAAATAGACCTCACCCAATGTTAATCCGTTTTCCGTGTGCGAATGAGGACATTCTGGATTAGTACAAGCGTAAACGCCCTTGATTCCACGAAAAAGCATATGCATTCTTGCTGGAAACAAAACACTTCCACTTTCGCTTCGCGCCAAAGGTGCGATCGAAAGCATAACACTGACAGCGTGCAGGGCATCTTCTAAACTATTATCAGGAAAGATAGACTCCGCTAATTCTTGTAAAGAGACTGCTGTTCCGCGGCAAAGTTTGAACATTTGGCAGAATGGTACATAGTCTACCAGATGGTCGTATAGCCATTGGTATGCATCTTCAGAAGAAACGAATGGAGCAGGACTATTGGCAATACCTGTCCAAAATCCATTGAGTGCCATAAGGCGTTCCGGATCATCGCCCTCAAACGCATCCGGAAGAAATTCTTTAAATTTACTGAAGGGAATATGAACTGCACTTCCGCTGCCTATTTCCTCTCGTTCGCCAGTAAGATAACAGAACGGATGCATGTCGTCGGATGCAGTCAATTCATTTGCAAATGTCCTGACGGCCTTCCTGTCATTCTCGTCATTGTTGGGCATACTTGCAGTAGTCAATATAAATTGAACTCTACTGCGATTAATGCCCAAACGGTGGAATAAGCGCCGGATGAGCAATGATACCTCGCCGCCTGCAGAACCACGATACATATGCGCTTCATCAATGACAAATAGAAGCTTATTATTCGGATCTGCATTTAGCCATGCCTGAGTATCTGACCATATTTTATGCTCTCTTGGCCGAAGAAGCATATATTCAAGCATGGAGTAGTTTGTAATCAAAATATCGGGGCAGAATTGCTGCATTTCAAAACGAGTTACCAGTTCTGCATCCTCATCGTTCGGAATATGTTTTCCGTTATAGAGTTTTTCAAGAAATTCATCAAAATTTTCTTTGGCCGGTAGTTTTCCGTCCTTAATGAGTTTCTCTAAAAAAGCTTTTTCTTCGTCGTTTTCAGGATTGACCATACGAGAATATGTTGCCGCAAGTGAACGGTCCTCACTACGTCGGGGCTCCTTACCAGCATAAGGAGTTCTGCCGGTATACATGCCGAATTGAGGCCGGCGGGAATTATTTCCACATGCGGTGCGGAATATATTTATAAATCGGTGGTCTGGATCGCCAATCAAACGACGCAAACGACTAATCTGGTCAGAAACCAGGGCGTTCATAGGATACATGATAATCGTTCGGACACCACGCATAGCCCAACTATCAGGGTTATTTCTTGCTTCTGAAGCAAGTTTTGCCATCAAGGGCCACATAAAGCATTCTGTCTTACCAGAGCCTGTACCTGTTGACACGAACAAATCCTGACCTTCAAATGCCGCTTCCAAAGCGGAAATTTGGTGACAGAAAGGTGATGGATATACGCCAAGATTTGCATCTGATAGCGCCTTAAAATAGTCTTTCAGCCAATCAGGTAGCTTGGGAGATAACTGAATTCCGTTTGGCGAACTCTTGTAGGCGGGTGATGATTCAACATACGGTTTTTGATAAAGAACACCTTCTTGATTCAGCTTATTTTGTGCAGCAGACAGCAAGATAGGTGACTTCCCAAAATATTGAGACTTTATATAGTTTTCCAGAGCTTCACGCAGTTGCAAGTGAACTCCGTTTGCACCATTGGACATAATCATTCCTCCACAAAGCAGTAACCCATTGATTCCAACTCATGTTTGAACATAGGATAGATTTGCCTTGCCATCATTCTTGTAAAGACTTGGGGCGTTTTTGATGTAAAATCATATCGCACAGGCCAGCTATAGAGTTTGAAGAAGTTTTCTTCCGAAGGTGGCAGACGATAACCAAGTTTAATTTCTACCAGATTTCCCCTTGCCTTCGTTTTGATTTCTGGAAGTGTTCCATGTTTTTTTAGAAGTGATATTGCAATCCTTCTATATTCGCCGTGGTTGCCTGGAATATTCGAAAAATAGTCCCGCATTCTCCATTCTGGAATCGGTGTATTCAGAAATACCCCATTACTGTATCGATAAAATACAAAAATTTTATTTGGTTCACCATATCTTGCAAGGGATATATGGTCATTTTTTTCGGGAATCTGTTGCCAATACCCCCATTTAAATGGAGGATCAAGCCGCAGAAACTCTGAGTTATCTGGCCATTCTATTTGTTCCCATTCGCAATGCGCCAGCAGTTCTTCGAGATAGCTTTCAAACGACTGCTTCTGCAAACCAAACATTGATGATATTGTCCTGTCGGAAGTTGAAGTTTGAACGGAATAGAAACCCAATCCGCTCATAAATAACTTCAAGTCAGGTGAAATACCTCTGTGAAGAACAAGATCCCCATTTCCTCCAGTTGCAAGAGCGGCTGGGGATATTTGATAAGCGGAATGATAAAAGAACCCATTTCGCAGATAGATAGAGTACATTTCCTCAATCAAATCCGTCTTGTCATGCGGGAGGAGAAATCCAATCTTCGGATAAATGCCCTCATAAGCATCAAAAATCTGGTCAATTCTGCTTTTGAAATGCTGAATAGAAACTGAACCTCCATCCTCGGTGTGATCCCAAAGCGAAGCGAGAGCCATTTGCCCAGCAACACTATAAACGACCCGACAAACCCATTCGTTGTCATCTGACTGCGGAATATTTAATTGTCTTCCAATTGAAACAATTAGGTCGTTTATCATATCGTTCACTCTTCCTCAATATATCTTGCAACTTCAGCTTTTACCGAACTGGAGATTCCGCTCTCGCCTTCAATAACATCCTTTAAGACATCCAATCTCCCGGTAAGTACGCAGAGAGGAAGCACACCAAAGAGCAGTTCCAAGTCCTTATCTTTTGCGGGATTCTCCAAAATGCATTTTGCATCGGACAGGACACGGGTTAACTGGCCCAATAGGAGTTTGCTAAGGCCCAAACGCTTAAATGCAGATATCCGGAGAGACTGTTTTTCCTCAGAAACATATGGTTGGAACTTCTCAGCGCGTTTACTTGGCCATGTCTCGAGAGCAGGTAAACTTCCTATAAAACATTCACTCAGGACGGGGAGCATGTAATTATAAAGGCCTTTCGGCTCAATAAGCATATCCTCGACATATGGATGGGTCCAGATTATCTGCTTTTTGAGTCTTGTAAACTTCTGCGGTAATGCATCCGTCCACCCTTTTCCGAACATATTTTGAACCGACACAATAGAATCGTCAGCCTCGCTGATTCTTTCCACTATAGAAAGGTCACATTCATCTCCTAAAGTCAATTGCCCTGCTCCGGTTGCGTACATCGAAACAGACAGCACCTCAGCAATATCCTGTCCCCCAGGGCCTGCAATCAAAGTTGGCACATTGTTGATATGGGTTGCATACAGAAAAGCAGTGAGCATTAAGCAGAAGTCTGGTTCAATGCCCAACGCACATGACAAATTCTGATAGATTGCATCATATTCATTGCGCCAGCTTTCTGCGAGTTCAATATCCTCATCAGAATATTGGCCACTGGTACTGCTGTATTGCCATGAGGCAGGGGGATTTCCATACGGCAAAGTTGCATTTGACTGAGGCAGAAAAACAGAAATATCAGCAATGAATCCTGCCATATCTTTTTGCGCGTCAGCAATTTTCTGGCGCACTGCGACCAGCGTTTCTTTTCCAATCGATTCATATTGCGCTATCTCTGCAAGTAACCGATCAAGTTCACCTTGTTTTGTAGCAATTTCCGCAAGTAGTTCACTATGCTGCTTTTTTGCAATGGATATTGTTTCTTCCATTTCTGAAACTTCTGCCTCAGCTTTGGCAATTTCAGCAGCATGAGAATTATGCCATTCCACGGATACGGCTTTTTCGCATAATTCTCTTAATTCATCGTGATTCTTTGCAATTTCAGCCAACACATTAACATCGATATCGCCGACTTTAACCAATGCATCTGCTCGATTAACAAAATCATCAACTGTCTGTTTTGCTTGGTCCAGAGTACAATTTAGTTTTTGAACAATCGCGTCGTACAAAGATTCTCCGCAAATCTTCTCAAGAAGAAGTTTGCAATGTTTCCATTCGACCTTTGTGGCACCAATACACTCCTTAAACAAAGGCCATGTGGTGCGTTCAAGAATGAGCGTGCGAATAACCTCGTCTGTATTTCCTATTGAAACATATCCAGAAGGCTCTCCCACCTGAAGTGTTTTTAGAAATCTTAGGTTACGATCATCCCAATTATAGATGTCCCCGGAGGAAATTGTGTAGCTTGGCAGGGAGTAGACAGTTTCCGAAAGTTTTGCACATCGATCCGAAATGTTGAACTCATTTGCACGACACAGTACGCCTGCGAACTGCCCCCATTTAGGTTCATAGCAAAAAAGTGTATCGCAAAAGTAAGCTTGTGTACGAGCAGTTCCATTCTGAAGTTGTTCAATCACTTCGTCTAAAGACTTTGCCATAAGAACTACTACACGTACCGGCGAGTAGTCTTTGACATAGTACGACTGGACATAGTCAATTGCTGGTTTATCCCTATTAGGAATTGCTGTCCACTCCCAAATACCGACCGTTCCAAGCGCAGTAGGCCCATCGTTGCGGTACAGTCTATCTCTGTTTTCAAAATAGTTATCCGTCCGTTCCGACTTGAATGGTGTATGTAAAATATCATCTTCCACATCTGCTAAACGGTTCAGCCATATACGCCCTTCGTAATCTACTGTAATGTAGCACAGTGATGTGAAGGAAACTTCATTGTCAATCATCATTATCCCTCCCAGGATTATTTTGAATGGTTTTCCTGAGCAAATTTAAAGCTGTACGGGAAATTTCGCCTCGCCGCAAAGCCATGCAGAGCCATTTTTGCGTTTGGGGATATTTCGAGAATTTACTGACAAAACTTCCAACTGCATGCGTTACAGGAATCATCGGGCCAGAGCAAGAACTCAATTTTTTGACAAGTACAGCATCCAGCAACATAACATCCATGTTGACGGTTTCCTGCTCAAAATGAATGGAGCGAATGTAGTCGCAGCCTTGATAAAAATGTATCTCTGTGCCAAATGATAGTTCGTCGATTGTTAAATGCTCCTCGCCAGAAAGCTTGTAGACATATTCGGTCTTACCGTTTCTTTGAACCACAGCCTTCCCATCATACGGGCAAGAAACTGATATGCACTTTAATTTAGGAAGTTTTGCATAGCTCTCTTCATTTAGCGTGTTGCCAGAATGATCAGATATGATTATTGCTGGTAACGGTGCCTTTTTGCGCAGGGGTTGCTTTACCAAATAGGAGAATCCTAATGCTCCAGATTTTCCAAGTGAGATTAACTGTTCTCTTTCCCTGGTATAGAGCTTGTATAATTTCCCGTCTTGAGTACCCAGCACATTCGCAGTTGCGGGGTATGATTTCAGTTCGGCATCATCACCGCATAAATAGAAGTAGAATTCCGCTGAGTTGTGGTATATAAAATACGGATCCTGGATGTATGCTGGCCATATAGGATAGAATTTAGTTGGTTTTTCAGTTAAGAAAATAGCATATTTAAGGAAAAACTTTGCGGAGTGTTCTGAAAACCTTTTAATGCGAATTTTATATAAATACCAACTATTGAAAGAGTTTGCGCGCGTTTTGGCTATTTCTATTGCTTCGATATCTGCAGGGAAAGTATATATTGGATGTCGTTGCAATAAATAATAGAAATTTCCGGCATACGCCTTTCCGCCAGATTGTAGAATCTGGCCAGTTCGTCCGTCAAAGAAGGAGCCAGCCTGGTTGATTCCCGGTATATTGTTGGACCAAAATCTTCTTAATTCGGGATTAGCATTTATGTATTCAACACAGTAAATCTGGCTTGGAATAGAGCCAACACTCAAGTAGGTGGTTCCAATCCGCTCAATTCGCTCAAACGAGTACTCATAAACTTGGTGTGAATCTCCGGCTATCTTAATTTTGTCGCAGTGTGCCTTGTTGTCTGGAGGGTAGAAGAACCCTAATTGTAGAGAAAATATCGATCCTGTTACAACAAGGCGCAAAGGTATTATATGGCTGTTAAGTGCTCGTAGCGATCGACCGTAGTTTGGATCAAAAGAGGCTTGGCGTTCGTCGCATTCTTTATTGGGAGAGGCCGGATCATGACGGAAGTGTTGAACATTCATACCAGGGGCGGTAAGTAAAACATTTTGTGCGCATAATTCACACACAAAATGGCCGCTTCGTGCTGACGCACCATAGGGATACATCTTGCAAGCATCTTCTACCGTGATACGACGATATCCAATTTTAGAATCCCACACGCATACATGAGTTAATGGCATCCCTCGTCACCCTCGTTCTTGTTACAACGACTCGGAATTGTAAGCCGATGTGTCATCTCTGATAAAATCCATCATTTCTCCTGCATTACAATTCATAACATCTGCAATTTTAAGGAGAACCGATAGATTTACTTCTTGATTTTTGCGAAGTTTAGTGAAAGTAGCAGAAGAAAGTCCTGCACGCTTGCATAGCTCAGCTTTGCTCATCTCTCGTTCAGCGCAAAGGACCCATAATTTTTTGTAAGTTACTTTCATGGTTTCACCCCGAATAAGAAGGTTATATAAAATTATACTACTACGAACCGCACCTTTTTTCAACATTTTTCGCTTTTTTACGAGTTGTTTCTATTATATGAATCAAAGTTATCGCGAATCTAAACGTTTTTTGCTTTGTGAGTGATTTTTAAAATATTTGGTTGGCTATTCCCCTCGTCCTGTGGTATTGTGTGTTGCTACCAGGAGGTGCAACACATGAACAATCTGCTCAAGAATCTGTACGATTGCTTCTATACCCCGCCCGAGTTTTCGGAGCAGAAGCGGGAAGTGGAAGAATGCCACCAGGCACTGATCAAAGTACTGGAAAAGCCGGAGCGGCGGCTGGTACTGTGAATCATGGATGCCCAGAGTCTGATGGCAGAAGAACGCTCCATCGACAGCTTTATCTCTGGATTTGAGCTGGCGTGGCAGCTCTCCATGGAACTGAATCAATTTGAAAAAGAGCGCTCAGTCTCTCGCTGTACGGCGAAGAGATCGGGCGCTCTTTCTATGTCCGAAAAGGAGGAAGCAACATGAAGAAACAAATCGTCACTGCCGCAGCGTTTGCCGCCTGTCTGGCACTGTGTGCCGCTGTGTGGCCGCAGAAGCAGCCAGCCGAGGCAACACCCGCGCTGCCCACGCCAGCTGCTGTAATCGCCACACAGCCCGAAGTTCCGGAGATAGCAGAGATGGAAGAAGTCATACCGCCAGAGGAAGAAAAGGCGGAAGCAACACTGCAGGAACTGGTCGAGGAAACTGACATTGTCCCGGAGCCATCGCCTACTCAAGCGCCCCCAGAGAGCGAAGTACAGGCTCCCTCTGAACAGGATGCCACACCACAGCAAGAACCGGAGCCTACCCCGGCACCTGACAGCAAGCCGGACAACATGGTCTATGTGCCAGGCTTCGGCTGGATAGAAAGCCAAGGACCCAACCATGCGGAATACGCCGAGGATATGTACGAGAACGGCAATAAAATCGGGATCATGGGATAAATGAAAAGCAGTGCGGCATCGGGTCAAAGCCTGGTGCCGCACTGCTTATTCTGTTTCCTGCTCCAATGCGTCGCTGAAAATCTCATGGACATGGATCAGCGAAACAACTTCACAGAGAAACCGCTCTGCCAGTTCTTTTTCGTCCATCCAGGTGGTCTGCGGCGGCGCATAGCAACCAGAAACAGTCTCTGCTTCCGCTCTGGCCTTGTGAATGGCTTTCTGGATGGAGAGCCACTGGCCGTAAGCACCATCGTTCAACTGTTTTTTCAGTTTCCGGATGGCGCTCTTATACGTTTTCTCCGCGCCACTGGGGCCGTTGTAGTTGAGCCGGATGGCCAGTTCCTGAAAGGTCATGCTCTGCTCGTTAGGTTGGCCGATCCCCAGATAACAGCGCACCAAATTCAGTTCTCTGGGGCTCAACACCTCCTCCATGCGTTGGAGAAGCAGCGTCCGGCGCATGAAACGGTCATAGGCTTTGGCGGGGTCACCTCCACACCCCAGGTCAAAGACGCCTTCACCCAAAGACTCAATCTGAAATACGGTACGGTATTCTTCCAGCAGACGCTTGGCGACTTTAGCAGAGACTTCCAACTTCTCTTGAATGGCGGTCAGCAAATCTTCTTCGGCATCCTCCTGCTCATGCGTGGCATAGAGAAACGCCACCTGGCGCAGCTGGCGGTAACGATCCAGCGGGAGCGACAGAGAGAAAGAACCCTGGGCGGCGCAGTCTCGCATGGCCGTCTCTATGGCGGAGGTCGCATAGGTCAACAGTTTAGTCCCCATGGATGGGTCAAACCGCCGCGCCGCGTCCAGCAGCGCCAGCGCCCCCTCCTGCTTGAGGTCGTCCACCAAAAAATCCTGAGAAAATTGCTCGCAGTAGCTTGTGGCCAGCATGGTCAGATATCCCTCGTTCTGGGAAAGCAGGAGCGGGGCGGCCTGCGGATCGCCGTCCTGTATGCGCTGGGCAAGCTCCTCGTTGCTCGGGCAGAAATCGTCGCAGCGGTACATACTCATGGCCCGTCCTCCCGGGCAAGGCGCGCTCTCGCCTGGGCATAGATTGCTTCCTGCTCCATATCCATTGCATAACCGTTGGCGGCATACCGTATCGGCTTGCCCGGAAAGGAGCAGCAATGGCAAGCAATGAAAAATATACCGTCCTCTATGGCCGGCTGAGTCAGGAGGATACGCAGAAAACAAATAAGACGGATGACTCGAACAGTATCCAGAATCAAAAACTTCTGCTGGAGAAGTATGCAGCTGAGAAAGGATTCACCAACACCCACTTTCTGTATGACGACGGTTACTCTGGAACGAACTTCAACCGCCCAGGCTGGCAGCATGTCATGGAGCTGATGGAAAACGGTCAGGTGGAAACACTGATCGTCAAGGACATGTCCCGATTGGGCCGTGAGTACCTTCAGGTGGGTCAGTACACGGAACTCATCTTCCCGAGCTATGGTGTGCGCTTTATCGCTGTCAATGACGGTGTGGACAGCCTGTACGAGTCCACCAATGACTTCACGCCCTTCCGGAATCTGATGAACGAGTTCTATGCCAAAGACTGCAGCAAGAAGGGCCGCTCCGTGGTTCGCCTTAAGGCTGAGACTGGCGCCAGGGTTTCCTCCCGACCCCGCTATGGGTATATGAAGGACCCGGCAGATCCCAAACGGCACATGGTACCTGATCCTGAGACTGCTCCGGTAGTGCGGTACATCTTTGACCTCTGCGTTTCTGGAAAAGGTCCTGCCCAGATCGCAAAGCAGCTCAAGAAAGATAAAATCCCTACGCCTGGATATTCCTACTACCAGAAACACGGAGTAGAGCTGACCGGAGTGGATATCACCCAGCCATACAACTGGTCCACCAACACCGTCGCTGGCATTCTGGAGGATGAGACTTACCTGGGTCACACCATCAACCTGAAGTCCACCACCCTGTCCTTCAAGAACAAGAAGCGCATTGAGCGTCCCGAGTCTGAGCAACTCCGCTTTGAGAATACGCATGAAGCACTCGTTACGCAACAGACCTGGGAGATCGTACAAGATATCCGTAAGCGCAAACGGCGCAGAGCCAACATGGCCGAGCAAAATATCTTCTCTGGATTGGTCTACTGCCTGGACTGCGGCGGCACCATGGTACTGCACCGAGCACACACCATGGATGCGGTGAAAAACAACTTTATGTGCTCCACCTACAAGAAGAAAGGCAAAGATGTTTGCTCCGGGCATTACATCAGAGAACAGGAACTCAGTGCCATCCTGCTGGATGACATCCGGCGTGTCACGCACTTCGCTCGTCAGAACGAACTGCGGTTTGCAGAGCACATCCGCAAGAAGCAGGGCAAGGAGGCACAGCAGGAGATCGCTATGCTCCAAAAGAAGATCGACACCATGCAGAAGCGCCAGGCCGAGCTGACGAAGCTGTTCAAACGGCTCTACGAGGACAGTGTACTTGGACGCATCCCGGACGAGCAGTATCGCATCCTGTCTCAGGAGTACACCACCGAGCAGAAAGAGATTCAAGAACAGCTCCCCGCCATGGAAGTAAGGCTTCAGGAACTGAAAGACTCCAGCTCCAATATTGCCCGGTTCATTGAGAATGCCAAGCGATACAGCGAGATCCCGGAGCTGACTGCTGAGATCCTGCGCATCTTCATCAAGCGAGTGGAGGTCGGTGAGCGTACGGAGAAATACTCCCGCACAGCACCGCAGGAGGTACGCATCTACTATCGTGACATTGGCCTGGTGGATGAACTGCCTGAGAATGTAGCTGATTCCTTGAAAGAAGAAATCCCGAACGAAGTCGCATGAGCAGAAAAAGGAGGCTGTGCCGAAACACAGCCTCCCTCCACAAGAACAAATATTAAGTTATATGGGTAGGTTCACAAATTGTCCCTATGGAACGCCGGAGAAAGGTTGCTTCTTTTTAGTTATTGGGGAAAACAAATTTCTTCTCGCCTGTCGGCACACCCAAAGGCTCCCCTGTGCAAGGGGTAACGAAGTGGCGGCGCGGAGCCTTTTGCAAAGGCATAAACTATATGCCTGCCCGGCGGGGGCCAGGTTTGTAGTCGCCTGTCGGCGTCGCGTTGATTTTGCAGGGTGCAAAGTCTGTGCGGCTCGCCGCCGGGGCGTTCCTTTTATGCGTACAAAAGGAACCAAAATACGCTTGGGGCTGTGCCCCAAGACCCCCTTGCCGCTAAGCTGCGGCTGGATACGAACGATGCAAAAGCATCGTCCGTACAGCGCCGCAGATACGCTCTCAAGGTGCCTGCGGCGCATTTTATTTTGGATTCAGCAGGAACCCAATTAAAAATCGACCTTATAAGCGTCGTCTAATCCCGCTCCGGGAAGCCGTCGCTTTGGCTTTCCGGGCGGGG
>OGPS01001127.1_pt1 | contig 21322 bp, 22 predicted proteins | sample 1552931 | NCBI WGS metagenome assembly OGPS01 (sample SAMEA2580252, study PRJEB22360) | human gut metagenome | biome: human gut; feature: human-associated habitat; material: faeces | place: Denmark | collected 2008/2010 | reverse complement strand
GGATTTTGGGGACTGTCCTGAATTCATCCGGAACTAAACAAATTCCAATTTATATAATTCTATGCTTTTTTTTAAAAAAATATTATAATATTCTAATTTAGGGTTAATCTAAATATAAGAGGTGTATTTATGTTTAAACCTAAATTAGTATATTATGAACCAAATGCAGAAAATTATAAATTAGGTAAAGAATTGCTAGATAAGTATAGAGAAGAAGGTGTTAAATTAATTCCAATAGAAAACCATAATAATATAGAAGAATTAAGGACAAATCCAAATTCAGAATTTGCAAATATGAAACAAAATATAATTATTGGAGTTAGAAAGACTCATAAATTTGTTCCAAATCATAAAGTTTCAGATTTTTTAGTACCATATACATCATCTGGTTGTATAGCCATGTGTATGTATTGCTATTTAGTATGCAATTATAACAAATGCTCATATTTAAGAATATTTGTAAATAGAGAAGAAATGTTAGATAAAATAACAAAAGTAGCAAATCAAAGTGATAAAGAATTAACATTCGAAATAGGAAGTAATAGTGACCTTATTCTAGAAAACACTATAACTCATAATTTAGAATGGACAATAGAGAATTTTAATGCAGATAAAGGCTATCTTACATTTCCAACTAAATTTGATATGGTAGATCCACTTTTAAACCTAAGAAACAAAGAAAAAATAATAATAAGAATGAGTATGAATCCAGAAGAAATAATAAATAGAGTAGAGTTTGGAACCTCAAGATTAGAAGAAAGAATAAAAGCAATAAACAAGCTAGAAGAAGCAGGCTACAAAGTAGGAATATTAATTGCTCCAATTATCCTAGTAGATAATTGGGAAGAACTTTATGAAGAATTAATTAAAAGACTATCAGAGGAATTAAGCGAAGAAGTAAAAAACGAAGCGATATTTGAGCTTATATTTATGACATATAGTTATGTTCATAAAATGATAAATAAAGAAGCTTTTCCAAATGCAATAAATTTGTTTAATCCGGAAATAATGACAGGTAGAGGAAGAGGAAAATATATGTACAAAAAAGAAACAAGAGAAAAAGGCGAAGAATTTTTAAGAAAAACTATGAAAAAATATCTTCCGAATAGCGAAATTTTGTATATTGTGTAGAAATATTGTATATTATGTAGAAACAGTGTATAATAAAGAAGTTCTATAAATCCATATTATGAAAGGAGAATTTCAACGTGAAAAATCTGGTTGAAATTTCGACTAAGACTGGAGAAAGGTTTGAATTGTGCTATAAACCATTCGCAAAAAGACTGGTGGTAACCTGTCTTGAAACACCAGGAAAATTGAGCTTTATAAAGCCAATAGAAGAATTTATGGGAAACACGTTATTTCTTGCAGAAGAAGGCGTTTATATGGATGCAGAATATGAATGCCGTTCTAAAAGGGAATTTAAAAGAATTGTAGCTATGTTAGTTGCGAAAAACAACTAATAAGAAAAGGTGGCTTTGCTTACACTTTTCTTCTCGCCGATTCAATAAAAAAGAGGAACATTGCACAGTGTTCCTCTTTAACTATTTAACAAATAAACAGCCAAATTTAAAAATGAAGCAAAAATAATCCATAACAAATATGGCAATTGAAGCAACCCTGCTACTTTGTTTTTAGAATAAAAATCTTTTATCATTAAATACACTAAAATTATAAGTAATAAAATCCAAACAAAAGCAAATAATCTCCATTTAAAGACAAAAAAGAATATTGACCATAAAGCGTTTACAAACAATTGTAAATAATAAATATTAATAGATTTAGTATCTAATAATGAATTTGATTTTAGTATCCCATAAGATATTCCCATTAAAATATAAAGAATAGTCCATACAATTGGAAACAAAAAACTTGGCGGTGCCCAACTAGGTTGAGATAATGAAGTGTAATCAATATATTTAGATGTAATAACACCAACTAATCCACCAATTAGTAATGGAACAACAATAGATTTAGCATAAGTTATAACCTTATTCATAAACACACCCTTTCTATTAATATAAATATATTTTATAGAATAGAAATTTATACAAATATTAAAAAATAAAGTTTTGTTTTTGGAATAAATTAAGAAATTAACATCTATAGAAATTTATAATAGATTTAAATAATTTTGAGATCCATGGAATATATGTAGAATAAAAACTTGACCGAGTATTACTATTAATTTCATAAATAATAACATATCTATGTACTAGTAATTTTCTTAGCGATTTATTCTTGTAATTGATTTTTGTATACCTTTCAGGAAAATGCTGGAGAGAATACAGCTTGTTTGTGATTTTTTTATAAAAAGACCTAGCAATATTAGGCGAATCCAAATTAAAAGCTATATACCTAAGTATTTTTTCTAGTTCGTTTTGAAATAAAGAGGTATAAACGATTACATACTTATTGTAAAAAGTCATATTTTTCCTCCATTTCTGCACAGAAATTTTCTAGCGTTTTATAATTACCTTTATCTACATCTTTAAGAGCTTGATTGATTTTAGAAAAAAAATCTTTCTTAAACTCTTTAAAATCAGAATAGTGCTTGTCAAAATGTTTGGCAACAAGTTTGTCAATTCGTTCTTCTTCTATTTGTAATGTTTTTTGGGTTAACGTTTCATAGGTTGCATTACTTAAAACAACTAAATCACTAAAACCATTTTTAGTAATATAAACAGGTTCATTAGTTTCATGACAAATTTTAGAAATTTCATTATAATTATTTCTTAAATCAGCGCAGGGTCTTATTTGTGCCATAAAAATTCCTCCTTCAATTATTATACACAAATTATATACAAATTATGATATTAAGTCAATAGCAAAAAAATATTTTTATTAGAGGTCAGGCACTTTTATTTTTCTGTAACATATACTTTGGTATAGAAAAAATGGAGGTGCATTTATGCCATTACTCAGTATTACTGGATTAGTAGCGTTTTTAAGAACGGCAATTTTTGCTTTTGGATACATATCAAATAATGCTTTGTTTCCAGAACCGCTTTCTCCAGAAGAAGAAGCCATGTATTTAGAAAAGTATATGGAAGGAGATGAAGAAGCGAGAAATATATTAATTGAAAGAAATTTAAGACTAGTGGCACATATTTGTAAAAAATATAACATACCAAATGTAGATAATGATGACCTTATTTCAATAGGAACAATAGGTTTAATAAAAGGAATAAATACATTTAATACAAATAAAGGAGTAAGACTTGCAACATATGCATCAAGATGTATAGAAAATGAAATATTAATGCATTTAAGAAGTATAAAAAAATTAGGAGCAGAAGTATATTTAAATGAACCGATAGGAAAGGATAAAGATGATAATGAAATTGCATTAATAGATATATTAGAAAATGATGAAAAAAACATAGAAGATGAAATCGATTTAAAAATTAAAACTAAAAAATTATATACTAGAATGAAAGATATATTAAAAGGCAGGGAACAAACAATTATAGAACTTAGATTCGGACTTCGGAGGAGAAAAACCAAAAACACAAAATCAAATAGCAAGTATGCTTGGAATATCTAGAAGCTATGTGTCAAGAATAGAAAAAAAGGCAATAGGAAAACTAAATAATCAATTAGCAAAAGAATTATAATATTTTTTTTGTGCAAATTATAGAAAACTATTTAATAAATTTTTTTGTTATGATAATATATAAGCAATAAATGTACAAAAGAATGGAGTGAGTTTAAATGGCAAATATAAAATTAGATTTAAGCTATTCAGGAGTTTCAGATAAAGAAATATCAAGATATGGTACAAAAATAACAAAAATATGTGACAATTTAATGAAAAAAGCAGATGATGAGAATGAATTTGTAGGTTGGTTAAACTTACCAACAAATTATAATAAAAAGGAATTTGACAGAATAAAAAAAGCTGCAAAAAGAATTAGAAAAAACTCAGAAGTGTTTGTTGTAATTGGAATAGGTGGATCATATTTAGGTGCAAGAGCTGTAATAGAAGGATTAACAAGCAATTTTGCGAATATTATGCCAGACAATATAAGAAAATCACCTCAAATATTTTTTGTAGGGAATAGCATAAGTCCAAATTATATAAATGAATTAATAGATTGCATAGGAGACAAAGACGTATCAATAAATGTTATATCAAAATCAGGAACAACAACAGAACCAGCAATTGCATTTAGAATTTTTAGAGAATACTTAGAGGGCAAATATGGAGCAGATGAAGCAAGAGATAGAATCTATATAACAACAGATAAAAAAAGAGGAGCATTAAAAGAACTTGCAGATGAGGAAGAATATGAAACATTTGTAATACCAGATAATGTAGGTGGAAGATTTTCTGTATTGACAGCAGTTGGACTGCTTCCAATAGCTGTGGCAGGAATAAGCATAGATAAACTAATGGCAGGAGCAAAAACAGCACAAGATGATTACTTGGAAGAAAATATAAAATATAATCAATGTTTTAAATATGCAGTAGTAAGAAACATATTATACAAAAAAGATAAAAACATAGAAATACTTGCAAATTATGAGCCAAAGCTTCATTACTTCACAGAATGGTGGAAACAGTTATATGGAGAAAGCGAAGGAAAAGAACATAGGGGGATTTTTCCAGCAGGAGTAGATTTAACGACTGATCTACATTCTATGGGTCAATATATACAAGATGGAAGAAGAAATTTGTTTGAAACAGTTATAAATGTAGAAGAATCAAAAACAGATATAAAGATAAAAAAAGATGAAGACAATTTAGATGGACTAAACTTTTTAGCAGGAAAAACAATGGATTATGTGAATAAACAGGCAATGCAAGGAACTATTGAAGCCCATGCATCAGGGGGAGTTCCAAACATTATAATAAATATTAAAAAGTTAAATGAAGAAACAATTGGAGAATTAATATATTTCTTTGAACTAGCATGTGCAATATCAGGAAACATACTAGGGGTAAATCCATTTGACCAACCAGGAGTAGAAGCATATAAAAAGAATATGTTTAGGCTACTTGGAAAACCGGGATATGAAAAATAAGCAAAAACAATTGACAACAGCCTTACAACAAGAGTATAATAAAAAAGTAAGATAAATATAAACGTAGAAGAGACAAAGTAAAATAAAGGTTGCTTAAAGAGAGGGTTAGTGATTGCGCTGAAAGCTAATCTAAGTAAACATATTTGAAAAACTACCTCGGAGTTTCTAATTAAAAGTTAGACGCGTAAGACGCGATAAAGTCTTTAATTAAGTAAAATAAAGGGTGGAACCGTGTTTTATAAAAATACCCCTAATAGATAAAAAAATCTATTAGGGGATTTTTTATTGCTTAAGATAATATATAAATAATATCTAAAAAGAAAGGAAGATAATATGTTAGTATCAATAGGAAGCAGAAGCATACCTAAAATTACAGCAATAACAAGAGCTTTTTCTAGATACCCAGAATTATGGGTTAATAGTTCTGACAAAATTGAATATATGATTATGCCACAAGAAGTAAGAAAAGATGAAAAAAGTGGACAAGAACAAGATAAATTTTCAGGAGTTTCGTGTAACCCAATGTCTCTTTCAGAAACAATAAAAGGAGCAAAAAATAGAGCAAAAAATGCTTATGAGCACGCAAAAGAAAGAACGCGGCACATGTAGTTTTGGAGTAGGAATAGAAGCAGGAATGTTTAGTGTACCAGAAGTAGAAACTAAATATATGGACTCAAGCATTTGCGCAATATATGATGGAGAAAGATACTATATAGGATTTAGCCCATCATTTGAATATCCTCAAACAGTAGTAGATAGAACTTTGCAGGGAGAAGAAATAGGATATATGGAAGATGTGTTCGGAAATACTGCAAAGGGAAGAAAAGGGGCAATAGGAGTTCTAACAAATGGAAGAGTATATAGAGATGAGCTAGAAGAATATGCAGTAATAATGGCACTAACCAAAATTGTTTCAAAAGAAATATATGCAAAGTAAGATATTAGGAATTTTAAAATATAAAATTAAAAAAGGAGAGAAAGAGTATGTTAAAAATTAAATTAAAAGACAATTCAGAGTTAGAAGTAGAAGAAGGATTAAGTGTAATAGAAATAGCAAAAAAAATAAGCGAAGGATTAGCAAGAGTAGCAACATGTGCAGAAATAGATGGAGAAGTTGTAGACTTAAGAACAATAGTAGAAAAGGACTGTTCACTAAACATATTAACATTTGAAAGCAGTTTAAATGGTAAAAAAGCATATTGGCATACAACATCACACATAATGGCACAAGCAATAAAAAGATTATATCCAGAAATAAAGCTAGCAATAGGACCATCAATAGATAACGGATTCTATTATGATTTTGATACAGAAAAACCATTTACACCAGAAATGTTAGAAGCAATAGAAAAAGAAATGAAAAAAATAATAAAAGAAGACTTACCAATAGAAAGATTTGAACTTCCAAGAAAAGAAGCAATAAAATTTATGGAAGAAAAGGAAGAACCATACAAAGTAGAATTAATCAATGATTTGCCAGAAGATGCAATAATATCTTTCTACAAACAAGGAGAATTTACAGACCTTTGTGCAGGACCTCACGTAATGAGTACAGGAAAAATAAAAGCAGTTAAATTACTTTCATCATCAGGAGCATACTGGAGAGGAAACGAAAAAAATAAAATGTTACAAAGAATATATGGAATATCATTCCCTAAAGCAAGCCAAGTTGATGAATATGTAAACATGATAGAAGAAGCCAAAAAAAGAGACCATAGAAAATTGGGAAAAGAATTAGAACTATTCTTCTTTGACGAAACAGCACCAGGAATGGCTTATTGGATGCCAAAAGGATTTACAATGATGAACACATTAATAGACTTTTGGAGAAAAGAACACAAAAAAAGAGGATATCAAGAATTTTCTGGCCCACAATTAAACAGTAGTGAATTATGGAAAATATCAGGACACTGGGATCACTATAAAGAAGATATGTTTGTGCTAACAGATGCAGATGGAAATGAACAAGCACTAAAACCAATGAACTGTCCAAACTCAATAAAAATATATCAATCAAAACTAAGAAGCTACAAAGACTTGCCATTAAGATTTAATGATGTAGATGTTATTCATAGAAACGAAAAATCAGGACAATTAAATGGACTATTTAGAGTAAGAATGTTTAGACAAGATGATTCTCACAACTATATTACAGAAGAGCAAATAGGAAGTGAAATAAAAGACATTATAGAAATAGCTAAACAATTATATTCTGTATTTGGTCTAGAATACAAATTAACATTATCTACAAGACCAGAAGAAGACTTTATGGGAGAAATAGAAACATGGGATAAAGCAGAAAACGATTTAAGAAAAGTATTAGACGAAATCTGCGGAGAAGGAAATTATCAAGTAAATGAAGGCGATGGAGCTTTTTATGGACCAAAAATTGATATAAAAATGAAAGATTGCTTAGGAAGAGAATGGCAAATGGGAACAGTACAATTAGACTTCCAATTACCACAAAGATTTAATTTACATTATATAGACAAAGACGGAAACAAAAAAACACCTATAATGGTACACAGAGCTTTATTCGGATCATTTGACAGATTTATAGGAATAATAACAGAACACTTTGCGGGAGCATTCCCAACATGGCTTGCACCAGTACAAGTAAGAATATTGCCAATAGCAGATAGCCATAAAGAATATGCAGAAAAGCTAAAAGAAAAATTAGAAGAATATGATATAAGAGTTGAACTAGATGAAAGAGAAGAAAAAATAGGATACAAAATTAGAGAAGCACAACTTCAAAAAATTCCATATATGCTAATTGTAGGAGACAAAGAAGTAGAAGCAAATGCAGTAGGAGTTCGTTCAAGAAAAGATGGAGACATTGGAGCAATGAGCGTAGAAGACTTTATAAATAAAATAGAAGAAGAAATAAAAACATTTGCAAGATAAAATGCGAAGAGGGAAAAAGGGGTCAGACCCCTTTTTCCCCCTTGTTTAAAAAAAAACGTTGTGATATACTAAAAAACAATAAAACAAATAGGAGGAATTAATATCTTGAATACTAATGAAAATATTGTAAACAACTTAAAATACTTAGGTCTAGACTTAGAAAATGTACCAAATTCAATAAAAGAATTTGTGCCATTAGATTATAGACCATCAAAATTTAATGATGAACACAATTACAAAGTATATAAATATGTAAATGTAGAAGATATTCAAATATTACTTACTCCAACAAATAGACTATGTGACATATCAGAAAAATATCGGTAAAGCAGTTCCATTATATGAATATTTAATACCAGAAAAGGAAGAAAGCATAGAAAGACATACTAAGTTTTTAGAAATGGTTAAAAACTTGGAAGCAGATAAAATAGAAGAAATATCAGAAGAACAAAAAATTCTAAATAAACAAGTACCATTTAAAATAAAATATCCAAAAGATTATTTATGGCAAATATATTATTCAGAATATACAAATAAATACTTTATGTTAGTCACAATAGAAGATTTAGAATACAGTGCATTTTTCTATCTTTTAAAACAACAACTAGCAGGAAATAAAGGTAAAATATTTGTGCCAATAAGTTATACCGATTATAGTAGAGAGTACCTAACAAGAACTCAAGAAACAGACATAGAAAACTATTTATGGTATTTTACAAAAGAATGGCCATTAGTTTATGAAGTATATGATAAAGAAAATAATCTTACTGTTCATATAACAGGCAAAACAAATATTTTTGATGAAATAAAAAGTGATTACAAAATAAAACTAAAAAGCAAACAAGAGGCAGAGAAGTTCTATAAATTATTAAAAGCATTATTTATAATGCAAACAGAAGCGCCACATTACTATAATTTTGAAATTAGTATAGACGAAAAAGGAAGCTTGCAATTTAGCTTAGAAGGTAAAAAAATAATTTATGAAATTTTATCAAGTTTTATAAAACAAGAATATCTAAAAGCAGAAGAAAAAGATGTAAAAATAAAAAAAGAACTAGCAAAGTTAGAAAAATCATTAAGTAAAATAAAAGAAGACTCTAAACAAAAAGAACAAATATATTTAGAAAAAGAAAAACAAATATCAACATTTTTAGAATGTAAAAAAACATTTTTTGGCAGAGTAAAATATTTCTTCAAAAATAAAAAATTAACAAAGCCAAAACAAGAACAAAAAAAGAAAGAAGAAACAAAGCCAAATACGTTAATAGAACAAGAAGAATATGATGAAATAAAAAAATACTATACATTAGAAGAATTAATTGCATTATATAAAAAAGTAAATGAAAATGAAATTAGAGTTAAAAACCTAAGACTTGATGAAAAAGCTTTAACTAATAGATTAAATAATTTAAATAAAAAAATAGAAAATGCAGAGTTATATATAAAAGAAATAGATGAACATAAAAAAAGCATTTTCGAATTTTGGAAATTTACCAATAAGGACAAAAAGGCAGAACTAGTTGGAGGAGAAATAAAAGAAGAAAATACTAAGAAATTAAAAAAAGTATTTAATTACGAACTAGATTTTGAAGATTTATCAAAACAGCTAGACAAAAAACAAAGACTAGAACTTACTCAAGCAGAAACAAATAGTATATATATTGCAACAACAGACATTATAAATGATATAAATACAGTAGCAAATGGGGAAAAAATTACAGAAGAAAGGCTAGAGAAAGTAAAAGAAGTAGCGTCAAAAGAAAAGATACTATTTGAAAATGAACCATTCGATATATTTGGCGCAATAGAATCTAACAATAATTATGTAAAAACATTAGCAAACAAAAAACATAGGGAAATAAAAAAAGAATTGTTTAGAATACTAGACATAAGCCCAAATACAACAGTAGAAGAATATACAGAAACTATCAACAATATAATTAAAGACATAAAAAATGCAATAAAGAAAATAAAAATAGAAATTCAAATACCAGTATATAAAGAAGCAAAAGATTTAGATAAGTTTAATATTTTTAGTATAAACCCAGAAGACGCAATAGCTAGATTTAAGAATTCAGAAGAAGAAGAAACAAATTTGTATAAAATAAATTTAAAAGAAGATGACAAGGCAGTTGCGTTAACAAATATTATATATTACTTTAATAATAATAAAACATTACCATTAGGAATGGATGTAGAAGAGGGATTACTATTAGAGAAGGACAAAGCAGAAGAGAAAATAAAAGAAGCAAAAACAATAAATCTTGTATGCTATAAAAATCCAGATGATGAAATGTCTAAAATAGAAATTAAAAAAATCCATGTAAAAAACATATAGGTATGGGTGGACGAATTGGTCCACCCAACTAATTTCTAAAAAAACAGTTGTAATTTTAAAAAACATATTGTATAATACAAATTGCAAATTAAATAAGCCGATGTGGCGGAATTGGCAGACGCACTAGACTCAAAATCTAGCGGGAAACCATGTGGGTTCGAGTCCCACCATCGGTACCAAAAAATAAATCTCATAACAAAGTTATGAGGTTCATTTTTTGAAATTTGAAATGGTAGGACTCGAAAAGACCGTAAAAAAACTGTCCAGAGGACAGTTTTTTAGGTCGCGGGTAGAGGAGCCACCATCGGTACCAGAGTAAAACTGTAACCTAAAAGGTTACAGTTTTATTTGTTTGCAGTTTGTGATAATTTATAGTATAATACAATTAATATTCGTAAGTACAGCGAAATATAAAAAGTGTACTAATTATAGAAACTTCTATAGTTTTAGGAGGAAAACATGAAAAAGGTTATCCGGATTATTGCAGTTATAAGCTTGGTTTTAATTCTTGCCATTAGTCTTACAGGATGTGCAAGTTGGAGAAGAGATATAAAGTCTCTTTCTAGCGACATAAATGGGGGACTAAATCGTACTGTTACGGTATATGATTATAATGGCAAAGAAATAAAATCATGGACTGGAAAGTTTGATATTAGTGAAAGCGAAAATGAAATATTTTTCGATGATGCTAATGGAAAACGAGTAGTAATCCATGGAGGCATTGTAATCTGCGAGGAGAACTAAGCTTTTCAGCTGCCCTTATGTCAAGACACATAAGGGCAGTCTTTTTATTACGCGAGAAACCAAGGGCCTCTCGGGGTTAAAACCACCCGCTAAGTGGGTGAGAACCAAAGTGGCTATGCCGGGTAAGCGACAAATTATATAAAGTAGAAAGGTGATACCAAAAGTATGTTGTAAAAAAATAAGGTTTATGCTAAAATAAAAATAAATTTTGTAAAATAAAGGGAGGTACTAATGATTAAGAAAATTGTTAGCATATATAGTGTTATACATTTTATTGTAGATTTATCCTGTGCCGTATTAGTTAGCAATTTAGTAACACAAAAAATGGGAGCGGAAACAGATTTGTTTATTGCAATACTCATATATAATTTCTTTGCTTTTGCAATGCAATTACCAATTGGAATCTTAGCAGATAAAATAAATAAAAATGCTGTTTGCTCTGCAATAGGATGTGCCTTAGTAGCAATAGCATTTGGTTTTGCTAATTATGGAATTATATCATGTTTAATTGCTGGAATAGGCAATGCTATGTTTCATGTTGGTGGAGGAATTGATGTACTTAATATAAGTGATAAAAAAGCAACCTTATCTGGAATTTTTGTATCGACTGGAGCGATGGGAATATTTTTAGGAGGAAAATCTGCTTTAATAGGTTTTGATAAATTTTACATAGTTGTTATAATATTATTAGCTTCTGCAATATTATTGTTATGCTTATATGATCAAATAAAAAATAGCGTCAATAATTCAAAAATCAAAGCTATAAAACTTACCAAAAATGAATGGATAGCAATTATATGTATTTTTATAACTGTTTGTATAAGAAGTTATGTGGGAATGATATTAGCTTTTACTTGGAAATCAGAATTTATATTTGCTTTATTATCGATATTCGGAGTTGTACTGGGAAAAATGCTAGGTGGAATTATTGGAGATAAAATAGGATTTGATAAAATTTCAATCTCTCTTTTTATATCTGCCATATGTTTTATTTTTTCATTCACAAATCCGATAATTGGTATAATTGCTATTCTATTATTTAATATGACAATGCCTATTACATTAATATGCTTAAGTAATATTTTTGATAATAATAAAGGTTTAGCATTTGGATTACTTACGCTAGCATTATTTGTTGGAGCAGTACCAACATTTGTAGGCTACAATCAGGGATTTACAAAAATAGGATTGTTTAGCATAACATTAATGTCATCAATTATTTTATATGTTGCTTTAAGATATTATAATAAATCAGTAAAATTTAAAGAAAGGAGAGGTGAAAATGAAAAGTATTAAAAAGGTATTGTTTAGTATTTTGGCTATTTTTATTTTAAATATAGTTCTAATCAAAAATTTTGTTTATGCAGATGTTATTTTCGGTCCAACAGTTTCAACAGTAATTAGTTATTCACCTTTATATTATATAGCAATAATTGTAGTTATAACTATTGTGGTTGGAATCTCAATATTTATATTAAGAAAAATTTATAAGAGTAATCAATTACAAAAAGATGAAGAAAATGTAAAAGGAGAGAAAAATAATGACAATTCCTAGTGATTTTTATACAAACAAACATTTATATAAGTATGTAACATACTCATATAGAGAAGGTATATCATATGCCTTGAAGATGATTGCATCAGTTTCAATATTTGCATTAATTAGTATGATTGTTTCTTTAATTATTGGAATAAGAAAAAAAGATTGTATAGTTATTTTAACAGGAAATATTATGGTAAAAACAGCAATAGTACCATTACTATATGCAGTGTTAGATAATTATAATGAGGTTATTGATATATTAGTTTTTATAACTACTACTATTATTGAAGGATTTATCTATAAAAAAGTTTTAAAATATAAAAAATATAGTGGGATGACGGTATCATTAATATGCAATATTGCTACAGTTATAATTTGGTATCTTATTATAAATATTATTTAAGGAATGAAAAATAATGATAAAGAGTTTAATAATTTCACTAATACTAACAATATTTATTGAATTGCTAATTTCAATATTAATTGGTATCAGAAAAAGAAATGATATTATATCAATAATTGTTGTAAATATATTAACAAATCCAATTGTAGTGTTTATATCAAGTGTATTAAAAAGCTTTAAAATCACAATCTTATATTGGGGATTTGTTGTTATCATTGAATTAATAATAGTTTTTATAGAAGGTAAAATATACGAAAAAATATTAAATTTTAAAAAAATATCTGGCTATAAATTATCATTCATAAACAATTCAATTTCTTTCACAATTGGATTAATAATTGCAATATTATTAAATATTAAAGTGAATTTTAATATTGAAGCCGCTAGTGCATTTTACCCAATATCACAAGAAATGTTAAGTTCACAAGATTTTAAATATAATATAAAAATGAAATCAACAAATGAGGTATACGAAGATATAATTAATGGAAGTGCGGACGTTATAATTGCAACGAAACCATCTGATGAACAAGATAGAATGATAAAAAAATCAAATATTGAATTAGAATTCAAAACAATTTATAAAGAGCCTTTAGTTATTTTACTTAATAAGGATAATAGTATAGATAATTTGAATATAGAGCAAATACAAGATATATATTATGGTAATAGTTCAAACATGAATACTTATCAATTAGAAAAAAATAATGGCAGTCAAACATGCTTTGAAAGTATTGTGAAAAACAATATAATTAATAGAAATCATTATGAAATTCATAGTATGCCAGAAATTATAGATAGAGTTGCAAAAGATAAAAATGGAATAGGTTATGCTTTTAATTCTTATTATTCAATTATGCACCCTAATAATAAGACTAAAGCTATCAGATTGAATGAAAAGAGTGTAGAAGATAGTGATTATCCATTACTATTTGAGGTTTATATGGTATATAGAAAGAATAGTACAAACGAAAATATTCCTAAAATTATAAATTGGTTAGAAAAAGAAAAATATCAAGAATTTGTAAAAAATATTAAATAAGCAATAAAGCTCGGAAAAAAATCCGAGTTTTTTTCTTTATATATCCAACCTAATTCTTTTGCATTTATTTTCTAAATTTCTTTAAATTAAAAAACCTATTAAATATTTTCTATTTGAAATTAATATAAAAACATGGTAAAATATGTAAAGAAATAAAAAAATAAGGAGAAGATATATGAACATCACAGAAGAGCAAAAAAATAACATACTAGAAGAATGCTTAAATACTAAAAGAACTTATAGAGTTATTGCCAGAGAAAACAGAGTAAATTACGAAGATGTAATAGCTATTATTGAAGAGTATTGCCAAAAAAGAGGTTATAAAAGTTTGGGAAGAAAACAAAATGGAGATGTTTTTAAAAGAACAATGGAAAAGATAACAGAAATAGAAGAGTGGTGTAAAGAAAATGAAAGAAAGCCAAGAGGAAGCATACTAGGTGTGAAAGTAGCAAGAAAAGGAGAACCTGAAACAGAAGAACAAAAAGAAATAAGATTAGGTAGAACTTTAAGCACAATAAGATGTACAGTACTAAAAAGATATGAAGGGAAAAACTTAGAGGAAATAGAAAATAAAGGAGATAGAAAAATTGTAGAGAGAATAAGAGATCTAGAAGAAAAATGTAAATCCAGTGAAAAAATAGAAAATATACAAAAAGAAAGATAAAAAGAAAAAGTGCACTCTATAAATAGAACTAAATTATTGTAAATGAACTTATCATATGATAAAATCCAAACAAAAAGGAGAAAACTATGTTAGAGATTAAGGTTAGAAATCCAGGGGCAGAACTTACAAGTGTGAAGTTTAATGGAAAAGAAAGATTGCATGATGGGAAAACTTTTTGGGATAGGCAAGCTCCAATTTTATTTCCAACGGTAGGAAGATTAAGAGATAATAAAACTGTAATAGAAGGAAAAGAATACAAAATACCACAGCACGGATTTGCAAAAGATATGGATTTTGAGCTAATAGAAAAAACAAAAAATAAAGAAATATACGAATTAAAAAGCAATGAAGAAACGCTAAAAAAATATCCATTTAAATTTGTACTAAATATAGAATATGAATTTACAGAAGATATATTAACAACTAAGATAAGAGTAATAAACAAAGATGACAAAAATATGATATTTGGACTAGGCGGACATCCTGGTTTCAAACTAGAAATGCCACAAGAAGAATACTATTTTGAACTAGAAGCAGAAGAACCAGAAGTAGAATTTATGGAGGTAGAAGGAAACTATATATCTAACAAACTAGCTAAAAACATATTAAAAGAAAATAAAATAATTGAAATTACAAAAGAGAGCTTCTTAAATGATGCAATAATGATGAAAAAACTAAAATCAAATAAAATTACTCTAAAACAAAAGAAAGGTAATAAAAAAGTATTAGAATTTAATTTTAAAGATTTTCCAATACTTGCAATTTGGTCATTACCAGGAGCACCATATATATGTTTGGAACCATGGTTTAATTATGCAGACAGAGTAAAAGAAACAGCTTACTTTAAAGATAAAGAGGGGATAATAAATTTAAGACCTAAAGAAGAATTTGAATGTGAGTTTAGTGTGACATTTTTTTAGAGAAAAGGAGTAAACCATGCAAAAAAATATGTTGTTAATAGTAAACCCAAAAGCAGGTAAAGGCACAATAAAAAGAAAACTTCCCAAAATAATTAAGAATTTTTCTGATGAGGGATACTTTATTGAAACTTGCTATACTAGAAAAGACTACAAACCAAAAGATATATTGAAAGACCATAAAGATGTAAAACTTGATTTAGTAGTGTGCTGTGGAGGAGATGGAACATTAAATGAACTAATAAACGCAGTAATGAAAATGGAAAACAAACCACAAATAAGCTTTATACCACTTGGAACAATGAATGATTTTGCAAGAACAATTAGAATGTCTACAAATAAAATATTTTTATCAAAGCACATAAACGAATCAAGACTAATAAAATCTGATATAGGCTCATTTAATAATGTATACTTTAATTATGTTGCAGCATTTGGGGCTTTTACAGCAGTGCCTTATGTAACCCCACATAAGTTAAAAAAAGTTTTTGGTAAAATAGCATATTTTATAGTTGGAATAATTTATATAGGAAAAATAAGAAGCTATAATGTAAAGATAAAAGTAAATGGAGAAGAATATAACGATAGAGTAATATATGGCTCAGTTAGTAATTCTAAATCCATAGGAGGATTTGAGTGGTTTAAAAGGAAGGGTGTAAAAATTAATGACGGAAAATTTGAAGTACTATTTATAAAAAGACCCAAAAATATAATTGGATGGATAAACACTCTAGTACTATTAGCAATAAAAAAACACAAAAGTAAATACTTCTACTATTTCCAAACAGATAAAATAGAAATTGAATCTGATAAAAAATTAACTTGGACACTAGACCGGAGAATATGGAGGACGTAAAAACAAAATAGAAATAAAAAACAATAAAGAAGCAATAGAATATATAATTCCAGTTTAGATAAAACAAGTGGTTTGCATTATAAAGAGAGAATAAAAAAATACAAGAAAAATCTTAAAAACTATTGCAATATTAATTTTATTTTTGTATAATATTCAAAATATAAAATTAAAGAGGTAAAAAATGAAGAATTATTTAAGAAAAACTAACTTAATAATTATTGCAGCAGTTTTCTTAATAATTGTTTCATTTTCATTTATATTTTAAATAAGGAATTTATTCCTTATTTTTTTTTGCCCATTAAAACTAAACAAAATGGGACAATCCCTTTTGCTTAGAACAATATAAAATAAAGAAAGGATGAAAAAAATGAAAGAATTTAACAAAAAGATTGTGCTAGAAGATGGCGAAGAATATTTAGGATATGGCTTTGGAGCAAATGTGGAAAGTATTTGCGAAATAGTTTTTAATACATCTATGGTTGGATATCAGGAAATAGTTTCAGATCCGTCATATACATACCAAATGGTAGTTATGACATATCCTTTAATTGGAAATTATGGGATAACAGATGATGATTATGAAACAGGTAAACCTTCTATAGGTGGATTGGTAGTAAGGGAATATAATAATCACCCTAGTAATTTTAGATACACAAAAACATTATCAGAATATCTAGAAGAAAACAATATTCCTGGAATATATGGAGTAGATACAAGAAAAATAACAAGAAGTATTAGAGATAAAGGAAGTAGAAAAGTTATAATAACAGATATATCTACAACTAAAGAAGAGGCAATAGAAAAAATGAAGAATTATCAGATTCCGAAAGATGCTGTTTCAAAAGTAAGTTGTAAGAAAAAATGGTATGCGAGAACAGCAAATGCAAAACACAATGTAGTTGCAGTAGACTGCGGAATAAAACTAAATATAGTAAGAAGTTTAAATAAAAGAAAATGTAATGTAACAGTAGTTCCATATAATACAACTGCAGAAGAAGTAATAAGTTTAAAACCAGACGGAGTATTTTTGTCAAATGGACCAGGAGATCCAGAAGATGTTAAAGAAGTAATAAAATTAGTAAAAGAATTAAAAGGAAAATACCCTATATTTGGAATATGCTTAGGACATCAAATGATAAGCCTAGCATATGGAGCAAAAACATATAAGTTAAAATTTGGACATAGAGGAGGAAATCATCCTGTACTAAATTTAAAAACAGATAAAATAGAAATAACAAGCCAAAACCATAGTTACGCAGTTGACGAAGAATCTTTAAAGAGTACAAAATTGGAGCCAACGCATAAAAACATTTTAGATAATACAATAGAAGGCGTTGAATGCAAAAAGGACAGAATATTTAGTGTCCAATATCATCCGGAAAGTGCACCAGGGCCACAAGATAGTGGGTATTTATTTGACAGATTTATAAATATAATGAAAGGAGAAGAGTAAGATGCCAAAAAGAAAAGATATAAAAACAGTATTAGTAATAGGGTCAGGACCAATAGTAATAGGACAAGCTGCAGAATTCGATTATGCAGGTACACAAGCATGCTTGGCACTAAAAGAAGAAGGATATAAAGTAATACTTGTAAATTCAAATCCTGCAACAATAATGACAGATACTGCTATAGCAGATAAAGTATACATGGAACCATTAACACTAGAGTATATTGCAAAGATAATAAGATATGAAAGACCAGATGCTATACTTCCGGGAATAGGAGGACAAACAGGTTTAAATATAGCAATGCAATTATATAAAAAGGGAGTTTTACAGGAATGTCAAGTAGAATTACTTGGAACAAGTAGTGAAAGTATAGAAAAAGCAGAAGATAGAGAAAAATTTAAAGAGCTATGTGAACAACTGGGAGAACCAATATTGGAATCTATAATAGCACACACAATAGAAGAGGGCGTAGAAGCAGCAAATAAAATAGGTTATCCAGTAGTTCTAAGACCAGCATTTACACTAGGAGGAACAGGCGGCGGATTTGCAGATGATGATAACGAATTAAGAGAAATAATAAAACATGCATTAAAACTTTCGCCAGTAGGACAAGTACTAGTAGAAAAGAGTATAAAAGGATATAAAGAAATAGAATATGAAGTTATAAGAGACAGTAATGATACAGCAATAACGGTATGTAATATGGAAAATTTAGATCCAGTTGGAGTACATACAGGAGATTCAATAGTGGTAGCTCCAAGTCAAACATTAACAAATAAAGAATATCAAATGCTAAGAGATAGTGCTTTAAAAATAATAAGAGCCTTAAAAATAGAAGGAGGATGTAATGTTCAATTTGCTTTAGATCCACACTCATTCCAATACTATCTAATAGAAGTAAATCCAAGAGTGTCACGTTCATCTGCACTAGCTTCAAAAGCAAGTGGCTATCCAATAGCAAGAGTATCAGCTAAAATTGCAGTTGGAATGAGGCTAGATGAAATAAAACTTGCAAATACACCAGCAAGTTTTGAACCAACTCTTGACTATATTGTAACAAAAATTGCAAGATTTCCATTTGATAAATTTGTTCTTGCATCAAATAAATTAAGTACGCAAATGAAAGCTACCGGAGAAGTTATGAGTGTAGGAAGAACTTTTGAAGAAAGTCTACTTAAAGCTGTAAGGTCACTAGAAATAGGCATATGTCATATATATATGAAGAAATTTGACAGCATAGAAACAGAAGAATTAATGGAATATATAAAAGATGGAAGAGATGACAGAATATATGCAGTGGCTGAATTGATTAGAAGAAATGTAGATTTAGGTTTAATTTATAACACTACAAAAATTGATATGTTCTTTCTAGAAAAAATTAAACATATTATAAAAATGGAAAATAAATTAAAAGATAATGCTGAAAATATAGAAATATTAAAAAAAGCAAAGAAAATGGGATTTAGTGATAAATACATTGGAGAGATTTGGAATAAAACAGAAGAAGAAATATATCTTTTAAGAAAAGAAGAAAATATTTATCCAACATACAAAATGATAGATACATGCGCAAGTGAATTTGAAAGTTATGTACCATATTTTTACTCGACATACGAAGAAGAAAATGAATCAATAGTAAGCAATAAAAAGAAAATAATAGTTTTAGGAGCAGGACCAATAAGAATAGGGCAAGGCGTAGAATTCGACTACTCAACTGTTCACGCAGTAAAAACAATAAAAGAAGCGGGATATGAAGCAATAATAATTAATAATAATCCAGAAACAGTTTCAACAGACTATACAACAAGTGACAAGTTATATTTTGAGCCATTAACAGTAGAAGATGTAATGAATATAATTGAACTAGAAAAACCAGAAGGTGTTGTTGCAGCTTTAGGTGGTCAAACAGCAATAAATCTTGCAATGCCACTTTCTAAATTAGGAGTAAAAATAATAGGAACAGATGTAAATGCAATAGAAAGAGCAGAAAATCGTGACAGTTTTGAAAAAGTGATGGAAGAGTTAAAACTATTACAACCAAAAGGACAAGCAGTAACTAATATAAAAGATGGAATAAGAGTCGCAGAAGAAATTGGATATCCAGTATTAGTAAGACCAAGTTATGTACTAGGAGGAAGAGCAATGCAAATTGTTTCTAATAAAAAGGCACTAGAAAAATATTTAAAAACAGCGGTTGAAATTAATACAAAACAACCAGTATTAGTAGATAAATATATAATAGGAAAAGAACTAGAAGTAGATGCGGTTTGCGATGGAAAAGATGTATTTGTACCAGGTATAATGGAACATGTTGAAAAAACAGGAATACACTCTGGAGATAGTATAAGTATATATCCAACATTTAGTGTAAGTGATAAAGCAAAGGAAAAGATACTAGATTACACAATAAAATTAGGGCTAGGAATTGGAATTGTGGGATTGTACAATATTCAATTTATAGTAGACAAAGATGAAAATGTATATGTAATAGAAGTAAATCCAAGATCATCTAGAACAGTACCTTTTATATCAAAAGCAACAGGATATTCGTTAGCAGATATAGGAACACTAGTAATGCTAGGTAAAACATTAAAAGAACAAGGAATAGAAAAAACGTATCCAGAAGAAAAGAAAAAATGGTATGTAAAAGCTCCTGCATTTTCTTTTTCTAAATTAAATGGAATGGATACATATCTATCACCAGAAATGAAATCAACAGGAGAAGCAATAGGATATGATACAAAACTTACAAGAGCATTATACAAAGCACTTCAATCATCAGGAATGAATTTAGCAAATTATGGAACAATACTTGTAACAATTGCCGATAAAGACAAAGGAGAAGCTTTACCTTTAATAAGAAGATTTTATAATCTAGGATTTAATATAGAAGCGACAAAAGGAACAGCAATATTCTTAAAAGAACATGGAATTAGAACAAGAGTAAAGAAAAAAATAAGTGAAGGTAGCGAAGAGATACTAGACTCAATGAGAAAAGGATATGTAAATTACGTAATAAGCACAAGAGATGTAGATGCAATAGACCAAGAAACAGATGGTAGCATAATAAGAAGGTGTGCAGTAGAAAATAATATAGCAATGTTTACAGCTTTAGATACAGTAAGGGTATTGCTAGATGTATTAGAGGAAATAACATTATGCATATCAACAATAAATGAATAAAATTTATAGATACAAATATTACAAAGTGGAAGAATAAAATTAAGTAAAAAAAGCCGAAAAATGGCTTAAAAACAACATAAAAAATTACAAGAAAAAAATTCTTGTAATTTTTTTAAATTTTTTTAAAAAAAGTGTTGACATGGAATATAAACCTGTGCTAAAATAAATCTTGCGTTTGACAAAGAACGCAAAAGTACATTGAAAAATAAACAATAAATTCCTTTAAGAAGAATACTTTGAAGTATT
>OGPS01001117.1_pt1 | contig 21403 bp, 20 predicted proteins | sample 1552931 | NCBI WGS metagenome assembly OGPS01 (sample SAMEA2580252, study PRJEB22360) | human gut metagenome | biome: human gut; feature: human-associated habitat; material: faeces | place: Denmark | collected 2008/2010 | reverse complement strand
ACCTTTTGTGCCACACGCCGTCCATGAACAGGTACGGGTAATCCTGTTCGAGGGGCCTGCCACGCCATTCGTCGATGTCGGCGTATACCTTCTTGAGCTTGTCGCTCAGGGTCTGCGAGGGCATGCGGTCGCCCCACAGGAGCCGGCTGACATCATCGACCTGGCGGGTGGAGACGCCGGCCAGGTACATGTCGATCAAGGCCTCCCCGGGCGCTCTCCTCGCTCCGACGGTATCGTTCGATCACGGCCGACTCGAACACCGCGCCCTTGAGTTTCGGCACCTTCAGGCTCATCCTGCCGGCCTTGACGGTCAGGTCCCGCTCGTAATGGCCGGCCCGGTACGCCTTCCTCTCCCCGCTGCGCTCGTATCTGGCGGCGCCAGTGATCTCATCGGCCTGAAGCGTCGGGCATCGCGTTCAACGTCTCCTCGACGCTCTTGCGGACCATCCGGTCCAGGGTGGCCTCCAACATGGCCTGGTCGACCTGTAGAATCTGCTGCGACATGGCTTCGTGCCCTCGTTTCCAATCCCGGTTTTCTAATGTCTGGCGACTGAAAATCGTACACAGGACACGGGCCATGCCCCTATCCCAAGCCCAAACCAAAGTGCGCAAAAATTCGGGCGTTATCACGCCTCAACCGCGAGATCAGACGACGCACGCGCGCGGTCGGCAGCTTCCCCGACGGGCGCAGCGCGCTCATGCTCATATGCGTGCGCGTGCGCTACGTGACCTCCAATGAGTGGTCGACGCGCCGCTACCTCGATATGTCAAGGCTCGGTGAGAACGTACAGTCAGCGAACTGATCATCGCCACAGGGACGGGCGAAGACCAAAGTGCGCAAAAACTCGGGCACTACCTATCAGCATATGTGGCGAAGGCCTTCGAGAAGGTAGAATCAGCTTTCCCGCTTACCTAAATGTATCTTCGTCTTCATTATGGACTCATTGAGGAAGCAGAATGGCCCCTGCCTAGAATTGGATGGCGATATTTATGTTCTTTTGTTTGCATCGGCGAAGGGGGATGTTCCCTACCGCACCAGCAGCAGCCACTTTCGCGTCACGGTAATCCGCTCAAGCACTAGGCACGCTACAACAGCCAGCGCCAACACCGTGACCGGATTAATGATGGCCAGCTTCATCACACCCGAGGAAAGGGCATCCGGCAGAACCGCACCTATGCACATTGCCACCAGAACATGACTCATGTATACACCAAACGACAACCGCGACAGCCAGTAACTTGCAGTTCGCAAGTGCGGCATATCGGCAAGCGGCCGCTCGGTCTTCAGCAATAGCCAGAACAAGGCAAACGCGAAGGCCGCTATCGGTAGGAACCCATCAGTGACCATGAAACTCTGCCGGGTTTGCGCATAGTCCACTGCGCACACGCCCCATAGGAGAGCAACGGACAGAAAGAACACAACAACTCGAATCTTCAACGAAGCGTTCACCAGTATCGGCACTGTACGCAGGCAGTACCCCAATAGCATGTAAGCAACCCCCAGAGCGCCCTTACCGACGAACCAGCCCAGTGACGATTCGCCAGAAATCTTTACTCCAAACCAACCAGCTATCAGTTGCATCGTCGGCAGCAGAAAAACCCACACCAACAGAAGCGACATAACCACATGCACCCACACGCGGCACCCTTTCGACACAACCGTGTGCAAAAACGATGCCAGAGGTGGAATGAATAGGTATATACCAATAATCATTTGCATATACCAGAAATAAGTCATGTATGGCTCGCCCCAAAAGGCAGCAGTCGAGAGCACCCCTCCTACCAGATCACGAAATGAGCCATCTGGCTGAATTGCATACTTTCCCGCGCTCAGAAGGAACGAAACAAATACCCACAGCTCAAACGCAACAACCATCGGCAACCAGTTATGCACAAAGAATCGTTTCAGTCGATCAGGTTCTGTGTAATCCCGATCAAGCATGAGATAACCCGAAAGTATCAGGAACAGCGGCACACCGACTTTCGACATTGATTCGAAGAAGATACGATATACCCACGCTGATTCAGACTGCGGCACTACATGCAATGCAACGACTGCAATAATCGCGAATGATCGAATTAGATCAAGAGATGCCCGTCGCGATACCTTACTGATAGGGGGGGTCATAATGTCACCTTTCAGAAACTAGGAGCTGCGGAATCAACGCTATAGTTCCCAATAGAACTTATATGGAACCGTTCCATACAGATTCCCCGCATAAGCAACAGTCATCCATGCAAAATAAATAAAGAAAATGATGTAAATTACTGTGCTTACAACAATTCTTGTATTTTTTTCTAGGCGAGAAATCGCCAATGGATAAAGAAGCAAAACGAATGGTACAAAATAGTACGAAACGCGGTAAATGATATTCATGCGGAAGACAAGCAATCTACAAATAAAACAGATTAACGACGAATAGATAATAAGACGCTCATCCTGAATACGATAAGCGAGTGAATCGTGTTGCGCAGATATTACCTCCCCCCCGCGATTCTTTCTCACCATAAGGAAATACGCCAAGAGCAATGCGCCCGCGCACAAGCAGACATCACCCAATGGCTGTCTGCTGAAGTACCCTTGTCCCTCAGCTGCAATGCTCCCAGATGACGTATACCGATCATAATTCGAAGTACCGGCGAATACACTGCCGTTCAAAAAAGTGAATAACTCACCGTAAAGCATAAACACAACTAACGTAACCAACAGAGACGGCAATAGTCGCACAGGATAGCGTGACGCAACATCAAAAACAATAATAATCAAACACAAAATGGCAGAACTATGGAATGTAGACGCCAGTACAACAAATACAGCGAATATTGCATACCGAGCTATATTAAGGTCACGCTTTTTAAGAAAATGGTACCCTACCAATACAATAGATACCGCCAAAGCCTGCCTTATCACATTATAATACATGTAATTGATACAATACAGCACAAATAGCAAAGTACTCATCACGACATCAACAGAATTCTCATATATAAACCATAAGAAAACTCCTATAGTAATTAATGATGTAACGAATATAAAGTATTGTACATTTGAAGAAAAAATAGACAGTAACTTGCAGTAGTATCTATATCCAACTTCGTATGTAATATTCAGCTCCGGTATTTGTTTCCACGAGGTCTCTGCGAGTATTCCGTACCAGCGCGCATAATGATGATCCAAATCAGTACCAATAGTATATTGGCGTAAACCTGCAACAAGCACTAAGCATATTCCGGCGAACATCAAATACACTTTTTTAAAGGTTCTATCAGATTTTGTTTTTCGGAAGAACCCAGCAACCCAGAGGAAAAGCACTTGGACAAAGTATACAATCATTGCTCGCCTTCATTTACCCAGCACTATGAACTATAAATATTTGATTTAAATCAAACTTTTATTACAACAGCTACATTATCATATGCATCATCCAGCAATTACGTCATACTCATTTCGATATTTTTCTCTTGACGAGTCCAAGAACTCTAGTACGCTCTTCAGCAGTCAGTGACACCTTTGCCGCACAACCGATATATGCCAGGGAATACACGACTCCCCATACAAGAAACATGATGATAGAGTTCACAGGAATCAGATATGTTCCCAACAAGCACACAGCAATAATCGCAAACGACATCAACAGCGTCGGCGCCATCTTGCGCCAGAAATAGACCATATCCAATCCGATACGCTTTTGATAATACCAATTCATAAACAAGCCAGTGCCCAACACAATGCTGGCCACATAACCAATAGCCGTAGCCCAATAGCCGCAAATCGGAATCAGTACTACAGATAAAACAATATCGAGCAAGGCAGTAAATACATACACGATGCTACGAGCTTTATGCTTATTTTTGGCACGTTGAATCTCAATACCCGTATTCTGTGTTAACGGGATCATGACTGGCAAAACCATAATCACGCTTAGCCAGTACGCATCCATGTTTGCTTTGCCGGCCCAAATCTGAACGAAGTATTGTCCTACGACAATAAACCCACCATACAAGAACCAGAACAAAACCATTTGGTAACGACCAACACGCGTCATCAGCTTAGTAAGCACCGTATTATCGTCATGCTCGGCCACAATTTTATTAATTACTGGTATAAATACGTTTGACATTGTGGTGCTCATTGCGAAGAAGATATTTCTAATCTGAACCGCGATTGAGAACGTGGCTACCACTGTGGAGCTGGCCATGGCGCCAAGTAGAAAATTGGGCACATTATTATTCACCAAATCAAAAATCTGGTTGAGGAAAATCCAGAAACTGAAAATCGCTACAGCCTTGAACAAGCTCCATTGCAACCCCGTAAATTTAAATCGCATACCCAGCTTGCGTACCGCATAAACGATGTTCATCAGCAACAAAATAGTTGAAATGGTCAAAGTCGCCAACGCAACACCAACTGCGCCCATGCCCAGCCAAAGCAACAACACTGCCAAAATAGGAGTGACCAGCGTAGTGACCAACTGGCGAGTTTGTTGATAGATGAACTGCTCCTTAGCCACAATATAGGAGTTGAACGGATTGGAAAACAGCTGCACAGCCACGCTAATCGTCATGATGACCAGGAGTTCACGTGCAAGAACTATCTCAGAAGAAGTCAATCCATTAGAAAATAGAGCATCTACATTCAACGTCAGGACCATGCCACCCACTAAACACAATGCGATGACCGCGACGTAGACCAGCAGGAACATACCATTGAGCCGACGAATGCCTTCAGCGGTGCCGTGCGCCTTCTCCTGCATATAGAAACGAACGTAACTGCCATAGAAACCCGCACTGAGCAACGTCAAAGCGAACACTACGCTGTTCGTCATCTGAAACACGCCATAATCACCCTGCCCGAGGAAATGCAAGAGCAGTGGCACATACAGCAGATTGACCAGGTTCTTCGCGATTACTGTCGCATAACCCAGGATTGCGCCCATTTTACGCTGGCTCATTAATATGTTCTTCTTTCACGCTTGGGAGACATGCAAGACTATTTCTGCATAATCTTTTTCAGTTGACCTTTAACGGTTTGCAGTACATCACGCGTTCGAGCAACTGGCCAATACACCCTGCCCTTTGCGTAAAACTCTTCGGACTCTTTCTGTCTGCCGTTCAACTTTGCTTGATCCCAATACCAATGCGAGAGACCATTGAGATACTGGTATTTCCATGGTTTCCTATAACCGGTAAAATGAAGTATCCGAATGTGTTCCAGGACAGGTTTAGCTACACGATTATCCAAGTCGAGCTGGTAGTTGAATTCCCGCCAGCTGCAATACTTGGTTTTACCGTCATATAGATGGTTAAGAATGTCCTGATCCGGATATGTAAGTCGGTCTTTAACGGTATTAATTTCTGCAATAAGCTGCGGCAGCGTACGTTCCTGTCGCAGCTGCTCAAGATTCAGCAGTAGCACTCCGGAGTTGAAATACTGGTGATCTTTCGGCAGACCAACCTTGTTCTTGATTCCAGCAACATAATCAGTATCCCATCCACGGTCTGGACAAGCTGCAAGACAATAGCCATCTAATTTCTGATGATAGAAACCAGCAAGATCTCCAAGCACAACGATGTCTGCGTCCAGCCACATGACTCTGTCTAATTGCGCTGGAAGTACGTATTGAGCAATGATGCGATAATACATCTCGACGCTGAATCGACCAGGCCATATGGGGAGCCCATCTAGTTGTGTCTCAAACACATCGATGACATGTAGGACCATGCCACAAGATTTGGCCCAATCACTCAGCCCAGCACATGTATCAGCATCGAGTGTGTGATTGAGAAGGTATATCTCTACATCTTCATCCGTTCGAGACTTTAGAGAGCGTAACATCACCTGCACATGAGGTAGATACGCTTGATTAACGCTTATAAGAACATTGATCATGTCGTCATCCCCTAGCGATTTAGACTATTCCGGAGATACGTGAGAGACCGATCCCGAATCTCTCCCATACGATCATCCACTGAAGAGTAATCAATTTCATCAGTAAAAGATGCCCATGACTCATCGGAAAGCGTTGCCAGCTGAGCTTCCAATCCAAGTGAAGCTAGATAATTACGAACTCGACCTCCCATCTTAGATGTGCTTCCGTTCATTCTGTCCAAAGCAATGAACTTCTTATGGAAAATGGAAGAGAATACCACTGCGTGGAAAGAATCAGTGATAATAAGTTCCGCATCACGAATGAGACTAATAAAGTCAAACGCATCGGCATCGTAATTCTGGATATCACCAAAGCCTCGGTCACACGAACGGAATGAGTTACCAGAAACATGTGGGAAAGTCAGCAAATCGAGGCCCGCCTGTCGAGCTGTCTCAGCTGCTCTATCACGTTGGGCTCGGCTATCGCCCAACAAATAACACAGCGCATAACCATCATGCTGCTGAGGACGGCAAGACTGTTCCCACTCATTACGAGAAAGCAATAAAGTGGGATCAGCAGCACAGAATACTTCCCGATTAGGCATCAGCGTATGGAGATCTTTCGCTACGCTGGCTTCTCTAACTGAAATCGCATCAAGTCGATCCAAATACTGCTGATATTTGTCAAACCAGCCCGCAGGAATACTGCCTACTCCTAAACTGGGTGCGAACGCAACTTTTAATTTATTGGATGGAGCAAACCCCAAAGCACTGATCTGAGGATCCACTCCTGCATTCCAAATCACGTCACTTCCGCATACGAACGCATCGTATGACGCGCCGGCAGCAGCAATAGAATGCTCATCATATACGACATCGGAATGAGGAACACTACGTTCAAAGGAACGAAAAGCATTCTCCCGCTTGCGCAGCTGCTCTCGAACTGGGTAATTCGACACAACGGTGGATGCTTCTTTTAATGCATGCTTAACAGTAGCTCCTACTGCTTTCACTCGAACCGCAGGATTCTTTGACCGCATTCTCGACTTACGGGACATGCTTCCATCGAGATCTCTAACAAATCGAATCTGTTCACCGTAAAACCCCAGCGATTGTAGGGCACGCGGCAGGGCATAAGACTGAAGTTGGCCACCATAATTCCCGTTCTGGTAGTACAACGAAACAATTCCGATCTTTTCCATAGTCATCTCCTCTCAATCCGTACGGCTAATTGTTTGGACGCGCAACGGGGATAGGGGTCTCAATAGTCCCTTTATCATTGATTTTTCGCGCTGGGGTACCTGCCCAGGTTGTATTACTCTCGTCAATTGATTTTATGACTAAAGCATTTGCACCAATTCGAACATGATCAGCAACGTTAATGTCACCAAGCACTTTCGAGTCAAGCATTAATTCCACATGATTCCCTATAGTCGGGCACCCATCATGAGCTTGTGCAATGACCACGCCGCTGGAAAGACTGCAGTAGTCGCCAACTTTTGAGGCGGGATTCACTATGATGCGTTCGGCATGCCATATCACAAGCCCCTTTCCGAACACATTAATAGGGACTTCAGAGCAATATAACGTCGATATACTCCGCAAACGGAGTAAGTGGTAATAGTACATAACTTTGTGCCAAAGAGTCTGCCTAACATTATGGTGATATTCGCACTTACGCAAATGGAGTTTCAGCTTGACTATCCTACCGCCAAATAAGCGGGCAATAGGATTATGCGCGGGGGGCTGAACCCGTTGATCCTCGTTAATATATTCCACAAGATCCTGCTTGTTTTCAATCATTCCATCACTCTCCTTTCGGAACTGTCAGCAGCCAGAGATACGTCTGACAACCGTCTGATAAAAAGCAATAGCAATAAAATGCTTTTCCAGAGCCAAACGGCAAGGCAGACCTTGACGCTGTTTTTCCGAATCAATGTACGGGTTTTCACGCCAACGGGGGAATCGGGACTCAACCCATGCCCAAAGCTTACGTACATTTGCCATGGCCTTTAAACCATTACGGAATTGTGCACGAGTCTCATAATTCAAAATATGATTAACAGCCTGCCATTCAATTTCATCATGGTAAGTTGCTAATTCCGCATCGGTCAGCACCTCTAAGATGTGATCAAACGAGCGCAATATACTCATTCTGGATCGGCCATCACTCTTGTGCAAAACACTATCCGGCTGTTGAACATACTGATATATAACAAATGGCGCATGATCTATGCTGTTCGCCCTAATCGCCATCGGCAATACGGTAGCCAGGTCCTCTCCAACGCAGACTTCACCCGTCCGAAAAAGTCCACCTTGCTCTAGCAGAAAACTCTTCCGGAAGAATTGCAACCACAACTCAGCACAGGAACTGATATACCTTTTGCGCTCGGTATTCCTTCCAAATCCGAATGACTGGCCAAGACTTTGACCATCAACTGACACTCTCTGAGCATCGAAGGAGACAATATCAGAAGAGCTCTTCTCAAGTATGTCTAAAGTCCGGTTCAAGTTGTCCCATACGACGCGGTCATCGCTGTCAAGAAAGCCCACATATAGCCCGCTAGCTGCATTGACGCCAATCTCCCTGGCACCATTTTGGCCGGAATTACGCTCATGCATTACGGTAACGGGAACCTGACACCGCAATTCATCGAGCATCGCTGCCGTTTCTGAATTGGATCCATCGTCCACAATAATGAGCTCGAGCCGATCAGAGTCATTCTGGATGAATGGAGCAACGCATTTGGAGAAAAGCTCCGAATCCGTGTTATACACAGGCATAACAATGGATAATATGGGTGTCGCATTCATCACTAGACCTCTTCATCCGAAAAAACTGTATATAGCGACTTGTCTGGATGAGACACGAAATAGTTACCTAGTACCACGAATAATATTAGATATAACCAAAGTGCAACAGTACGTTCTGCTCTAATAATAATCAAGCAAATGAAAATCCATGGCAGAACTGCTGCAAGGAAATATCTCTTCGAACGAATTAATTTTTGAACAGAGTAAAAAATTATATAGAAAAATAGGCCTAATCCGACCACACCGAAATCAACAAGAAAATCTGTTATGGTACCGTGCGTGGTTACAGAGGAATCTCCGGATAAACCTAAATCTTTTGTAAGGAAGTAATTAAGTATGTAGCCATATGTCATTGCCGTAATGCGGTTGGATATACCAATGACACCTATTATGCCTAGCATAACTACTGCCGCATGCTTGCTGTAATTATGCGTTGCTGGCGTTAGCAAAAACGCCAGCCCCATGAGCGCAATGGGGGGAATGGCGGTCTGGAATGTAAACGAATTCTCACTTGCTAGCAATACGCAAAAGGGCAAAGAGGCGACCGCCAACGTAACAAGTGATATCCTTGGCGCAGCAACAACATCTTGCCCTCCATAAAACAATTTCTTGATTGTGTATGATTCACTCGTCATGCTATCGACCCATCGCCATCAACTGCTCGTAATACCGCATCAGCTGTTCAGCATTGGCTGAGGCAGAATAGCCACGAGCGGACAGCACTTCAGGATTACTAGTTAAACGTCCGCCATTCATGGCCTGTTCTAGAGCGGTAACCCATTGCGAAATATCCGCTGTTCGATCAACAAATAGACCGGTCTGCGTGATGTCGGACTCGTGCGGCACGTCGGTGGAATACACGCAAGGTAGACCACTGGCCTGCGCCTCCACACAGGATACCGGTAGACCCTCATACAGCGATGGCATGAAGAACACGTCCAGCATGGAATACAACCTGTTGATATCTTCACGTACACCAAGCAGCAGCACCGAGCTGGTCACGCCCTCGTCATGTATCGCTTGTTCCAGTTCAGCACGATCAGTTCCGTCTCCAATGAATACCAACTTGGCATCGGGCCGTTTGCGCAAAAATTGCGCAAACACCTTCACAGCAAACGGATAATTCTTCTGCTTGACCATGCGACCCACACAACCAATTACAGGAGCATCCGTCGGAATGCCGTACTCGGCACGCAATCCACTGTTTATACCAGTATCATAGGCAAACTGCTCAATCGGAATTCCGTTGCGAATCACGGTAAATGGCTTGCTTCCGAATAAGAATTTACCTGCATCTTCAGAGCAGGCCAGTCTATCCGTGGCATACATCTTGCCGATGGCATTTAACGGCGCATTACGCAATCGGTGCAAGAATTGATCCGAGCTATTGTTCAGATGGCTATGCAAAATTCTGTGCTTCACTCCGGCATGTTTCGCGTCACGTAAAACGCAGAACGCCGAATTCGGCATTTGGCAATGCACGATGTCATACTCTGCTCCGTGCTGTTCGAAGAAAGCATCTACTTCCCTAACAAACCGGGATAAACCTCTGCTGGCATAATTAACGAGATACACATGAGAGCCTTTCCTCTGCAGTTCCTCGTCATAGGTCTTATCATGCATCAGCACACCATCGACACTCGAGTGGTGCAAGTAATCAAAATGCACACGACCCTCATCATGGTAAAGATCCATGTTGTAAACAAAACGCGCAACTCCGGCTGCACGATTCAAAGAGGGAACCACCTGTAATACCCGAATCGGCTCAGACATTATTGAATGCCTTCTCTACTGAATCACCGTAATAATGTCTGATGCCTTGAAACGATGAGACACACAGGTTTTAACTTCATCAGGAAAATGCCCAACTGCAACGTACATCACCATGTTCTCGCTGTCTGGAATGTTCAGCAATTTCCTAGTTGCTTCTTCGGCACCTTCCTTCATCATGGTGTTTAGAGGGCATGCGGCTAGTCCCTCTCGTTCCAGGGATAGAAGCAAAGACATACCGAAAAGCCCGCCATCTGTGAATCCCTCGTTACGCTCCTGTGGTGCCATAAAAACAGCATTATCCGCAGTGATTAGGAGCAGTGCAGGAGGCTCCTTGTATCCGTTGAAGCCACCCTGATACGCCAACGCTTTCCCAATAGTCTCCGGATTAAGAATAATGTGCAGACGAGCAGGCTGTCGGTTGCACACCGTGGGAGTTCGCATCGCCAATTGAACTGCAGGAAGCAATTCTTCATAGGTCACCGGCTGATCAGCATATTCTCGGATGGAATGACGGTTCTCTGACAATTCCTTGAACGGGAGGTTAGCATTGTTCTGCTTCGAGTCACGCGAAATTACAATGCTGCCACCCAAATTAGATTGTTCGGTCTGAATCTCATGCCATGTTTCTTCGGAAAAAAGATCCTTTACATATTGCAAAGCTTCTTCATGACCTTCATGACGTACGACATACTCATGTAAAGCAGCTAGAGCACAGTGGTAGCTCTGGCTAGAGCGGTAGTCAGGAACAGCAGCACGATACATTTTCATCTCTTTGGCGAGCGAAGCAAGAGGACGTTTGCCAAATCCATAACGAAAATGCATATGGCTCAGACCTTTTTCAATCTGATGCGCAAAGAAAATCATACGAGCCTGTACCTGTTCAGCACCCTTTGATGACGGCTTTGAATAGGTTCTCTCGAATCGTCTCGCCTGTTTTAGTGCTGCGCGGCGCAATGCTGGATAGCCATTAGCAAAAGCTCGGTACGCAGTTAATATTTTTACTGGCGCGTGCTCTTTTAAAAAGTTTTTGATAGTCGGATTCATAATCATCCTTCCCTGTCTTCTCAGTCGTGGATTGCGGTATTGATAAAGGCGAGGGCTTCCCCACGTTTGATTTCAAATACCTGATGCACGTGTTGGTAATCGATCGGATTATCGACCACGCTCAAATCTCGATAGTCCTGCAGGTACTGGCCGGTTTCACCGGTCATTTCCAGCAGATTCATGATGCGACCGCTGAAACGGCCAGGACTAATCGAAACGAATTTCTTCGATAGGTTCATCGAAAATGCAGTGCCATGGAACGAGTCGGTGACCACATATTCGGCGCTCATGAACAACGAAACAAACTGTTCCACTGTGGGGCACACAATGGTGTGCACGCCGGCACGGCGCTCGTTCACGCCATACGCAATGCGGTAGAGAGGCAGGCCAAGTTTCTCAGACAAGCGCTTGGCATACTCATCGAATTCATGATTCTGATTAAGCTGGTAAATCAGAATGAACGGCTCTTTCGGCACATCGTCGCTGTGCAGCTCAGCCCAATCATCCTGTGTGAGCATCAGCGTCGGATCGATTACAGGAACTGCGCCATGCACACCGATGGAATCCAGTAGATCAGCCGCTTCAGCTTCTCGCACGGAGATATGTGAGTACTTCAACAGCTCCTCACGCATCGGTTCAATCTCCCAATCGTCGAGCTTAGACTTGCCGATGCTGGCAGCGTATGCGATGCGCTTCGCGCCTTCCGGCGCAAATGTCAAGTAGAATGCCTTTTCAAATCCCTTGTTCCACAAGCTGTTCCACACCTGATCGCTACCGGTGCAGTAGATATCCGCTTTGGGGGGATCCTGTTCCAGCTTGTCAATGGAATAGTACGGGCGCGGGGTCAGGTTCAGCTTGCTGTGACGGAACGCATTCAGAGGAGCCGCGCGTCGCTTGACCATGCGGCTCACCGGGATACGCGCCAACGCCTTGACGCCAGGAATCTTAAAGATGGGCATTTTCTTGGCCACCTGACCGTTCAATGCGCGATCGGTCTCGTTAGCCGGAATGGCATCCGCACGGTAATAATCCACGATGGTCGGGGATGCTCCCACGCTAGCAAGCACTTTCTGCGTGGCATAGGTCTGCAAACAAGAGCCATAGTTCGGGGAATTATGCAGAGTTACGACTGCAACAGTCGGATTGCTGTTATCGGGGGCCGTCATTGTTTGGCTCCTTTTCTCAAAAGATGTGCATAGATGAATGAACGTACCGAATTGGGGACCAAACACACCGCCACATGAGGCACGGTGGAGACCAAGAACTCACCAAAGGTGAAATATCCACGTTTCAACTGTGCGGTTTTGAATTTCCAAATATGTGGCAAATATGCGGGGCCACCACGGCGCCCGTAAAAATCGGCGCTCACACGCATGGCGACCAGAGGATGGTTAACATTCCATGCCTTGCACCCGATAGCAAGCATCCGGTTGAACAAATCCCAATCTTCGAAATATAAGAATTCACTGCTATAGTTTCCTGCTTCTATAGCCTTACTCTTCTTGAACACCATTGATGGATGCCGGAAAGGATTGCGCTTTTTTGAATATGTATTGATCTCGCGCGAAGAGACCGGAAGAGTGGAAGTTGCTACAGGATGCTCGTAATCATCCACGAACTCCACAATCTGCGAACCAACCATATCTAAATTCTGCTCATGCATCAGCGTGAGTTGCTCTTTCATGCGTGTTGGGAACGCATAGTCATCAGAATCCATACGAGCAATGATTTCGTTACGGCACGCAGGTACTCCACGCTCCAATGCATAACCGAGACCATGATTCTCAGGATAGGCAACAATAGTGAAAAGCTCAGGGCGAGCAGAAGAAAAACTATCAATTGTCTCATTGAGTTCGCTAGTAAGCGGCCCATCCTCTACCAGCACAATTTCTTCCGGGGATATGCTCTGGTTCAGCATACTCAATAAGGCTTCTTCGAGATAGGAAGGATTCTCTTTCTCATAAACGCTCATAAGAACACTGTATGGAGGGAATTGCGCCGCTGCGTCATACGCATCAACTGTAGAATTAGAGTTGTTTGAAAGAGTATCTGTGCTCATCGACGACCTCCGACAGAGCAGTCCATACCGGTCAGCTGCCCAGACATACAAGTACCTTTCCCTTCCCGATTCCTCGCTCAGGCCAACGCTTGAATCACTATACAGCGACGGGAGTACCCCTTCTTGCCTGCTACTGGTTTCCGTCGTTTTAATTCACATTTCAGCAGACCGATAGAAGGCAAACCACACGTCACCATGATTCAACCGAACCGCAGCAAACAATGAATCTCATAAAAATTGAATCTAATTTTTATTCTTGGCTTGTATCAAGCTAAAATCAACAATCAAACTGTGTAAGCATACTGCCGCGTAATTTGAGGGCGCACTGGGGCTTCCTCCACACGGTAGTGCTTGCGCATGCTGGTCAGGATGGTGCGCAGCGCCTTGTTCGTCTGCTCTGCTACGGTACGGAACTTTGCGTATTCCTTGCCGTGCGGATCTTCAATATCCTCAGGCTCAGGGAGCATAGGCCGAATAATGGACGAGGAGTTGATCACTGACTGCAAGCGTTCCTGAATGGTCAAGCCCTTGACCAGTCCATTGCGTGCGCAGTACTCGCACATGTTTGCGAAGTCACCCAATAGGAACGTGTATTTCACAGCAGTGGGAGCCAACGTGACGATGTCTTTGCGCTGATCCTTTTCAAAGCACAGGATCAGATCAGCGGACTCGGCCATCGGCTGCGTCAGACGCCGAGAGCGGAACCCACTCGGTTCGATGCCTACACTTTCCATGAGCAGGGCGCTGTTGGGATCAATCTGGTGCATGGGCAAACCATGCGTGCCCGCACTGGAAACCTGCACTGTGGTACCGGAAAGATAACGGGTGAGTAGCAGCTCGCCCATGGGAGAACGACAAATATTGCCGGTGCAGACGAACATAATGTGCATGGGCTCAGTCCTTCTTCGTACTTACAACGCTACCTTGCGGGCCTGCGTACAAACCACTAGCACACCATTCTAGTCCGATACACCGGACTGCGGCCAATCCGTGTCCGCCCACCATCACTTCATCTTCACAGAATGCTAATGGGAAATTCGTTTTTTGAGCGATTTTGCTATAGGGGGGGGGCGGACTCATGGTAGAGTGTGCAACAGAGATGAAATTAACATGATTTCCTTGCAGTTTCAGGAAATACCTTAGGGGGGAAGAAGTTCACGTACTATGTCGAGAGTCAGCACCACGGCATTCAGCAACGGCTCAAATATGAACAACGCTACAGCAGAGACTGAGACACTGCACCGAGTGCAAATCAGCCGGGTTCAGGCATCACATACGGATTCTCACATTGCGGACGCAACTCCTGATACGGCTGCCCCGACATTTTTTGACGGCACTTACTTCTCGTCTTCTCCGGATGGCACCGTTACTCATAACGATGCTGGCGATAGGCCTCATCTCACCGAATATTCAGTGCCCAAATGGCGTTATCTGTACAATACGACAATGGTGATTCTGGATCTGCTGATGACCATCATCGCCACCTGCATCGTATTCGCGTGCAATCCAGGAGCATATGCCAATGTACAGAACATGGGGACGGCCGATTATGGTGTACTCAGTTTCCTGAGCTTAGCCTGCATCTCCTGGCTCATCAGTCTCTATGCAGCTCGAAGCTACGAACGCCACACTATGGGCGAGGGATACGGACTATATGCCAAGCTGCTTAATGCGGCCTTTATCGACTTCATTATGCTCTGCACATTGGGCTACTTGTTCCATCTGAATGTGCCGCGTTCCCTGAATGTGTTTATTCCTATCCTTTCTCTCATCCTCGTTATCGTTGAACGCTGGCTGATGCGTCGCGCGCTTCACCGTAATCGAGCAAAAGGCGAGTTCAACTACCCCACTATTATCATTGGCTCTCCGGAGGGCATCCGTAAAACGCTAAAGCAGCTCAAAGCATGCCTCAGCCTGGGGTATGCACCCATCGCGGTCTGCCCTGTTGCCTCTGTGTGTGATTCGGATGACCCGAATGCTGCTCAGCATCTTGTATCGGTTCCGTTTATTCCTGCCAATGATGAAGAAGCGCGGCTCAAGGTGTTGGCGTTGAACTCCCATTTGCCTCAGACCGCCAAGCGGATGAAGGTTCGCACTATTCTGATCACTGATGTGCTGACGCATGATTCCGAGACCATGCGTACGCTTTCGCTCGCCGTTGAATCTATGGGCATCGAGCTGGCTCTTACTGCTTCTGTTGCGGATCTGAGTGGCGCAAATCTGCAGCTACGCAATGACCCCTCTATGCCGATTTTGACAGCTCGGCTTGCGCAGTATTCTCTGCCGACTCGCATCTTTAAGCGTGTGTGCGATATCGTTCTCTCCCTGGTGGCAATCATTCTGAGTTCGCCCATCATGCTATGGGCTGCATATAAGGTTAAGCGAGAAGACGGTGGCCCTGTGTTCTACTCGCAGACGCGTATCGGTATCTACGGCAAGCCGTTCACCATGTACAAGTTCCGTTCCATGCGAATGAACGCCGATAAGATGGACGCTGAAGTGGCTGGCGCGGGTGGGGGGGGGGCAGGGGGCAGACTGTTCGTGGAACTAGGCGCGACCTTCAAGGTCAAGGACGATCCGCGTGTTACTAAAATTGGTAAGTTCATCCGCAAGACTTCCATTGACGAGGTTCCTCAGTTCTTCAATGTGCTGAAGGGCGATATGTCTATGGTGGGTCCGCGTCCACAGCGTCAATATGAAGTTGACCAGTATTCGCCGCTGTATTCCACCCGTTTGCTGGTCAAGCCGGGTATCACCGGCCCTTGGCAGATCTCCGGACGTAATGATTTGTCTCAGGAACAGTCTGAGTATGCGGATGTGTCGTATATCCAGAATTGGTCTATTACGGGGGATATCGCGATTCTGCTGAAGACAGTGGGCGCAGTATTTAATGGGACTGGCATGTAGTTCTGCAATGCAGAGAGGGCGTCAGCTTTTTGCTGACGCCCTCTTGTTTTTGGTCTCTCTCCTCAGGCAGCCGCCTTGTGGCTGACAGCTCCCTTGTCAGAGGAAGCTTTTTTTACTGCTTATTTATGGAGCAGGCAGCAGTGTCGGTGGTAACACCGGAATCAATCCAGCCCATTGGAGTTTGGTCGATAGTGAGGTCGGAGACAGCCTTGGTGGATGTGGTCACGTCGAAGGAATAGGTGACGGATTCGCCAGGCGCTATCGTGGCGATGCTCGCATACACGGTTTTACCATTCAGTGTTTCTTGACGGCTCTCCGTCACTGAACCACCACTGGTCTTAAGATTTGAGATGGAGCCGCCGGCAGGCGCATAAATCAGAGTTTTTTCCACACCTTGTCCGCCGGAGCCAAGAATATAGCTCGTTAGAGCACCAATCTGACTGCTCTCCAGTGTATTCGTCATCGTGTATTCCACATGATAGGTCTGGGAACCATCATTATCACAGGTGGAGCGAGTTACCTTCGAGGTGCGATGAATATACCATCCCATCTTTGACGGATTCTGTTCAGTTACATACACTCCCACCTGCGGGTTTTCCTCGCTGCTTGGCGTCTGCGCGGTGAAGCCTGCATCGCTGATGGACTTCTCGGCCGTTTCGTCAAAGGCATACATGGAGAAGTGGCGGCCTTCGGCCATGCTGCCCATCGCCTGTGCCACCTTGGTAAGCTCCGTCAAATCCAAGTTGGAGAACATGCTGCCGACAGTCTGCTCAGCTACCTGAGCGAAGTAAGCGTCGGTCTCGGCGATTGGATAATCGACATATACCTTGTTCAACAAGAACTTGGCGGTGTTATCTCCAGTGAGCACACGATCATCGGAAAGGGTGATGTTGCCGTTAATCTTCACCAGCTCTTGCAGGAACACTGGATCGACCATAAGCACACCATCCAGCTGGGTACCACTCCCCCACGGCGTGCGCTGCCAAATCGCGCGCATACCTTCGGCACTGCGTGAAGTATCAGGGTATACGGCCAAATCTCGCACATCGAATGACATGTTCAATGGTCCCCACTGCCGGAAGATGCGCTGCTCGTCTTCCGTAGGATCACCAGCACCATATGGGATATATTCACTATTTGAGCGGAAATCACCGATACTGATCTTGCCGTTGTCGGTAGTTACCACACCCACAGAACCAATCAGGCCACCGGACGAACGCTCCTCCGAAGTAGTCATAGCCATCAACGCATACGTGCGCGATCTCGTTCGCGGCCACGGTCTCGGTCTTTGCCTGGCTGATCTGCTGGCTCACCGTATCGAGGTTGTCGAGGTTACCGAGGTCGGTCACACCGCCCAGCAGCTGCATCGCCTGTTCCTCATGCGCCTTGACCTGCTTGGCCTCTGAATACAGCTTCAAACCGAAGAATCCGCCTACGCCCAGCAGCACTACGAGCAACGCCAAAATCGACACCACCCACGGCCAGATGCGGTGCCTTCTGCGTGGAATACTTGCTGCGTGACCTGCCCTATGAACTCTCATGCTAACTCCCAAAACTAATCTTATTGACTTGTAACCTCTTGCAATAACCAACCGCCCATTATGTGCCCCGGTCTTATGCACAGAGCATGTTCGCGTCCTGCTTCTGCACATATTCCGAACCTACTAGACCACCCCTAGGTATAGCGTGTTGGGGTGCTTTGAGAGGCTGCTCGGCCAAGCACGCAAAAACGACGGTCGCCGAATATACCGAATACGCATTGATATGCGAGGCGCATATATCACTGAACGGATACGCCACCGACACCGCCAAGACAACAGGCCGGGCAACAGAAGTGGAGTGGCGCGTGACTGGAGCTCAGGGAATCAAGGATCGTCGCGGCGAATTGCAGCGGGTACTGAGCCGTGAGGAATCATACGTGGACGGTAAACTGAGCCGCGCGGCATTTATTTCCATCGCGATATTGACCTTCATCACCTTCGTGGGCAACTTCACGCAGTTGCAGCTGAGTTCCGCGCTGCCGATTATCGTTTCCGATTTCCACATCTCCGTGACCACCGGGCAGTGGCTCACCTCCGTGTTCCAGCTGGTCATGGGCGTGATGGTGCCGCTAACCGCGTTTCTGACCCGGCGCTTCTCCACCCGCCAGATCGTCATCTGCTCGATGGCGGTGTTCACACTCGGCTCCGTGCTGGCATGGTTGGGGCCAAACTTCGTATGGGTGCTGGTCGGGCGCGTGCTCGAAGCTGCCGGCACAGGCGTGATGTGGCCGGTGCTGCAAATCACCGTGTTCTCCATTTACCCGCTGTCTCGCCGCGGGTTTGCCATGGGCACGGTGGGCATGGCCATGAGCGTGGCACCAGCCATCGGCCCCACCTTGGGCGGCTGGCAGACCGATGCCAACGGCTGGCGCTCGATCTTCCTGACCATGACCATCATTGGCGTAATCTCGCTGCTGGCGGCCATGTTCGGACTGCATAATTTCGGTTCACACGACCCTTCGGCCCGCGCGGACTTCTTCTCGGCATGCCTGTCGGTGATCGGCTTTGGCGGGCTTATGTTCGGCTTCACCAATTCAGAGACCTATGGATTCGCGGCACCGGTCACGTGGGGGCCGATGGTTGTGGGACTGGTCGGCATCGTGTGGTTTGTGATGCGCAACCTGCGCGCTGGCAAGCGGTATCGCGAGGCCGTAGCCAAGGACGAGTCGGCACTCCCCCAGCCGCCGCTGCTGGACTTGGAAGTGCTGAAGAACCGTTCGTTCACCGTCGGCACCATTACCGCGTCGCTGGCATTTTTCGCCTTCAGTTCGATTTTGGTCATCATGCCGCTCTACATCCAGACTGACCGCGGCTATTCGGCCACGATGAGCGGTCTGATCATGCTGCCGGGCGCTATCGGCCAGTGCGTCTCCCAGTTCTTCGGCGGCCGCGCGATGGATCGGTTCGGCGCGCGCCCGGTGGCTTTGTTCGGTTCGATTGTGTTGACCCTTGGCACCTTGGGCATGTCGCTGGTGGCGATGGATACGTGGATCTGGTGGGTATCGATCTGCCAGTTCATCCGTCAGATCGGCATGGGTTTCCTGCTGATGCCGATTACCACGTGGTCCCTGAATTGCCTGAACGGGCCGAGCGAAGTGTCCGCCGGATCATCGGTGACGAATACCGCGCGTCAGATTGCGGGCGCTGTGGGCGCACCCGTGTTGGTGATTCTGATGGAAACGTTTGCCGCTTTGCATAAGCAGGGCGGCGCCTCCGCCGTCGCCGCTTCGATTTTCGGCATTCAATGGGCGCTGCGAATCTCCGCAATAATCTGTCTGGCAATGGTGTTGATGGTGTTCTTCGGCGTCAAGGGCGACGGTGCCGGTCGTACGCGAGACATTATTTCCTTGCGTGCGCTGCGCGAACGGCGTGCGCGGCGTATGGCTGCGAACTGACGGCAGATTCAACCATTCTCAACATAATAAGAAACCCCGGTTCCAACACCGGGGCTTCTTATTATGTTGTGCTATCGCAGGATTTCAGCTGGAGTCTATTACGCCCTGCCCATCAGCGTCAGGACAATCAGCAGCACGTTGAGCGCCACAATCAGTGCCACCACAATCATAAAAATCACGTGCTTGACGGTTCCATCAGCCCACTTGCCCATGAGTTCCTTGTCATGCGTGTATCGCATCAGCGGAATCACGGCGAACGGGATGCCGATGGAAAGCACCACCTGGCCGATGACCAGCGCCTGAGTCGGGTCCTTGGCGAACCACAACACAATCAGAGCCGGCACCAGCGTGACCACGCGGCACGCCCACATCGGGACGTTGACATGCAGAAGACCACGCATGATCTCGGAACCGGCATACGTGCCGACCGACGTGGAACTCAACGACGAAGCCAGCAGGCCGATGGAGAAGATCGTGCCGATCACCGGGCCAAGCACCTGCGTGATCGCCCGTTGTGCGCCGTCGATGGAGTCCGTGCCAGACATGCCGTGCAGCGAGTTGGCGGCGAGCACCAGCATCGCCAGATTCACGGTGCCGGCCAGCAACAGCGCCCAGGCCACATCGATTTTCGAGCCTCTCAGCTGCGTTTTGATTGACGGCTTTTCGCCGCCTGCGTAATGGTCGTTCACCAGCGTGGAGTGCAGGTAGATGGCGTGCGGCATCACGGTGGCGCCCAGAATCGAGGCGGCCATCAACACCGAGTCGGCGCCTTGGAAGCGTGGAATCATGCCTTTGACCACTTCGCCGGGGTTCGGCGGGGCTACGAACAGACCCGCGATGAAGCCGAATGTGATAATCAGCAGCATCACGATGATGATGCGCTCGAATGTGGTCTGTGTCTTGCCGCCTTGGAACCACAGCATCACCGTGGAGATTGCGCCGATCACCAGACCGCCGATGAACAGCGGCAATCCGAACAGCAGGTTCAGGGCGATGGCGCCGCCGATCACCTCGGCCAGATCCGTGGCGATGGCGATGACCTCCGCCTGCATGAAAAACATGAACCGTCCCGCGTTGCCCATACGCTCCCCCAGCAGTTCCGGCAGGCTCTTGCCGGTGACGATGCCGAGCTTCGCCGACTGGTATTGAATCAGCACGCTCATCGCGTTCGCCAGCACCAGCACCCATACCAGCAGGTAGCCGTATCGTGCGCCGGACGTGATGTTCGCCGCCACATTGCCCGGATCGACATAGGCGACCGCGGCCACGAACGCCGGTCCCAAGATGCTGGCGAGCGCATGCTCGTGATGCTGGCGCCCGGACGCTTCCTCGGCATGGCTGCGTTCGATGTCGATCTCTGAATCGGTTTTGTCATCGATCATCTGACGATGCTCTTTCATTCCCTCATTCCTCTCATGCGCCCGACCCCTGGGCGCTACTCGATTCGCCTAATGGTATACACCGCGTTTGTAACAGACCGTCGAATTTCCCGCCACACGAC
>OGPS01001116.1_pt1 | contig 21406 bp, 22 predicted proteins | sample 1552931 | NCBI WGS metagenome assembly OGPS01 (sample SAMEA2580252, study PRJEB22360) | human gut metagenome | biome: human gut; feature: human-associated habitat; material: faeces | place: Denmark | collected 2008/2010 | reverse complement strand
CGTTACTCCTACAGCCTACTCGGCCCAGGCACCCTCACGGCACACAGGAGATTCCCCTTAGTGCTGCTTCGTCTCCGACCTGACACGGTTCGAAGATTCCTGTTGCGCGAGACCCAGACATCAACATCACTTACTGAGGGCAGCCCTACAGCGGCCACCCCTCAGGAAGACCATCACCCCTGCTATAGCGGATTGCAGGTACAGGGCGCCGCTACCTCCCCGGTTGCATGGAAACTTTAAAACATATTTAATTGGCTGTGCACAAGATGCACCGCAGGCTACATTATATCTGACATGCCGCCCGCCGTCAAGCATTCTTCGCTTTTCCCTGTCTCAGGTCGCGAAAAAAGCTCTTCATCATCTCACTGCATTCATCCTGCCGCACACCACGTATAACCTCAACCTGATGATTGAACTGTTTCATGTCCAGCAGGTTTATTATGGAGCCCGCACATCCGGCCTTGGGATTCATACATCCTATCACCACATTTGGGATACGGGCCTGCACTATGGCCCCGGCACACATCTGGCACGGTTCAAGGGTCACATACATTGTGCACTCCTCCAGCCGCCAGTCGCCGAGCTTCTTTGACGCCTGTTCTATGGCCAGTATCTCCGCATGTGCAAGTGTGGTCTTTTTCAGATTTCTCTTGTTGAAGCCCCTTGCGATTATCCTGTCATCGTGGACTATGACACAGCCTATCGGAACATCGCCATTTGCATAAGCCCTCTTTGCCTGGGCTATGGCTTTATCCATATACTTCTCATGGATACGCCGCTCCTCCGGCGTCAGCTCATCTATATTGGTATCTTCCATTCTCTTTATCCTCTTCTTCCTATCTTATATCCACTATCCAGTAGCCGAAGCTGCCGGTCTTGATATGTGTCTCCTTCTCCGGCACGAATCTGTCAAATCCAAATATCCCGGCAAGGTATTTCTCCCTCGAGGAATACACCCCCGGAACTCCAAGTATGTAACTGACGCGGTCATCATCTGTGGAAAATATGACTTTGCCAAACATCAGGTATTTGTAGCTGTAATACCCGTGTGTCAGGAAGCTGTTCACCCCGAGCTTCCAGTTGCACATGTCCAGCAGACCTATGTCATTCGGGGATATCTTCACGCTCTCTATGACGCTGTCCAGCCCGTCATCCAGGGAGCTTCCCGGAAGAAGTGGCAGACGTTCATAGTTCTCAAACATTTTGTCTATCGCCGTTCCGGTCTCGGAGGTCTCGACCTCATCAGAACATACAGGCTCCGCCGGTGCAGCACAGCTCTCAAGCTCCAACTCTGCCGTGACCGTATCTGTTATGGAGGCCTCTCTCACCGCCTCGCTCAGTTCCTCAGCATCGCGGCCCGCACGTTTCGCATCCCACATTCTGGAATAATCTATCACACTGTCCGTCCAGGACGAACAGAATATATCGCTGTCGTAATACTCCTGCCCCATATTTCCATCCGGCTGTATACGCCTTATGACGATACCGGCAAATGCAGTCACAGGCCGTCCGCTCTCCATGACATCATCCCAGCAGAATGAGAAGCACTCCTCACCGTGTCCATTTCTGAGTCTCATCTTACCGACGAGCACCGGCAGAGGGATCATCACGGGTTCATTTGTCTGTTCACCGCCCACTGCGCCTTCGTCGGCCAGCGTCTCCCTGTAAATGAACACGCCATAGATTTCCTCTCTGCTGTTCATTCCGTTTCTCAGTCCAACCGTGAGTCTTCCCATTCTCCCCACCTTTGCCACCTTGGCAAATCCTGAATTTTCACATTTGTGCCCGTCGTGATACCTGTAAATATACGATATAAATCGGTTCCAGTACACCATAGATAATCCTCCTCTCCCTTCCGGAATTCTGCGTCCTTTTCCGGGGGCTTTATCAATTATCTATGATTCTGTCTCACCACCTATGACATTATTTGTCCGTGAGAATGTCGCTCAAAGCTGCAAATTCCGCCAGGCTCAAACTTTCTCCACGGATATTTGCTGATATTCCAAGGGATTCCAAAGCCTTTGCGATCTGCTCCTTGGTAAATGACAGTTCTCCGCTGTTGGCTATACCATTCTGGAGAGTCTTTCTTCTCTGGTTAAATGATGCTCTTATCAGCCGGAACATGAGCTGCTCGTCCTTCACCTTGACCGGCGGCTCCTGGTATCTGTTCAGTCTGATGACCGCTGAGCCCACACCCGGTCTCGGTATAAAGCAGTTTGGCGGAACATTTGCCACTATATACGGCTCGGCATAATACTGAACTGCCAGGGACAGTGCTCCGTAATCCTTGGTTCCCGGGCCCACCTGCATGCGGTCCGCAACCTCCTTCTGCACCATGACCGTCACCGAGAGAAGCGGCACATGCTTCTCGAAAAGTCCCATGATGATCGGTGTGGTTATATAGTATGGGAGATTCGCAACCACCTTGATAGGCCTGCCGCCATTTCTCTCCTCCACGATCTTGTTGATATCCACCTTCAGTATGTCATCGTTGATGATGGTCACATTGTCGTACTCCGCAAGGGTCTCGTCCAGAATAGGGAGAAGATTCTTGTCTATCTCCACCGCCACAACCTGTCCGGCACTCTCCGCAAGATACTGGGTCATGGTTCCTATTCCCGGACCTATCTCCAGCACGCAGTCGTCCTTCGTGATGTCCGCTGCGCTGATTATCTTATTTATGACATGGGCATCTATGAGGAAATTCTGACCGAACTTCTTCTGAAATGCAAATTCGTATTTCTTTATCGTCTCTATCGTAACCTGTGGATTGCTTAACTTCTCCATGCTTTGTCCTTTCCTGCGTCCAGACAATGGCGGTTTCATCAAGATTTTTGTCACGACCAGGGCTTTGTGGTATGCCTGTCTGGGGAATACCACAAAGTCCTGGTCTCAATTCACATTACGAAACCTCCATTGCCTGTAATCTACGTTTTTATTACATCTTGTACATTTTCAGGGCATTCGCGTATGTCTGGTCATACACTTTCTGAACCGGAATGCCCTTGATCTCGGCTATCTTCTCAGCTATATAAGGTATGTTGAGGGCAGAGTTCCTTGTTCCTCTGAACGGAACCGGAGCCATGTATGGGGAATCGGTCTCAAGGACGATCTTCTCAAGAGGGATATCCTCCACGACCTCCTGAAGCTTCCGGCTGTTCTTGAAGGTGACTACTCCGCCAACCCCTATGTTAAATCCCATCTTAATATATTCTCTTACCTGTTCTACGCTGTATGAATAACAGTGTATCACACCGCCATTTCTGCCGCCATCCATTCTTTTAAGCATCTCCATAGTGTCTGATGCCGCATCACGGCTGTGTATAATGATCGGCATGGTGAGCTCCTGCGCAAGCTCAAGCTGCCTGAGAAACCATTTCTTCTGAACATCCCTCGGAGGATCATCGTCGAAATGATAATCAAGACCTATCTCTCCTATGGCTCTCACCTTTGGATTATCCAGCACCATACTCTTAAGCTCCTGTATATCCGTCTCCGTCAGCTCACCGACCTCACTCGGATGTACGCCGACTGCCGCATAAAAATGCGGATATTTTGCGGCAAGCTCCACCGAATTCCTCGACGACTGCATATCCGCTCCGACGTTCATGACTTTGTCTATATCTTTCTCAAGGAATTCTGCAATTAACTGTTCTCTGTCCTCATCAAACTGAGTATCGTCATAATGACCATGTGTCTCAAATATCATATCTCAAACCTCTCTTATGGTACTAATGCATTGTTTATAGTACCGCAATATCGTATCCGTCACGCTGTATTATACAGAAATACCCGCACTTTGTGAACGTTTAATTATTTGTTTATGATTAGTTATTAATCTTTATAAATAGATTAATCTTTAAACACATTTTTTTCACAAATCCTGGATATACTAACAATCGTAAAGAGTTTTTCATTTATTTGAATCCTCTCTCCCCTCATTTTTTTGCAAGAGGCAGCAGATCTTCCCCGTTCTGTTACCTCTTGTTTTTTTGTGTCCAAAACTGTATATTTATTGTGATGTATAGATGTATATATGTACACATAGATTACATCAACGTATAATATGTGTCCACATTACATGTGTCATATTGCATTGATTTTATATGTATATTTATCATAACATTTTACATAACAGGAGGACTTTCATGATTTCAAAGAAATATTCATCAATGTTAAACAACACTTCCATCATCAGGGAATTTGCACAGTATGCTTCAAAGCGTGCCGCTGAGATCGGTGCTGAGAATGTGTTCAACTATACTATAGGCAATCCATCTGTGCCTACCACGGATGACTTCAACAAGGGACTTATCGACCTTATCCAGAATGAGGATTCACTGACACTCCATGGTTACAGCCCAACACTCACTATTTATTCTGTAAGAAAGGCTGTCGCAGATTCTCTGAACCGCCGTTTCGGCATGGAGTATGTTCCTGAGGACATTTTCATGACATCAGGTGCTGCCGGAGCCCTGGCCCACGCCATCAGATGTGTCACAGAGCCGGGCGACGAGGTTATCACATTTGCGCCTTACTTCCCTGAGTATGTACCATACGTTGACGGAACCGGTGCTGTTCTCAAGGTCGTTCCCGCGGACATAACTTCATTCCAGATCAACTTTGACGCATTCCTCGAGATGATGAACCCAAATGTTCAGGCAATCCTCATCAACTCGCCAAACAACCCATCCGGAATCGTCTACTCAACCGAGACTATAACACATCTTGCCCAGATCCTCACAGAGAAACAGGAGGAGTACGGACATGACATTTACCTTATATCAGACGAGCCTTACAGAGAGATCGTATTTGAGGGAACTGATTCGCCATTCATCTCAAAGTTCTACGACAACACCATCTGCTGCTACTCATTCAGCAAGTCTCTGTCACTGCCTGGAGAGCGTATCGGATACGTGGCTGTAAACCCTAAGTGCAAGGATGCCGAGCTCATCATCAACATGTGCGGACAGGTATCACGTTTCACAGGACACAACTGTCCTTCATCTCTGATACAGCTCGGAGTTGCAAAGGTGCTTGATGAGACATCTGATCTGTCAATCTACGAGAAGAACAAGAACATCCTGTACAAGGAGCTGACGGCTATGGGATATGAGTGTGTTGAGCCGGGCGGAACCTTCTACATGTTCCCTAAGACTCCTATCGCAGATGCAAATGAGTTCTGTAACATGACAGCCCACGAGCTTGACCTGATCCTTGTTCCCGGTGACAGCTTCATGTGCCCAGGACATATGAGACTGGCTTACTGTACTACAACAGATATGGTTGAGCGTTCTCTGCCACTGTTTGAGAAAGCTATTAAGATGTGTAAATAATGATCTGTGTGTACGACAATAACAGATCTTGTTTGTACAAAATTATTTTAGGAAAGTATAGAGATATAGCATATGACTAACATAAAGATAATTCTCGCCTCGGGATCGCCTAGAAGAAAGGAACTTCTGGCCCAGGCGGGATACGACTTCGATGTGTGTCCAAGTCTTTCTGATGAAGATCTTGAACCGATGGCTCCATCTGAATATGTAATGCTTCTGGCTAAGAAGAAGGCAGATGAAGTGTGCAACAGGATCATCGCCCAGGATGTTGTAAGACGGGTTAAAAAGCTTCCTGAACGCTTCGTTGTCCTCGGCGCAGACACTGTTGTATCGCTGAACGGAAGGATTCTTGGTAAGCCTTACGACTACGACGATGCATACAACACCTTGAACAGTCTGTCCGACCAGACGCATCAAGTATACACCGGTGTATGCCTGATATATGTGGAGGGAAGGGCAAAGACTTCGAGTTCTTTCTTCGAAAAGACGGACGTGACCTTCTATCCTGTGTCCCACAACGAGATCATCCAGTACCTCGCCACAAATGAACCATTTGACAAGGCGGGCAGTTATGGTATCCAGGGCAAGGGCGGCCTGTTCGTAAAGGGAATTGAGGGCGACTACAACAATGTTGTCGGGCTGCCACTCGCAAGGGTGTATCACGAGCTTGAGGATTTGATATCGGAAGAGTAGGTATACTGACCACCAAAATAAATAAACCAGCTGTTGCTACATTTTGTAACGACGGCTGGTTTATTTTTTATTCATCCTATTTTCTTATAGAATCATTTTAGCGTTATATTGTAATTCCATTTATTTTTTACTGTAAAAACTTAGTGTAATTACATTGTGTTATTTTATCATCTCTCAAGCTATATCCGATCCCGTATAAATTAAATATCTTTTAATTTTATATAGTTGGCAAAGCTTTAAAAAACAAGTAATTATCCTTGTTTTATATGTATTCTTTGCTTGGTTGGCTTTTTGTGATGAAAATGCCCGATTTTTAACATGTTTTTCTATTTAACATTCTATTTTTTTCCTTAACCCTCCCCCGCCCTTAGATCCCAGCAAGTTTATTTTGCCAAGAATTACAGTTTTTGTAATTGTCAGTTTTCAAGACTTATTGTAATTTTTGTAATAAAATTCCCAACCGACAATCACTCGTTCTATATATCACGTTACTTTTTTTGTACAAAATTTTTCCAAATATGATTCACTTAATTCACTTGTTTTTTTCAACTTTGAAATAAATTTTCGCATATTTTTCTCCTTTTTATTCCTCTATAATATATAACATCTACACAATCATCTTATCAAGAAGTTTTTTTAATTAGTATGAGATGATATTTTTTCTAAATACCCCCTTTTTCAGGAAATGTATGATATTATAAATTCAATTGGCTTGATGAGCCAGGTGCACTATTTATTTTTCATCTGGTTTATTAGTCACGTTCTAATATATGAAAGGGGCGAAAGCTTATGAGAGATAATGATAAGAGAAAGAAGATTATGTTAATAGGCATCATTACAGGCGTAATGTTTGCAGCAATTATTGTAAGTGCCATCATTCTTTTCAGGGATGACACCAAGGAAGGTATCCATGATGGAGGCACGTTCACTGAGAAGATAACCGAGAGCACAACAGAGAAGAAAGCGGAGGTCAAGACGACCACCAAGGCTACAACCGAGAAGGCAACAAAGGCTGTTACCACAAAGGATAAGAAAACCACAGCAGCCACAACGGAAGCTTCGACAAAGAAGAATGAAATGAAACCTGGCAGCCAGGCAACGACCGAGGCTAAGACATCGGGTGGAGATAATGGTAAGGTAACGACCAGCCAGCAGACCACTGAAACGCCAACAGAGAGACCTACAACGGCTGCTACGACAGAGAGGGCTACGACCGAGAGACCTACCGCCGAGAAACCAAAGCCGGAGCAGGCGACCACCGAGCACGTACACACCTGGAAAGATGTATATGAGACTCAGGAGAAGAAAGTTTGCGTATCCGAGGCTTGGGATGAGGATGTCCAGGAACTCCATTCGTTCTGCTCATACTGCGGCAAAGACATCACATACAATGAAAATCATATCTTCAACTGTGGTCGAAAGTACTATGATGAGGATATCGGGGAAGAGATCTACGAGGGTTCATCTGAAGTAACCAAGTATGTAACAGTAGACACCATCCACCACCCTGCAGAGTACGAGATCCAGAAGGAAAAGGTACTCGTAGGCAGAAAGTGCAGCACCTGCGGCGCATGGCAGTAGATACACACATGCAAGTTCATGTAAAACGTAAAGACCATCCGGAAACATTAATTTCCTGATGGTCTTTTTATTGGGTTGATGAAAAAAAACAACCGGGGTATACCCCCGGTCATCTTTTTATAGGTTCTATGTTTACTCCAAATCTATCTCAGATTTACTCGTCGTCCTCTTTCTTCCTGAGAATCTTAACCCCAAGAAGTCCGAATACAGAGGCGATTGCAACTCCCAGGATAATGAATACAAACTTGATCGGTTTGTTATCTCCTGTGTTTGGAGTGTGCTCATACTTAACGTATACAGACTGTGCATCACTGTTGATGTCGGCGTGATCCGCAAGAACGGATCCGTTTTCCACAAAGATATGCGCAACTCTTACATAAGCTCTTTCTTCACATTGAAGACAGTTCCAACGACCTTCGGTCCTGCATTGGATGCAACTGCTGCCCCAATCTGGAAATAGTCTGATGGGCCATAGCCAACCTTCTCCGTCATACGGGTTGTCAGCTCATCTCTGACGGTCTCATCATTTCCGTATACTACCTGGTACTCTGAACCTGGCTCCATCTCTTCCACTGTGACATCCACCATCTTTGCCATGAGTTTCTTCTCACCACGGCACTTGATAGCTGTCACGATCTCATTTGCCCAGATCTTCATGATAGGCTTCACGCCAAGTGCATCTCCAACCAGAGCTGCAGCACTTGGGATTCTTCCTGACTTGGCCGCATACTTGAGTCCATATATTCCAAAGTATATCCTTCTCTTTGGAAGTTCATCCTTCAGGTACAACACGATGTCCTTGGCATCCTTGCCTTCCTGCACCATCCGCGCTGCCACAATGACAGGATATCCATACTGTCCGCTATATCCTATTCCGTCAAATACATATATACTGCTCTTTCCGGCACACTCAGGATATTCCTCCTCAAACTGATCTGCAGCCTGCTTTGCATTTGCATATGATGCAGATCCGTCCTTGTTGATACTTACATATATAATATCCGTATAGCCCTGTTCAACCAGTTCCTTATACACCTCTCCGAACTGATATGCAGTGATCTGTGATGTCTTTGGAAGATCATCATTCTCCGCCATGAGCTTGTAGAAGCCCTCATTGTCAAAATCAACCCTGCTCAGATAAGATTTGCCGCCTATCACGACCGGGAAAGGAAGAATCTTGATTCCAAGCTCCTTCTCCTCCTTCTCGGATATGTCACTGGCAGAATCTGTCATTATAATAATTTTTCCCATAATTCACAAAACTCCATTTTTTCCTTACGAAAAGTTACTAATGAGCAGACGCATGAAATGCGCTGCGCGCGGCGTCTGCGTGCTTCGCAAGATGTCACTAAGCCCAGCTTAGTGACGGCGCACCCAGTGCGCCACCTCCTTACGAAAAGTTACTTATCATTCTCCATACGCCACTTGATACATCTGTTGAGATAATGGACATAATCAGGGTTCTTGCACATGCCCTTGCCCTTATCATCAGATATCTTGGCAACATCCATGCCGTTACATGCTGTAGTCTTCATAACTATGTTGAGCGGTTCATCACACGTATCGTTGGATATATATGTTCCTATTCCAAATGCAACCTTGATCTTGTCCTTGAAATAGCTGTTGAGCTTGTCTGCTTTCTCGAAATCAAGGCTGTCGCTGAATAGAAGTGTCTTGGTCTTTGGATCAAGTCCAAGCTCCTCATAATGATGAACCATCTTGTCGCCCCACTCATAAGGATCGCCACTGTCGTGTCTCACCCCACTGAAAAGTGTCGCATATGTGAGCTGGAAATCCTTCAGGAAGCAATCTGTTGTAATGGCATCAGTGAGAGCGGTTCCGTTCAGAACTCCATACTCCTTAACCCATGCATCCAGAGCATACCAGTTGGAATATGCAGGATTGTGCTTATGATTACCCTGTCCAACACACATGATCCACTCATGCGCCATAGTTCCAACCGGAACCAGATCATACTTCCTTGCCAGATATACATTACTTGTTCCGACAAATGTTGAACCCGGATACTTGCGCTCGCTGAGCTCCTTGACTGCAAGCTCCTGAGCTTCAGACGAAAGTCTTCTTCTGAGTCCAAATTCACTGAAAGCTCCAAGGTTATACTCGCCTGCCTCGACTTTGCGGACCTTCTCATCAAGTTTTTCCTTGAATGATGCAAGCAGCTTGTCATAGTCATCGTTCATTCTGAAGTAGACCTCATTCACTATAGCCAGAGTAGGTATCTCATACATGGAAGTATTGAGCCATGTTCCTCTCGCCTCTATCTTCAGTCCACACTCAGCGTCATCTGATATCTCAAAGTCCTCATATCTTGCCTTCCAGAGTCTCAGAAAATCAACATAAGAACCCTTTATCCACTTGATATTGTGCAGATACTCAAGCTCCTCCTCTGTAAATCTCAGATCACAGTAGAGCTGTATCTGTCTCTTGATTTCATCAACCATCTCCTTTGTGAAGAACACGCCAGTATTCCTGCACTTGAAAGACCATGTTGTCTTATAGTCACTGAACTGATGGTAAATCGCCTGTCCCATACTAAACTTGTACATATCCGTTTCAAGCAGGCTTGTGATTATTCTTTCCATTTTTATACTCTTCTTTCTCTTTTTATCCGCTCCACACATACGGCTTAACCGCCATATATCACGGAAATACGGAAGTATACGCAAGTTAAAATACTTCCACTTATAATAAGTTAGCACACAGCCCGCTGTCAAGCACTATTACCTTGCAACTATCACACATAGTATTGTATAATGTTACCGTTCAGAGCCATGCAGCACAATATAAGAAGTGGCTTGTCATGCTTGCATGAACAAGGCATTTCTTATATTGTGCTATACGGCGGATACGCCGCACCGAACAGGCTCGAAGAGACTGTGAGGTGGCATGGCTCTGAACACGGCAGAGTCGTACACTTTGAACAGGCTCGAAGAGACTGTGAGGTGGCATGGCTCTGTGTATACATTATGAAAAGAGGATAGATTATGTTAGAGCAGAACAACGGAAAAAAGCCTAAGAAGTACGCTGGTATTCTGGCTCACCCGACATCATTCCCAAGTCCTTATGGAATCGGAGATCTGGGTCCGGGCGCTTATCAGTTTATCGACTTTCTTGCAGCTTCAGGATTAAATCTGTGGCAGGTGCTTCCACTCGGTCACACGGGCTTTGGCGATTCACCTTATCAGCCATTTTCAGCATTTGCAGGACAACCACTTATCATCGATATCGACTACCTCAGAAAGAAGAAGTTACTTCTGGACGAGGACTTCTCAGCTATGCCTGACTGGGATCCTGAGAAGATCGACTATGGAACACTTATAGAATTCAAGACTGGCCTTCTGAAGAAAGCGTACGAGAGATTTATCGACGCTGACTATGCAGATGATATGTCAGGAGACGAGGATCTCATGGCAAAGTTCGATGCATTTGTCAAGAATACATCATGGCTTGCTGACTACTCTCTGTTCATGGCAGGCAAGGATGCGCACGAGGGAATGCCTTGGTACATGTGGGATGATTCACTGAAGAAGCCGACCGCAAGGCAGAAGACCGCATGGAAGAAGAAGCTTGCAGACGGCATCGGCTACTACAACTTCCTCCAGTTCCTTTTTACAGAGCAGTGGCAGGCCCTCAAGACATATGCAAATGATCTCGGAATCAGTATAGTAGGTGACACACCTATATTCCTCGCATGGGACAGCGCAGACGTATGGTCCAATCAGGAACTGTTTCTGCTGGATTCAAAGGGATACCCTATCGAGGTTGCAGGTGTTCCACCAGATTATTTCTCAGCTACCGGTCAGCTCTGGGGCAACCCTCTGTACAACTGGAAAAAGCATACCGAGACAGGCTATGCATGGTGGATAGAGAGAATCAAATATCAGCTCACAGTAACAGATTTCCTCAGGATAGATCACTTCAGAGGATTTGACCGTTACTGGGCAGTGCCTTACGGTGAGGAGACCGCCATCAACGGCGAGTGGAAGCCAGCTCCAGGGCTGAACTTCTTCACACAGCTCGAAGCTAATCTCGGCTACCATCTTCCTATCATCGCCGAGGATCTCGGCGAGATAGATGATTCAGTCATAGAACTCAGAGACAAATTCGGACTTCCTGGAATGAAGATCCTTCAGTTTGCATTTGAAAATCCAAACGAGAACGACTTCCTTCCACATAACTATACACCTAATTGTGTATGCTATACAGGAACACACGACAACGACACCACCCTTGGATGGTATACGCAGGCTTATGAGGCTTCAAAGGATAAGCTCAGAAGATACTACAGCACTGATGCAAGTGATATCTGCTGGGTTATGATAAGAGCATGCTTCTCTTCTGTTGCCAACATGGCCATCGTTCCTATGCAGGACGTGCTAAAGCTCGACTCATGGGCACGTATGAACACGCCAGGCGTTGGAGAGGGCAACTGGGCATGGAGATTCAAAGCCTCAGACCTGGGCAAGCAGTTGTCAGACAGGCTTCTTGAGACATCAAAGCTCTATGGAAGATATACTCCAATACCGGAGAAGAAGGATTCTGAGGAGAAGTAATCATACGACGAGTCAAATCAATGCTGGAACATTTAAAATAGCATAAGGAGAATTATAATATTGAGAACAATATTTGCATATTTATTTGCCTTTCTGGGCATCATCCTGTGTACTCCGTATCACCTGTATCTGTACCTTCTGGCTAAGAAGGATCAGGAAAAGGCGTACCGCCATGCCCAGAAGCTGGTCAAAGGCTTCTTTGGAATAGTCATGTTCATATGCGGTGCCAAGTGCACTGTCATAGGTCTGGAACGGGTGCCCAAAGATCAGCCTATTCTGTTTGTCGGCAACCACAGAAGCTTCTTCGATATACTGTGCTGTCACAACGCACTGGACAGGCCTCTGGGATTTATGTCCAAGGACGGAATCCTGAAGGTTCCTATCCTTCCATGGTATATGAAGGACATAGGATGTACATTCCTTGACAGGTCCGACCTGAAGAAGGGACTGGAGACTATCATGCAGTCGGCTGATATCGTAAAATCCGGACATTCCATGATGGTATTTCCTGAAGGACACAGAAATGACGGCGAAGAACTTCTTCCTTTCAAGGACGGAGCATACAAGATCGCACAGAAGGCCGGATGTCCTATCGTACCTGTATCCATATGCGGAACAGACAATATCATGGAGGCCAACAAGCACAACTTTATCAGAAGTCACAAGGTGGTCATCGAATTTCTTGACCCTATCGACATAAATGGCTTGAAGCCAAAGGAGCGCAAGGAGGTTCTTGAAACCATTCCGGCACTCATTCAGAAAGCAAGGGTTAAGAATCTTCCCCTTGCAACAAAAAAGTGATCAGACTATAATAATCTGATCACGACAAGACAAAACACCAATAACTAAATATAATCAGGAGGAACTAAACATGGCATGGTGGGTATGGTTGATAATAGTTGCAGTTATACTTATCGGAGGTCTTATTGCATTATACATAGTGGGCAATAAGCTTCAGAAAAAGCAGTCTGCACAGAAGGAAATGATGAAGGAACAGGCACAGCCTGTGACGATGCTTGTCATCGACAAGAAGATGCTCCCTATGAAGGATGCCGGATTGCCTAAGATGGTAATGGAACAGACACCAAAGCGTTACCAGAAGGCCAAGATGCCTATAGTAAAGGCCAAGATCGGACCTCAGATCATGAATCTTATCTGTGATGACGGTATATATGATCAGATGCCTGTCCGCGGAGAGGTAAAGGCTATGGTCAGCGGTATCTATATCATGAGCGTCAAGAATGTTCGTGGTAAGATCGAGGAGAAGAAGGGCAAGAAGACCTTTGGTGAGAAGCTTCGTGCAAAGCAGAGAAAGTATCAGGATATGTACGATAAGGATGTAGCCGAGTCAAAGCTCAGCAAGGAGCAGAAGGCCGCAGCCAAGGCTAAGGCCAAGGAAGAAAAAGAGAGAGCTAAAAAGATCCAGAAGATGTAACAGCTTGAAAGGAGATTCCCAATATGAAGAAATGTCATATTAACCTCCGCGAACTTGGAATAGCTTTACTCGCACCGATATGCATAACTTTTGTCCATGGGCTTATTCCATCATCTCTGGTATCATGTGTTATAATAATTATTCTCTGCGGATGTATACACCATGTATATCCTTGGGTATTCACCACAGGAGATAACCGTAACAATAAAAACAGAACAGGAACGAGATCACTCTCATTCCTGTTCTGTTTTTGTATTTTTATACTTATTGTCATAACAGGCCTCAGCCTGCAGTTCTTTTCGACCGGAATACTGAACGCCATTGAGCTCCATCGTCCAGAGCTTCTCGGCAGTTACAGAGACATGGTTCGTTCATCATTCTCTCTAAACAACGGTATCTTCAGAGTTACAACAGTCATGCTGCTTGCACCGGTCTGTGAGGAGCTTGTGTTCAGAGGGATCTCTCTGAGTTCTTCCAGACGTGCATTTACATGCAGACATTCAGATGCCATCGCCATCCTGCTGTCAGCGCTGCTGTTCGCCCTTTATCACGGCAATTTAGTCCAGTTCTGCTACGCCCTTCCCATGGGAATCCTTCTCGCGCTGCTCGCCACATGGACGTCTTCCCTGCTGCCATCGATCCTTCTTCACATAACGATCAACGTATCTTCTTATTTCACCGGGATGCTGCCATTTGCACTGCCACATACAAGCTGTATACTTGCAACTGGTATCACGTCAGCCGCAGGCTTCATCGCCCTATATCTGCTGTTGCGCCGAAGTGGCAAATCACACAAAGTATCTTGACATGTGATACACATACACTTTTTCATCGGGATCCTCTTCGTATCCTGACAACTTGATGATATTCTTCAACACAAAATACCTGCTGTCCCTCATGACTCTCTGATATTCAAATGTCGGGTAGTACAGCATCAGATATATATTTCTTGGTGCCCTGCGCACGGAATCTATTATATTGTCTATGACCTTCTTGAACACCTCCGGGGAAAATGGATTGAAGAAATAGAAATAATTATCTTCATCTGCAACCTCATACTCCTGCGCCGGAATGTTATAGAAGTTCATCCTGTCTTCCTGATCATAAAATCTGCTCTGATAACCCGCGGCATTTTCCAGAAGCTTCTCGTATATGTCAGCATCTGCCTCTATACCCGTGGCGCGGCAGTAATGCCTTGAGTTGCCATAAAACAACACACGCCCCAGTCCGCAGCCAAAATCAACAAGTGTATCCTCCGGCTCCATGGACACGGCATTGAACAGGGTCACAAGATCCCTGTAGTAAGTCGCCTGATATATATTATTCTCCTCGGTGGGCTGCTCCGCACCTATACACAGCGTCGTATCTATAGACAAAAAATCATCAAACGCCTTCTCGTCATCCATATAGCTATCCTCACTCCACGGTTATCCTGAGTACGTTAAACGATACACATTCATTGCCATAATCCATCACATACACCACGACCAGACCAAGCCCCTTTTCCGTCTCCACGAGCTGATAGCCTTCAGTGAGTATGCTTATATTCATCATACCAACCGGAGTAGAATAAAATGCCTCTCTGGTCTCTCCCGGTCTGAATGACATGGCAGCACTGACTTCGCCCTTCTTTGTCAGGTCAAGTCCTAATTTGTCAAACTTCAGCAGATTTCTCGCCGGTTTCTCAAGATCCTCATAATACTCATCGTATTTCAGGTAAAATACCCCGTCCTTCTCATGAAGGCTTCCCCTGGTAACAAGTTCTATGGGTTCAACGTTGTTCTCTTCCCTGCTCGTCCTCTGCTCTCCAACTACTGTCACAGTAACATTCTTTACCATATAAACTTCCAATCTATGTAATTTTATAAAATTATCTCTCTTTTGCCATCTCAATAAGAGTTGTGACGAGAGTCTTTATATCGTATCCCTGAGCATTCCACAGCATTGGATACATGCTTATTCCTGTAAATCCAGGAAGTGTGTTGATCTCATTGAATACAACTCTGTTTGTTCCATTCTCAAGGAAGAAATCCACTCTGGAGAGTCCGAAGCCGTCAAGTGCTTTGAATATCTTCACAGCGTCTTCCCTTATCTCATTCTCTGCTTCCTTAGGGATGTCGGCGCCGATAACCGTTCTCGACTCAGCATTGTTGTACTTTGCATCGAAATCGTAGAACTCAGCAGCGGCAAGTATCTCGCCAACTCCCGAAGCCTTGGTATTGTCCTTGTAACCGAGGACTCCGCACTCAAGCTCACGTCCAACTATCGTCTCCTCAACGAGGATCTTGTTGTCGTGCTTTACGGCCTCATTCAGCGCATACAGAAGGCTTGCTCTGTCAGTCGCCTTATTTACACCCTTTGATGATCCGGCCTTTGAAGGCTTTACAAATACAGGGTAATCAAGCTCAGCCTCAACTCTGTCCATAGCACTGTCTATGTCGCTGAAATCCTCTGCAAGCACAGGTACAAATCTCGCCTGTGAAACACCGATGTGATCAACGATTATCTTCGTATAGAATTTATCCATGGATGCTGCCGATGCCAGAACGCCACATCCAACATATGGAATATCTGCCATCTCGAACAATCCCTGTATAGTTCCATCCTCGCCATACATACCGTGAAGTACAGGGAATATGACGTCCACCTTCTGGCGCTCCACACCTGCATCGGAGAAAACTATAAGCTCTCTTCTGGTGTCCGGTGAGATCACTGCTGTGACCTTGCTGTCATACCAGCTTCCATCCGCTATACTCTCTATATTATCTGCCTTTAACCATCTTCCATCCTTGGTAATGCCAACCAATGTCATATTATACTTTTCAAGATCAACCCCCTTGGCAACTGTCTGTACCGATATACATGAAACCTCATGCTCTGATGATCTTCCTCCAAATATTACAACCAAATTTTCCTTAGCCATGACATGTGCTCCTTATACTTTAATCCGCGGTGCACCCGGGGCACACCACAGGTCAAAGTATAACACCTGGGAATCAACTTTTCAACGTCACTTATCCCCCAGATCTATACATAATGTCTCATACATTCCGGGCGGACAGTCCTCCCCGGAATCGCCAAAATACTCATAAGAAAATCCGGAGTTTGCATCGGCATCCACGCCCCACGCATTTGCCGCGCTCTGGGCAATGTCATTTATATCCTCCATCGCCATGACAAGATTGTGGCGCATCTGTATATAACTCAGATTCTCATTGTAGTCGTCCCCAAGCCACATGCCGATCTGCTTCATGACTGTGTTGCCCACATAGCTCTCAAGCTCATCTCTCTCATCCTCAGACTTCATATCGCCATCATAATCGACCTTAAGCCTTATGACCCTTCCACTGTCATCCAGTGAATTGTTGTACATGACCGCATCCGCCATTATCTCCCTCGACACCTTATCCTTATATTTCTTCACATAAGAAACCTGTCCAAATATCACACCGCCGACAATTCCTATGAGGACACCCAGTATGGCCGCCCTGAACATTCTCCACATAAACAATACCTCCTGATCATCTAAGTCTCTATTCACATATCCCATCTCTCGCGTATGTCGCCAGACACTGGCCTTCATAGTGTGTCTTAAGATATTCATTTGTATTGTTATCCCCGGTTTTCTCCAGTATATTCTGTTCTATCACCACAGTCACATAGCTTGTAGCAAATTCCTTTTCAAGTTCGGCTGCAGCCTCGTTCATTACCTGGGTATTCTCCGCTACTATATACTCCACATGACTCGTATCGAGGGACTTCGCATGACTCTCATTATAACTTCTGCAAGCATCGGCAAGTGAACCGGCGTCCACCTGGTACACCCCCTCCTCGGTCAGGGAATCCTCATCGTCGTCCAGTCCTGTTATGACCAGACTGTATCTCAGCCCGCCGCCGACAGGCTCCTCCGTGCTGCGCTCTATGATGACCGCATTCACATAGTCCACATCCTCCACCGGCTTGTATTCACACCCACTCAATATACACGCCGTCAATAACACCGCCGCCAGTCCGGCAGATTTTTTTACAGGCCATTTCCCGGCAAGCGATGCCGCCGGCAATATTATCGACAGGGGTACATCCACCAGAATAAGATATCCGGAGATGATCTTTATACGGTCCTGCTGTCCGGGCAGCATCCCGGCCCACAGGCATGCGGCAAATGCAAGGACTGCCCACAATGTCTTCCACAGCCATCTGTGCCGAACACCCAGTCTGTCCACAGCGCCCCATCCACCTATGACATTTGGAACCAGTGCCATCACACCGAACACGATGACAAGGTAACACACCAGCATGAGCGGCCTGAGCTTCACTCCGCCAGGCAGTTCCATGGCTCCCACTATATATAGTATATTTTTCTCCTTAGCCATGAGCGCACCCGTGCCCAGTGTACATATCACAATTATCGAACACATAATGCCTATTATGGTACTTGTGCCTACGGCTGCACACAACATTCCTCTTCGCCTCCGAATGACGTGTATATACACCAGCACCACCGTCTCCATAGCCGAGAATCCAAGAAAAAGCAGTCCTCCCCTAGCCATGACACGGCTTATGGTGAGATTCGCCCCGCCCTCGTCTCCTATCTCAGTCACAGTCTTAAGCACTGACAGATCAAGGTTACTCACAGAAGACAGAATGACCACAGCCCCCGCCGCGACAGCAAACCAGAACACGGACTCCGCAAACCTGACCATCCCCCTTGTGCCACGGCTACCCATATACAGACATGCAAGCAGCAAGGGGATTGAGATAGCAATTACCATGTATCTTTTCAACATCAACTGCCTGGAACACTCGGCAAGGACAAACAGCAGCAAGCCCATCCTAACGGCAGTTCTCGCCCCATAAATCAATTCAATAGTCCTATTTTTGACTTTACCGCTTTCGCTGTTTCCTCTCTCATCAATCTTCATGTATACAATATATAGTGCTATCACGTAAGCAAAAGCCATGCATAGCGTCAAAAAAAGTGACAAAATCAGGCAATTTCTTCCAAAATATGAGGGTATTAATGTAGCTACAAAAGTTATCATCCCTGGCAAAACAAGCAAAGCCATCTTAAAAAAGGCAGAAAACGTCACATTATATTTATCATTCATATCTATTTTCTCTTTCTGACCAACCTGCACCGCTCGTCAGGATTGCTCCATTTAGGTCTGTTGATCATTTTCTTTATAGGCACGCGGACAACAAAGTCCTTATATCCCTCGCCAGTGTATCCACAGGTCACGACAGGGGACATATACGGCACGCCAAAGCTGTCCAGGGATGCAAGATGAAACACGAGAACCAGCATCGCAAGGATAAATCCAAGTATTCCATAAAGTGCGCTGGTGATTATAATTACAAACTTAAGCAATCTGAAAACAGACGCAAACGCCTCATTCGGAATAGCAAATGAAGCTATAGCCGTGAGTGCCACAACTATCACAACCATTGTGCTGACTATCCCCGCCTCCACGGCTGACTGACCAACTATCAGACCGCCAACCACTCCTATCGTATTTCCAAGCTGGCTCGGCAGTCGTATCCCGGCCTCCCGGAGCAATTCAAACAAAAGCTCCATTATCAGCACTTCAACTACAACGGGGAACGATAGCTGGCTTCTCGCATCGGCTATCGCATACAGAAGCTTGTCGGGTATCAGCTCCCTGTGATAACAGGTGATCGCAATATAAAGTCCCGGTAGTCCCACCGCAATGAACGCTGCCACATACCTTATCATTCTGGCAAATGTCGCCACCGGCCATCTGTTATAATAATCGTCCGCCGTCTGAAACAGAGTGTTGATGGTGGCTGGAGCAATTATGACCTCAGGGGAATTGTCAAACACAACGACAACCCTGCCCTCCACCAGAGCCGCGGCCGCCTTGTCAGGTCTTGTGGTCGCCTGGTATATCGGAAATATCTCCTGCCATTTCTTCTCCATCAGATGTTCAGCCATACCGCTGTCAAACACCGCATCTATCTCATACTTATCGATGGTGTCCCTTATCTGCTGTACCAGCTCAGGCTCCGCTATATCTTCCATATAGAATATCCCGTACTCTGTTCTGGATCTGACGCCCATTGTCCCCTGTTCCAGCTTCAGATGTACGTCCTTGATCCTTCTCCTTATCAGAGCTGTGGATGTCCTAAAGTTCTCATTGAAGCTGTCCCTCGGCCCTCTCATTCCTCCCTCGGTGGAGCTTTCCTCTATACCTCTCACAGGGAAATGTTTCGATGACACTACTATTGCCTGATCGCTCCCGGATACAAATATAGCCGTATCCCCCCTGAGAACCGCCCTGACAACGTTGTCCATGTCACTTTCCTGGGTATAATCCGCCGTCTGACCCTCGCAGGAGATTATATGCTCCCACAGATCTGCCGTGTCTTTATTCCGCCATTCCCAGGTTATTGGTTTTATTAATGTGTTCTCAATCAACTCATGATCGCACAGTCCATCTATATACACCACGTATATTGCCGGATCATCTCCCCAGGCACAGCGGTCCAGATCAAACCTTCGCTCCACGATATCGCTCCAGTTACCAAACATTGTCTCAATTTGTGTGATGTTTTCGTCTATTTTTTTACTGATTGAAGCCATCGTCCGCCATAAACACCTCCAACATACCGTTTATCTTCTGTAATCTATCTTGTCCAACGGATGAGTTTTTATTCAGACATACACGTAAAAAGGCGGAACACGTTTTCACGCATTCCGCCTCTTATACAGGTATTTATTATTATGCATATTGTTATTTCTGTGCTATGACAACATTTGCGATCACGATCTGTTCCTGATCGTATATATGTATACGGGTTATCTCCTTGGCTTTCTCTTCATCCCTGGCTATTATCGCATTCATGAGAGCCTCATGCTCCGCTATAAGCTTGTCGTGATAGCTGAAATCCTTTACATACTCCACGCGGTATCTGTACACCTGCTCACGAAGACTCTGGGACATGCTGATCAGTCTCGGATTGTTCGTCATGTCCATTATAGTATTGTGAAATGCAACATCCGCATCTACTATCTCCGGGATTATCTTGGAGCTTACCGCTTTCTTGAAGTCGGCATAGGACTGCTTCAACCGCTCTTTTCCCTCGTCGTCTATCCTCTTGCAGGCAAGCCCTGCCGCAAGATCCTCAAGCGCCATCCTGATCTCTAGCGCATCGCTCAGATCCTTTGCCGTTATCCTGGCAACCTCTGCTCCCCTTCTCGGGATCATGACCACAAGCCCTTCAAGCTCAAGCATTCTCATGGCCTCCCTGACAGGGGTACGGCTTACGCCAAGCCTCTTCGCAAGAGTGACCTCCATAAGTCTCTCCCCCGGCTCAAACTCACCGTGAACTATAGCATTCCTCAAAGTCTTAAACACTACCTCTCGAAGAGGCAGGTACTCATCCATATTCAATCTAAGATCCATCACATACCTCTTCTTATGTTATACGGGCTGACGGCATACGCAGCCTGTATCTCGTCCTTTTCACGCAGCATATCTACTACCCTTTGTGCCAGTTCTTTATCCCTGTTGTCATATATTCCGAACACTGTCGGCCCACTGCCACTCATGAGCACTCCCATGGAGTCGTTCTCCGCTATGAGCTTCTTGACTGAATCTATCACAGGATTTGCAGGTATCGTAACCGTCTCGAGCACATTTGCCATTCTGTCTGTTATTCCCTTCAGATCTCCGGTCTTGAGTGCATCCGCCATGCCATCGATATCTGGATGCTCCTCCAGCAGATCCACCTTCAGGTTCTGGTATACCCATTTTGTGGACACTCCG
>OGPS01001098.1_pt1 | contig 21747 bp, 17 predicted proteins | sample 1552931 | NCBI WGS metagenome assembly OGPS01 (sample SAMEA2580252, study PRJEB22360) | human gut metagenome | biome: human gut; feature: human-associated habitat; material: faeces | place: Denmark | collected 2008/2010 | reverse complement strand
GGCATGCAAGAGGTCAGCGGTTCGATCCCGCTATTCTCCACCAAAAAACTACTGCACAATGTTCGTGCAGTGGTTTTCTTTTTTTCTCCCTCATGTGAACAACACCCCCACCTGCGCAGGTGGGGGTGTTGTTGGTTTTTCTTTATTGGGAAGTTCCCTACCGAACCTAGGAAAAGATCAGACGAACGGGTTATAGAACCGCCCGAAGCGGAGGGTCACGGTCAGGCTGAGCAGCAGCAGCGCAGCGCCCAGCCCCAGCGCGATGAAATCGCGGCGGACGAAGGGGCGCTGGGTGTACCATGTGCGCTTGCTCTTTTTGCCAAAGCCCCGCAGCTCCATGGCGTTGGAGATGGTGTCGATGCGGTTCAGGCTGGTCAGGATCAGGGGCAGCAGGATGTTTACGGAATTTTTGAGCCGTTTGAAGAAAGGTTCCTTCTTGCCCAGCTCCACGCCGCGGGCCTGTTGGGCCTGACTGATGCTGTGGTAGTCCCGCTGGATGTCCGGGATATACCGCAGCGCTATGGCCACCGAGTAGCCCACCTTATACGAGATGCCGATGCTGTTCAGGCTGGCCGCAAACTCGCTGGGGTCGGTGGCCGAGATGAAGAGGATGGCCACCGGCAGGGCCACGAAATACTTCAGCGAGATGTTGCACATATAGAACAGCTGCTCCGCCGTCAGGTCATACCGCCAGAACAGATGGCAGAGCACCGTGCGGGTGCCGTAGAGGGTCGTGCCCTGATCGGGGTCGAACAAAAAGATGAAGAAGTTGTTCAGCAGCAGGAACACCAGCATGAAGACCAGCATGAACCGCACTTCGCGGAATTTGATCCTGCTCAGCTTGAACGCCGCCAAGCTGACCGCCAGCAGCACCAGCAGCACATAGGTGTTGTAGGTGATCATGCTGGCAAAGGTAAACAGCAGGAAAAACGCCAGCTTGGTGGTGCCCGTCAGCTTATGGACGACACTTTCCCGCGGGAGATAATTCAGCACCGTTTTAGCGGCCATTTTCTCGCACCTCCCTGTCCTGCGCGATGAAGCGCTCCACAAATTCCTGCGCGGACTCGATGCCGCAGCGGTTGGCCAGCGTATAAAGGCTGGTCTCCTTCAGCGCGGCCCGTTCGATGAGGGCCGGGTCGCACAGAACGCCTGCCGCGCTCCGGTCCGCGATCAGCTCACCATCGCAGAAGACGAGGGCACGCTGGGTGTATTCGAGCATCAGGTGCATATCGTGGGTGATCATGACCACCGTGACGCCCTGCGCGTTCAGGCCGCGCAAAAACTCCATGATGTCGGTATAGTGGCGGAAATCCTGCCCGGCGGTCGGCTCGTCCAGCAAAATCAGCTCCGGGTCCAGCACCAGCACACTGGCGATGGTCACCCGCTTTTTCTGGCCGAAGCTCAGCGCCGACACCGGCCAGTTGCGGAAGGGATACAGACCGCAGATTTTCAGCGTCTGCTCGACCTTTTCCCGGATCTGCGCTTCCGTCAGGCCGGAGCGCTGCAAACCCAGCGCCACTTCGTCGTAGATCATGGTCTTGGAGATCATCTGGTTCGGGTTCTGCATCACGTAGCCGATGTGCTTGGCGCGGCTGCGGATGTTCTCCCCGGCCAGCGGGTTTCCGTTCAGGAAGATCTCACCCGCATCCGGCGTCTCGAAGCCGCAGATGAGCTTGGACAGCGTGGATTTGCCCGCGCCGTTCCGGCCCACGATGCTGACCATCTCGCCCTTGCCGATGGTGAAGCCGACATGCTTCAGGGTCGGCTGGCCCTTCTGGTAGCCAAAGCTCAGATCCCGCACTTCCAGCAGGGGGACCGGGGCCGCCGCCGGTTCCGGCTGCGGGTAGGCGGTGAACCACTGCTTCAGCGCCGCCGTATCGGCCTCGTTCAGCACAAGGCTGTCCACATGGGCAGGGCGCTTTTCCGGCGTGATGGCCACGCCCGCATACCGCAGCGCCGTGAGGTAGAGCGGCTCGCGGATACCGTTTTCGGCCAGCAGCGAAGTGGAAAGCAGTTCGTCCGGGCGCAGGTCGGCCAGAATCTTCCCCTCGTTGACGAGGACGATGCGGTCCACGTTCCGCCAGAGCACATCTTCCAGCCGGTGCTCGATGATGAGCACGGTGGTGTCGGTCTTTTGCTGGATTTCGTCGATCAGCTCAATGGCCTGTTTGCCGGTAGCGGGGTCGAGGTTGGCCAGCGGCTCATCGAAGAGGAGGATCTTGACCTGATCTACCATGACGCCCGCAAGGCCGACCCGCTGCTTCTGCCCGCCGGAAAGCTCGTGGGGCGCATAGCCGAGGTGGTTCTCAATGCCCACCAGCTTGGCGGCGCGGCGGGTGACGGCGTGCATCTCGTCCTGCGGCATACAGCTGTTTTCCAGCGCAAAGGCGATATCCTCGCCCACCGTCAGGCCGATGAACTGGCCGTCCGGGTCCTGCAGGACGGTGCCCACATGGGCCGACAGCTCAAAGATGCTGCTGTGGGGGGCGTCCACGCCGTCCACGGTCAGGGTGCCGGTGCACTCGCCGGGGTTTGCGAAGGGGTTCAGCCCGTTGATGCAGCCCGCCAGCGTGCTTTTGCCGCTGCCGGAGGGGCCCGCAATGAGCACCCGCTCACCGGGGTAGATGTCCAGATCGATGCCGGTCAGCGTCGGGCGCTTCTGGGCGCGGTACTGGAACGAAAAATTCTGGAACGATATAATGGGTTCTCTGCGTTCTGCCATGGGTACGTTACCTCAGCTGTTCAAACAAAAAGCCCTTCCTCCGGGATGGCCGAAGGAAAGGCTGCGGGTTCCATCCAAAAATCACTCCTGATCGAGCGAGCCCTTCTTGGCGATGGTCTTGGTATAGGCCAGCACCAGCAGACCGCCCACCACCACTGCGGTGATGATGTTGGAGACAGCGGCGAACGCACCCTGCGCGAAGACCTTCTTGACCGGCTCGGCGTAGATCAGGATGTCCAGCACAGGGGCAACCACGACCCATGCCAGCAGGTGTGCCACGATGTTGGCGGCGGTGAAGGCTGCCATCTGCTTCTTGCCGAACTCGCCTTCCTGCAGGTTCAGCTTCTTGGCGAACAGGCCGACCACAACGCCTACGAAGGCCGATGCGATGACCCAGCTCCACCACGGACTGCCGCCCCAAGACAGATCGATCAGGGTGTGGCCGATGAAGCCGATCAGGCCGCCCGCCACGGGGCCGTACATGGCAGCCAGCAGGGCCAGAACGGCGTACTGCAGACTGATGTTGGTGTTGGGCACCGGGCTGGGAATCGCCACGAAGCGGCCCAGAACAAAGAACAATGCGGCGCCGATACCGACGGCGACCACCGTTTTGATGCTGCTGTTGTTGTTTTTCATTTTCTTTCGCTCCTCTTTCTTGTCCGTGCAATGCGGCGGGTTTTACAAGACACTGTAAGTATACGACGGGCCGCGAAGCCTTGTCAATGGACAAACGGCTTTTTTTGCTGAAAAGCCGCGATCTTTAACGTTCCCCGCCGGATCTTTCCTGCTCCGGCACCAGCTTGCAGACCAGCTTCACCATCACCGGCGTCAGCGGCAGCCAGACCAGTGTGCACGCCCCATTGAACAGGGTGTGGGCGTTGGCGATCTGCCGCGCAATGATCTCCAGCTCCGGCCCCTTGGGGGAAACAGCCTCCACGAGCTTTGTCATCCACGGCAGGGCCAGCAGACAGACCACGCTCCCCGACAAATTGAAGCAGCAGTGGGCAGCGGCGGTGCGCTTGGCATCCTGCGGCTGGCCCAGCGCCGCAAGGATGGCGGTGATGGTGGTGCCGATGTTGTCCCCCAGCAGGATGGGCAGGGCCCCCGCCAGCCCCAGCACGCTGTGGATGCCGTCCGGCCCGGCCTGTTGGGCTGCCCGCTGGAGCACCGCGATGGTGGCCGAACTGCTCTGCACCACCAGCGTCATCCCTGTGCCCAGCGCAAGGCCCAGCAGCGGGGCCCGGCGCACCTCGGCCATCCACCGCAGAAACACCGGGCTGACCGCCAGCGGAGCCATGGCACCGGACATGACTTCGATGCCGTCGAACAGCAGCCCGAAGCCGAACACCGCCAGCCCCAACTGCCGGTTCGGCTCCCGCCGGGCCAGCGACCAGACCAGCACCCCGATGAACAGCAGGGGGAACACCCAGTCCTCCAGCCGGAAGGCCACCAGCTGCGCCGTCATGGTGGTGCCCACATTGGCCCCGAACACCACGGCCACCGCCTGTGGCAGCCCCATCAGCCCAGCGCTGACGAAGCCGATGACCATTACGGTGGTGGCCGAGCTGCTCTGTAAAATGCTGGTGACAGCCAGCCCCGCCAGCGCTCCGGTCAGGGGCGTGCGGGTGACCCGGCGCAGAAAGCCCCGCAGCCGCTCCCCCGCCGCTTGCTGCAAAGCCCGGCTCATGGTCGTCATGCCGTACAAAAACAGCGCCAGCCCACCGGCCAGCCCAAACAAACTGCGGACCCAATCTTCCATGTGCGATCCCCTTTCCCAGTCGGATAACACAAAAATACTCGCCTTCCAGCGGGAAAGCGAGTACATTTTGGGTCTGATTTACGGATCGGTGCGGACGCAGCGCAGCGCATACCGCGCCTGACCGCCGGTGGTGCAGGTGAAGAGGGTCAAGTCCCAGTCGTCGTCGGAGGACTTGACGGTCATCTTCTCGATCTGGGTCGGCTGCAGGACCTCCCCCGCGCTGACCTCGTAGTGCCACGTTTTGCCGTCCATGTCCACGAACAGCACCTCGGTGCCGACGGCCAAGTGCTTGATGGGGCTGAAATGGCGGGCGTAGTTGTGGCCCGCCACCACCAGATCGTCGGCGGCAAGGGAGCCGGCATACCGCCCCGGCGCGATCTTCAGGCCGGGATAGCTCCACTGCTTCATCACCGGCAGCGCCAGCCCGATGGACGGGATGGAGACATAGCCGATGTAATCGTAGCCGTCAATAAAGGTGACGGTCATACCGTCCGCCTCTTCCTCGGCGGGTTCTTCGGCGGCGGCCGACGCCGCTTCGCTCTCGCCGGGCAGGAGGGTCTTGGGCTGCTCAAGGGTCTCTTCCAACTGGTTCAGCACGGCATCCGCTGCCTTCTCGGCGCGGGCATTGTCCCACTGGTTGTAGCCGAAGAGGCCCGCAGCCCCCAGCAGCGCCAGCACGCCCAGCGCAATGAAGAGGTTGCCCAGCTTACTTTTCATCCTTGCGGGTCCCCTTCTTGAGCTTGATCCCCGCCGCCACCAGCACCACGCCGGTCACTGCCAGCACCGGGATCGGCCAATTCAACTGGCCGGTCTGGGGCAGACCGTGGGCGCCCATGACATAGCCGTTGGGGTTGTCCGGGCTGGGGGCTTCCGGGTTCAGGTAGATCTTCTCACCGTGGGCGCCGAGAACCCAGCCGTCCGGGTTGTCCGGGCCGGGAGCCGCCGGGGTATTCGGGTTCTCCTCCTCCGGCTTGTCGGGGGTATCGGGGGTGTCCGGGGTGTCGGGCTTGTCGGGCGTGTCCGGGGTGTCGGGGGGTTCGGGGGTCTTCTTGGCCGCAGTGCCGACCTTGGGCAGGGCGTCCACATCGTAGACGTACTTGCCGTTCTCCTGAATGGGGACCGACACAAGGAACGGATTGATGACGTTGTAATTTTCCGCCGCCGTAGTCTGAACGACCAGATACAGGCCCACCTCAAGGTCGCCGAACTCGGCCACACCGAGGTCGTTGATCTCCACGGTGGTGGACTCGGCAGTGGCGGCGATCTTCTCGGCAAGCCGGCCCGCCAGCTCCCCCTCCGACAGATCCCCCAGCTCCACGCCGCAGTCCTCGAAGCCGTTGGTGTACACAAAGCTCAGGTTGGCGTTATCCTTTTGGACCTTGGCCACGCGGTACAGGGTCAGCGTGCCGCCGCCCACTGCCTCGGATGTTTCGCTGTCGTAGAGCGACACCTTGATGGAACCGGTGCGGCTCAGATCGACTACTTCGAGGGCAAAGGCCGGAGCCGCGCACCACACCAACAGGGTCAGCGCCGCAAGCACAGCGGCCAACCGTTTACGGATGCTCTTCATGATGGTTCTCCTCTCGCTGATTTTTGCGTTTGCGCAGATGCGGCACGGCCAGCATGACCACCAGCATTACCAGCAGCATGGGCACAGCCAGTGCCGGGGCCACGATAATGGGCTCGATGCGGAGCGCGTCCGCCGTTACGCGGATGTGTTTCTGGTTTTCCGCGTTCTCGATCCGCTTGCCGCGCACCAGAAGGCGGTGGGTGTTGATGCCGTAGGGGGTGCAGGTCATCAGGGTGACGTAGTCCTTGCCCTCCACCGGCTGCAAAAGATCGGTCTCGGTGGGCAGGACGATGGAGATCTGATCGACCTCATAGGTCAGCACCCGGTCCAGCACCGTGATGGTGAAGGTGTCGCCCACTTCCAGCTCATCCAGATTGGTGAAGAGCTTGGCGCTGGGCAGCCCGCGGTGGGCCGAGATGACGGCGTGGGTGCCCGCGCCGCCCACCGGAAGGCTGCTGCCCTCCAGATGGCCCGCCGCCACCTGCAAAACGCCGTCGCTGGTGCCGTGGTAGACGGGCAGCTCCACGCCGATCTTGGGGATGGTGATGTACCCCATGATGCCGGTACCGGAGACGTCGAGGGTGTCGGTGTAGCCGCTCACCTCTTCGGGCCGGTAAAAGGCATCGGGCGTTTCGGCCAGCCGCCGGTTGTAGTCGTCGGCGGCGTCAAAATAGGCCTGATAGTCCACGTCCGACAGGTTTTCGACCTCTTCCGAGTAGCTCGCCACCGCGCGCGACTGGTTTTTCTGGTTGATGTAATCACTGACGGTCGGATATAACATCACGGATAGACCCACGAGAAAGATCAATATTAAAATGATGGTGCTGCGATTCTTTTTCATGGGCTACTCCCTAATGTTATAAGGATAGGTTCGGGGCAGATGCCCTCTTATTTCGGGGGAGCGGCCGGCTCCCGGTTGGTTTTACTTGTTTTCCATCCGCTTCTTCGCGATGAGCAGCACGGCCGCTGCAACCATCAGCCCGCCGCCGATCAGATAGAAGATCGTGGTGCCGATGCCGCCGGTGCCGGGCAGAACGGTGCCAGCGTTGTTGAGAACGCCATAACCACCATCGGTAGCGTTGTTATAAGTAGTACCACTTGTATGAGTCGTCTTGATGGAACCCTGCGTCAAATCCACAGTAACACCATTTTTGATCTGATTATAACCCTTCGGAGCCTTGGTTTCTTTCAACGTATACGTGGTATTCTTCAAACCCTTAATAGTGACTTTACCACCATGGGCTGCAATCGTCTTACTTGCACCCGTAGCATTACTTACCGTATACGTTTTGGTTGTTGTATTGTAATCAAACTTCAGTGCAGTTTCACCATCGTACAGCTCGAACTCTGCACCATCCAGCAGTTGACCAGCAGAATTGTACTTAATCAGGTCAAACTCATAGGTACGAGTAGTCGTTGTTTTCTCTTCGCTATGGCTGTCACTGTTGTACTTCAACTGTGCCTTATTGGTATTAACATTCGTCGCATCTGTCGGAGCCGTTGCAACTTTAGCCTTTTCGTTCAGCATTGCAGAATACTTTACAACTACTGTCACACTGTCGCTTGCACTTGTGCAAGTTGCGTTAACATGATTCACAAATGCTTCTGTAAAGGTCACATGGAAAGCACAGCCATCACTAGCCGTGGTAATGGTATAGTAGGTAGTATTCAGTGGAGTAGTTCCATCATTCTCATAAACAGTAGCATCCGCATTATAGGTCAAACCTTCGCTCATCTTGTCGTGCAGAACATAGTTGGTATTGCCACGTTTTGCCGTAATGGTCGTCTGGTAATTGACTTTATCCCCGATCTTAGCATTATTATCAGACATCTGGCTGCCATTTTCAACAATCTTCTTATCGACATCTGGCACACCATTCTTCTCGTTCAGCGTTGCGTCAGGGTTCGTCGTATCCAAAGCGCACAGGGAACCCAAAGAGGTGTTAATCAGATAATAGCCAAGCGTCAGGTTCTCCACTTTTGCTGTACCGCTCGTTGCGGTTGCCTCACCGTCTTTCGTCAAGCTCGGATGATCTTTCAAAAAGCGCTTTGCCAACTCTGCAAAACCAGCACCATCACTCTGCTTGTCGGCCTTCCATTCAACATAGTCGTTCGCATTGATCGTAAAATAATCAGATGCACCTGTAAAACCTGCAAATCCAGCATCTTTCCACTTAGTGCTCAGCTTATAAGAATATTTGCCCGCATCCTTATCATAGCTTTCCAAATCAAAAATGCGATAGACTTCGTACTTGGTTCCATCAACAGTATTACTGATCGTAATGCTGCCGGTTGCCGCCGTGTCCGCAAACGCCGGAACTGCCATCGCCAGCACGAGGGCCAGCGCGGCAAACAATGCCATGAATCTCTTCATGTGTTTCATTTTCATCGTCTCCTTGTAAAATAAGTCCTTTTTCAAGTTGTTTTTTCTTGCTTCCAAGCAATCCCAAAATCTGTGCTCCCTGTGGTGATCTGTGCTCCGCCCGCAGGGGCGGGAGGGTCACTCGCCCCTCCTTTCCTGTCTGCGTTTTCTACGGTATCCGCCCACCAGCGCGGCACCCATCAGCACCGCACCGGCGGTGGTGTACGGGGCCGTACCGGTGGAACCGGTCGCCGGGAGTTCGTAGCCGGGGGCATTCTTGCGGTTGATCACAGTGATGGTGGCACCGGGCAGGGCCGCATTGCCCTCGCCCGTGCCGCTGACCACCTCGTAGCCATCCACAGAAACTTCCTCGACGTAGTACTCCTTCTCCGGGTTAAGCCCGGTGAAGGTATACTTCCAGTTGCCATCGGCATCCGGTGTTACCTCCCCATGGGCCTTTTCCTGCTTTGTACCCTTTTCATAAAGAATCAGCGTAATCTTATCCGGCAGATTCTCTGTCAGCGGTTTACCATCCGAATCCTGCCACTGCTTCACGACTTTCAAGGTCGTTTCGGTGCGCTTCTTCGTGTTGGTGACCTTCACGGTATCGCCGGTATGCGCGGGGTTCAGTTCGCCGTGGCTGTACGTCACATTAAAGCCCGCAACCTGCGGCTCCTCAACGACGTAATACCGTGCATCTTGCTCCAAGCCGGTGAATGTTTCCTTCCAGTTGTTGCCAGCGTTCAGTTCTAAGGTTTTACCATCGACCTTCTCGCCATCACCAGAATCGTTCACCTTATAAAGCTGAACCGTGATGCTCTCCGGCAGGTCTGTGCCTTTCAGCGCGGTCTTCCCGTCCACATCCAGCCACTTCTTTTCGACCTTCAGCCAGCCGGACTTTTTCATGTTCTTGATGACCACGGTATCGCCGCTGGTAAAGCCGGTATGCTGTTCGTTGCCATACTGGTCGGTATAGGAAACATTGTAGTTATCCGGTTTGTTTGTCTCTTCCACGGCGTAGGTGTAGCCGTCTTCCAAGGGGGCATCACTCTTCGAGCTATCCGGGTAGGTATACGTCCAGCTGTTATCCGACGAGAGGGTGATGCTCTTCGGCGGCCACGCCGTGTCCTCTATGCCGTCTTTATAGCGAGTGATTTTAACCGTAATGGGCTCATGCGAACCATTCTCCTGCTTACCGTTTGCATCCTGCCACACCTTGCGGATGGTGATCTGCTTGGCAGTATTTTCAACGTTCATCTGTTCCGTCTGGTTGGCTGCAACGAAGGTGATCTGCGATTCTGCAACGCCGGAACCCTGCATAGCCGTAGTGATTGCTGCGTCACCCTTCGTCTGGTTTGCCGCCAGCATCAGGAAATAGTGGGGGGTGCTGTCGCCGATGTAGCCGCTGGGGGGCGTAGTCTCTTCGAGCTTGTAGAGTACACCTCGCTCAACCTTTACAACATTCCCACTCACCTGATTCGCGTACCGGAACAGAATCTGGCCGTTCTCGTCCGTCGTGTAGTCACTCCCGACCTCGCTCCAGCCGCCATTCCACTGGAACAGTTTGAACGTTGCACCCGGCAAGGCGTTATCGTGCTTGTTCCGTTCCACCTTGAACAGTTGCAGGGTGTTGGTGTTAGTCTGCGAAGCGGTGCCGCCGCCTCGTACATAATTATAGTAGTAATTGTTGTTGGTTTCACCGTGCCCGAACATATCCACCTTGTTGCTGATATGGAACTGCTGGTCTCCCAGACTGCTATCACCTACGAGGAAGCGGTACTCATACGTCAGCTTATAGTAGCAGCCATCCGGGACGGCAAACGTCATCTTATAGACTTTGTTCGTTCCGTCGGTCTGCATCGGCTCAAGGGTAAAGCGCCGCAGGTCGGTTGCTGGTGCATCCATCCACGACCCATTGACATATTTCTCCAGCTTGACGTTCTGCCGGTTGATTTCGGCATCGATCACGGCGGGGACCGTCAGGGTATCGTGCAGCTCCAGCTCGCCGCCCGGCGTGGACAGCCACTGCTTGCCGTCTTTGTTGATCTCAACGGTATAGGTTGCGGCCTTTTTATTATCATCGCTTTCTTTGACAGTCTTCGACAAGCCGAAATTCGTGCGTTCTACCGTAACATCGGCTGTCTTTGCTTTGTCTTCTTTGTCCCACTTTGCAGTGTTTGTATAAGTATCTTGGGTAAAATTGATGTCGTCCCATCTGTCATCGTCCACTCGGACGCCGAAAATGATGGCAATGGGCTTGCCATTCGTGTTGTTCACCTGAGCCTTCTTCAAATCCTTCAGCTCAAATGCCACCTGCTGTTTTTTGCCCTTTTCATAATTAGCAGCACTCACCGTAAGGTATCCAACGCCTTGACGGCTCACAATGTTACTACCTGTCGAACCATCAAACGGAACCAAATTACTTGCATTGATACCGTCGCTATCGTTCATTGAGAATCCCACATAATACGGCGAGCCATCCCCGATCGTATCCTTGGGATCAAATTTCAAGCCTACCGGCAGGGTATCCGTTACCGTCACGGTATCGTCCGTCATATTTTTCAAAATCAGTTTAAACCAGATGACATTTCCGTATTCTACGCTAGCCGATTTATCAAACCCTGAATACACGTCGCCGCTCGCTCGTTTTACCAGTTGCGGATTTTTCGCCGCCGGTTTGGTGTAGCTGGATGTTGCCGTATCGTGGTTGCTACCGCATTCAACCTTATTGGTCACCGTAAGCGTTTGGCCAGCCTTCAGCGAACTCACATCTTCCACATAGGAAGAATAAATATACGCATTCAACTGGGTAATCACAAGGTTTTTATCCGTGGCGTCCGTCCAGTCAACCGTAATTTTGAAGGACGTCACTTCATCGTCATCCCCCGTTACCTCATTTTTGTCAGCATCGTAATATTTAATGTCGATCTTTACGCCCTCGAATTCCGTTTGGGAAAGTCGGCTGTACCATACATCGCCGGACGTTTCCCCACTGACCCAGAATAACTTAATGTACTTCTTCAGTTCCTGTTCCAATGTGCTCTTGACGGCATAGTGCTTCAGAGTTGGTTCATCGCTACCACCAATGGTCGGTGTCAGGAATGTATCCGTTACGGTGAATTTTTTGTCTTTGTCCACCGATGCGTCCGTGCGGACTGCAATATTCCACTTTTTTTCCTGCATCTTACCGGAGCTGACCATTTCCAGCTTGCCGCTGGAATCCTTCAACGCCTTCCCCCCTCGCACCGCGTTTGGCACGGTGGCCTCGGCATGGTATTTATTCTCCCCTTTCGTTACATCTACCCCATTTGTAACATCCCTGCCGCCCGTTCCATCCGGCATGGTGGTATAGTAAATAAACTGATATATTGTCCCTGTCGAACCTTCGGGGAATTTATAGGTAAAGCCCGTCTGCCCTTCCTCTATCGTATTGACCGCAAAATCCTCGAATTTCCCCAACTTTTTATTCCATTTTTGAATTTTAATCTTGTCTCCCGCACGGATGGTGATTCCGCTGGTTGTAAGTTTATCGACAACTTCATAGCCCTTCAAATCGCGGCCATTGGGGTTATTGATCGTAACTGTCCACGTGATTCTGCCATACGCCTGATCATTTCCACCTCCCGCAATTACACCGGTCTTCTTAACCGTAATGTCTACCTTGCTGAGCGATTTTTCTTCATCATCGGACCACGTATTCTCTCCCGACGTTGCCGTTGCGGTGTTTTTGACGCTACCCCAGTCATTATTATATTCACCCGAATGGCTGACCTCATAAAGATACGTCAGCTCGTAATACTCATCCTGACCAAGCGCAGCAAGGTTCCCGATCTTAAAGCTCTTGCCATCGCTTGCAAATGTAAGCTTGCCCGTCAGATCAACCTCGGTTCCGTCTTTTTTCGTCAGCTTGAAAGAGTCTGTATCATATCTGCCGTTCAAATTGGAAAGGTACGTGATCTTATCCTCGATCGTGACCGGCTGCCCGGCGGTGCCGTTCTTCGACGATACTTTGACCGTATACTTGAAGTAGGTGTTGCCGTTTTTCTCTACCACTTCCGCCGCAGCCGTTTTTTCCGTTTTGATATCGCTCTTCTTTTTCAGGATGAAGTGCGTACCGTCCGAGATCTTGATTTCTTCAGTGGTGCCGGTACCGCCTGCAACGATATAGCCACTGACATAGATGTTCGCCTTGAAAGTCTTCGTATAATCAAAACCTTCCACACCATCGTCAAAGGTAATAACCGCCAGACCCTCTGTATTCACGTTCAGGCGGCCAATGACTCTGCCCGAGTCGTTTTCATCGTAAATATCCGCCGTCACTTGCTCGGCCAGCTTATAAGGCAGTTTATAGTAAGCCTTGTTGCCGTTCGTGGCATTCTTATGAAAGGTGCCCTCCGGCACCTTTGCCATATTCAAGACAAGGCAAACTTCCGTGCCCTCCTGAATCTCTGAACCATCAGGAACCTCTTTCCAGTCTTTTCCATCCGGCTTATATTGGAGCGTGAAGCTCAGCTTCACTTTGTCCTGATTATTCTTTTCGTTCAGGTCGAGTGCACCAGTTATATTGAAAATATCTTCGCTCGTATCCACCGCCGCCGCACCCATTTCCTCTGCCGGCTGCACTGCGATCTCATCGTCATCGCTGCCGTCGCGGTCATCGGCCTCGCCCACGTAGTTGCCGTAAGCCTGATCCACGAGGATGGTGCTGGTGACATCGGTGAAGGGAACGGTCACTTCCGCGACAGCGCCCTCGACGGCACCAGAAATAACGGTCAGCGAATCGTCGCCTACCGTCTCCACGATGCCGATGGTCTCGTCGTCGGCAGTTCCGTTTTTATTATAGGTGACCACATCGCCGGGGATGGCTTCGTAAGCCGCATCTTCGCCCTCGGTGAGGTAGGCAAAGCCCATGGCATCCATATCGGCGCGCAGCGCCTCCAAGCCCAAGCGCTGCGGGATCTCCGTCTTAGGGATGCCCGCATAATGCTGGCAGAACGCGATGAACGCGACGTCCCAATCGGCGTAGGGGTTCCCGTAGAACGCACCGTAGCGGGTGTAATGGTGGACGTCGATGATGTCGCCCAGTGCCTCGTCGGTCTGGAAGTTCTTTTCGCTTTCCTTGTAGCCAAGCTGCTCCTGTGCCACGGCCAGCAGGGCCTCGTTCCAGTTATCGCTCAGGCCGACGCTGTATTTTTCCCAGTCGTCGTCGGTCTCCACGTCGGCGCTATAGTCCGCAAGGCACTCCAGCGTGTGCGTGTGTTCGGGGATGGTGCAGGTCAGCACCTTCTCATAGCACTCCTCGGTGTGGTGATGGAGCACCGGCTCGGAAACGGCCTCGCTGCTGCTGTCGTCCGCCACAGACGTGGCGGTGTTGGTATCTTCCAGCGCCGCAATGCCGTCCTCCGCTGCCGTACCGTCCGAGAGCACTTGGCCCTCTTCGTAGCCGCAGACCAGCTTTTCCTCGGTCTCCGTCTCGGTGGTGTAGCAGTCGTCCGTGTGGGTGTGCTCCTCAAAGCCGCAGAGGAAATCACCTGTATCGGGATCGACCGGGCAGGTTTCATCGTGGGTATGTTCTTCTTGGCCGCAGGTCAGTTCCTTGTGCTCAACAAGCACGGTCTCGTAGCAGTCCGCCGTGTGGTGGTGCACCTCCGGTTCGGTCTCTTCCGGCTCCGGCTCTTCCGGCTCGGCTTCCGGCTCTTCCGTGGTCGGCTCCGAGTCCACGGAAAAGGCGGAGTCCGGCTCTTCCGGCTCGCCTTCCTCGTAACCGCAGACCAGCTCCTCGGTATAACATTCGTCGGTATGGACGTGCTCCTCCATGCCGCAGCTATATTCGTTGTCGGTGGTCAGCGCCGTGCCCACCTGATGCAGCCGCCAGCTGACCGAGAGTGATGTCAGCATCGCAAGCACCAGCAGCATCGCCGTATAGCGCCGCGCTCTCAGGCGCTGCGCCCGCAGCTTCTGCATGATCTCATTGAACTGATTCCTCATCATGGCACCTCCTTAGTGCACCCATGAAAGACGTGACAAGGGCCATACCCTCAAGAACACCTTGCCGACGATCTGGCTTTTGTCCACGCAGCCGATGACGGTGCTTCGGCTGTCGATGGAAGTTGAACGATGGTCGCCCATCACGAAATAGCGATTTTCCGGCACCTGATACGGGAACTTGAGGTCGCACTCGCCCAGCGCGAGTTCATCGACGTAAGGCTCCTCCAGAGCCTCCCCGTTCACCGTAACAACGCCGCTCCGGTCGATGGAAATCACATCCCCCGGCCCGCCGATGATCCGCTTGAGCAGAAGCTTATTCTGCCAATAAAAACCGCACAGATCGCCGGTTTTCATATCATCGGTCTTGAGCAGCAGCAGGACATCCCCGCTCTGCAAGGTCGGGTTCATGCTGTCGCCCGACACCTGCAGCACCGGCAGGAGGATGGTCGCCAGCAGCACCGCCGCCGCAGCCACCACCACCAACGCGTAGACCGTGCTTTTCAGCACCCGCACGTAGCGGTCCCGGTATTCCAGACGCTGCCGTTCCTTGTCCACTTCCTCCATGGAGGGGATCGTGGCCAGTTTCACGTGTCGTCCCTTCATTCTGCGTCCGCACCTCCGTTATCCGCAGACTGCGGTGGTTCACTGGGCAGGGGCGGATTCATTGCCTTCACCGATTCCAGATACGCATCGGCAGCGGCCTGAGCCGCTTCGAACACCTGATGCAGCGCCAGCGACGCTTCCGCGATGGAGCCGGCATGTTCCAGCCGCAGGGTGCGGTCGTCCAGCTGCTTCTGGAGCGCCGCGTTCTGCTGTTCCAGCTCTTCTTCGTGCTGCTTGAGCGCGTAGATGATCTCGATCAATTCGGTGCGGCTCATCCGCCGCAGTTCACGTTCCGCCATGTAGTTTATCTCCCTAACGGATGATTGTCATAATTACCAAATTACTACGATTGATTATAGCATCGCTCTTCTATTTTCGCAACCGGTTTCGTAAAATATATCACTGATTTTTGGCGTCTGAAAGCCCGATTTTCGCCGCTTTCGGCGCAAAAAAGCGCATCCGCTTTTTTGCGGATGCGCTTCTCAGACATTTCAGGAAATTTCGTTTAGTTTTTGCCGGTCAGCTTGAAGTTGTTCAGAGCCTCAATGGTGGTGACGATGACCTTGACGTTGTTGACGATGGAGCTGCCAGCGGAGAAGACGCGGGCGACGTAGTTGAACAGGGCGCCGACATTCATGAAGATCAGCCAGCCCTGCGTGTCGGTGATGGAGCCGCCGTTCAGGTAGACCATCTCGCTCTCGTCGATCGCAGCGTAAGCGGCGGGCAGTTTGATCTCATTGTTCATCATAATAAGGAATCCTCGCTTTCAAAATTTTAAGATAACTTCAGACAAAAGCTGACCGTTTCAGCCGTGCAGCGCTACCAGCGTGAACACAAGAACGGTCGTGCCAACGATCAGGATTTCGCCCATATGTTCTTCGATCTTAAAGGTCTTGGCGGGTTTCGTCTCCTCTGGCTGTGCAGCCGCGGCGGAAGAAGAACTGCCGTCCGCGACCGTCCAGTGAGCGTAGAGCGTCTGACCTTCCTCTTTGAAGTTGTACTTGCTCACCTTGATCGCGGTGCCGCCTACGATATCCTCATACCAGCCATCAAAGGTGTAGCCTTCCATGGTAGGCGTCGGCAGACTGGACGCGCGGTAAACGTCGTTGTACTTGTAAACGTACACCTGCGTCGGCACACCGATACCGCCCTGCGGTTCCAGATAGATGGTGTGATATTTTTCTGCGGCAAACGCCAGCGGGGTCATGCAGCAGAACACTGCCAGCGTTACGACCCCCAGCATCAGCCTCTTCAGAAATTTCTTCATGTTGCGGCCTCACTTTCCAAACGTTCCGGGAACGCCATACCCTTCCCGGATATGACGTCTCTATATAGGTTATACGATAAACGGCCCGTTTTGTCAATTGCTTCCTGTGAAATTTCGCAATTGTTTTGTCGTTTGTGGAAAAAGTGTCCGGTTTCAGGATTCGGTCTCAAAAAATTCCTTGACCAGTTTGACCACCGTGCCGGAAAGCAGCAGCAGCGCGATGAGGTTCGGGATGCTCATCAGGCCGTTGAAGGTATCGGCGATGTTCCACAGCAGGCCGAGTTCCACCGTCGCGCCCAGAATGGCCACGAAAGAGTAGACCACGAGGAAGGGCCGCACGACCTTATCCGTCTTGCAGAGGAACTCGATGCAGCGGGAGCCGTACAGGCCCCAGCCGATGATGGTGGAGAATGCGAAGCAGCACAGCGCCACCGCCGTAAAGATGGACGACCAGCCGCCGTAGGTGGAGGTGAATCCGGCGATGGTCAGCTCGGCACCGGCGGCAGAGCCGTAGTTCACCGGCACCCCGCTGCACAGGATGACCAGCGCGGTCAGGGTGCAGATGACGATGGTATCGGCAAAGACTTCGAAGATACCGAACATCCCCTGCTTGACCGGCTTGCGGGTGTCGGCACAGGCGTGGGCGATGGAGCCGGTGCCCAGACCGGCCTCATTGGAGAAGATGCCGCGGGAAACGCCCTTCTGCATACTGAGGAAGATGCTGCCGATGGCACCGCCGGTGAAGGCCTGCGGGTCAAATGCACCGCCGACGATGGAGGCCAGCACCGCCGGGAAGCGCCGGTAGTTGATGACCACGACACCCAGTGCCAGCACCACATAGAACAGCGCCATGAACGGCACCAGCTTCTCGGTCACGCTGCCGATGCGCTTGACGCCGCCCAGCAGCACCATAGCCACCATCATGGCCACCACCACGCCCACGACGAGGTTGACCGTGGGCAGGATGCTGTTCAGGCTGCTGCCGTAGGCCAGCAGGGCCGAGTCGATGGCTGTGACGATGGTGTTGACCTGGGTGGCGTTGCCGGTGCCGAAGACCGTCAGCACGCCGAACAGCGAGTACAGCACCGCGAGGAACTGCCACCGGCTGCCGAGGCCGTTTTTAATATAGTACATGGGGCCGCCCACCAGCTCGCCGTTTTTGTTCCGCTCGCGGAAATGCACGGCCAGCGTCACTTCGGAGAACTTGGTACACATGCCCAGCAGAGCCGAGCACCACATCCAGAACACCGCACCCGGCCCGCCGATGGCGATCGCGCCCGCCACACCGGCGATGTTGCCGGTGCCGACGGTAGCGGCCAGCGCCGTACACACTGCCTGGAACGGAGTCATCGCGCCGTCAGAGGCGTCCTTTTTGCGGAAGATGCGGCCAATGGTCGTTTTGATGGCATAGGGGAATTTCCGGAGCTGCAAAAAGCCTGTCCGCACACTGAGCAGCAGGCCCACGCCGATGATGCAGACCATCGCCGGGATGCCCCAGATAAAGCTGTTGACCGCCTGATTGACGGCTGTGATGGTTTCGAGCATACTTTTACGCCTTTCTTTTTCACTTTGACACAACGAAAATTATTTTATCGTATTTTAAGCGGCCTGTCAATTTACTTTGAACGTGAAATCTGCACGTCCCGGCTGAAAGTTTGTTAAAATAGCTTCACCTTTATTTTCTCTGCTTCTTTGCCGCTTTTTTGCCCGTCAAAGCCCTACACAAACCGCGCGGGTTGTGCTATGATAAGGGTGAAATTTCGGTTTGGCACTGCCAACCGCAAGGAGATGTCATGGATGTCTGAAACATCTGCTCTAATGGATACGCTGCGGCAGGAAGGGGTCTCCCCCGACCTGCTGCGCGCTGTGGAAGAATACCGTACCGCCCACCCGCTGGCGGAGGCCCTGCGCCCCCGCATCCCCTCCCCTGCCTTCGTCTACTACGGCAGAGAGGTGTGGGAGCAGGCGCTGGCCGCCCTGCTCTGCGGCGAAAACCTGCTGCTGGCGGGCGGCAAGGCCACCGGCAAGAATGTGCTGGCCGAGAACCTCGCCGCCGCCTTCGGCCGCCCGGCGTGGGATATCTCGTTCCATGTGAACATGGATGCGGCCTCCCTCATCGGCATGGATACCTTTGAGGGCGGAGCCGTCAAGTTCCGGCCCGGCCCGGTCTACCGCTGCGCCCAGTGCGGCGGTTTCGGCGTGCTGGACGAGATCAACATGGCCAAAAACGAGGCGCTGGCCGTCCTCCACGCCGTGCTGGACTTCCGCCGCGCCATTGATGTGCCCGGCTACGAGCGCATCCCGCTGGCCGAGGAGACCCGTTTCATCGCCACGATGAACTACGGCTATGCGGGCACCCGCGAGCTGAACGAGGCGCTGACCTCCCGCTTCGTGGTCATCCAGATGCCCACCATCACGCAGGACAACCTCGAAAAGCTGCTGCGGGCCCAGTTCCCAGACCTTGCGGCAAAATATGTCCATCAGTTCGCCCTCCTCTTCCTCGACTTGCAGAAGAAGTGCGACAGCGCCGAGATCTCCACCAAGGCGCTGGACCTGCGCGGGATGCTGGACGCCCTGCGGCTCATCCGCCGGGGCGTAGCCGCCGGGGCTGCGCTGGATATGGGCATCACCAACAAAGCCTTTGATTCCTACGAGCAGGGGCTCATCCGGGACGTCATCGCCGCCCGCATCCCGGCGCAGCTCACTGCCGAAAAGCTCTTCGGCTGATGGAAGCCCAGAGCTATACCGCCGAACAGCGGCGCGCAGCCAATCAGGTCTGGGCGGCAGCCGGAGCCTATGGATTTGAGCCGCTGTTCCTCGCGCACAACACCGACGGCACCATCGATTTTTACATGAACTGCATCGTGGGGCTGGTGCACAAATATTACGGCGACGACCTCGTCCGCAGCCTGTTCGACTGCTGGGACGGCGACATCCGCCAAAGCCAGCTGGACGACCTGACGTGGCTCTACCTCGAAAGCGCGGCCTACGCGCTGGAGCTGCCCCGCCGCCCGGTGCTGGCCGAGCTGCGCCGCGCCCACGCCGACTATTTTTTCGGCATCCAGTACAAGCTTTCCCGGCAGGAGTGGATGGCGAAAAACCAGCTCGTCTACACCATGCAGGCCCACCGTTGGCGCACCGTGCAGGGCCGCCGCCCGCCGGTGATGACGCCCTACGAAGCCGACCTTGCCAAGGCCCTTGCGCCGGACACACCGCCCGCACCCGCCGCGTTAAAGGACGCACTGCTGTCTGTTTTTGCAAAAGCAAGCCTCTTTGACGGCACCGTGCGGCAGAAACCCGCGCTCCACCTGCATCTGGAAGGGCTGCTGGCCTCCCTTGCCACCAAGACCCTGCCTACCCAGATGATCAAGACCGACCGCGTGACGGTGGAGCACTCCAACTCGGTGGATGCGGCCAGCACCGGCGGGCTGACCGTGGACAAGCGGCTGGCCCACATCACCCTGAAGCAGAACGCCGCCGAGGACCGCGCTTACATCGAAAGCTGCTTCGGGCGGTCGCTCTACCCGCCGGAGCGGCTGCGCAAGGCCGAGCAGGAGCTCTGCACCGGGAACCATCTGGGGTGCCGCCTCTGGTTTGCGGCGGGCGTGCCCAGCCCGGAACAAGCCCCCAACCCGGAGGCGAAGCACCTCGCCGAACAGGCCCAGCTCCAAGCCGACCGGAACCGCGCCTACTACGCCAAGAACCGGGAGCTCCACCGCAGCGTCGTGCTGCGGCTGACCGAGCAGATCCGGAACTGCATCCTCGTCCACCAGCAGCCCAACGCGCGGGTGGCCCGCAGCGGCAATCTGGACCCGGAGCGGGTCTGGCGTGCGCCCCTGCTGGACGATGCCCGCGTCTTCCGCTGTGCCGAGGAAGAGAACCAGCCCTCCTTCACGGTGGACCTGCTGCTGGATGCTTCCGCTTCCCGGCTGCACTGTCAGGAGGTCATCGCGGCGCAGGGTTCCATCCTCGCCGAGAGCCTTGCCGCCTGCGGCATCCCGGTGCGAGTGAGCTGCTTTTCCAGTCTGCGCGGGTACACCGTGCTGCGGGTGCTGAAGGGCTTCCAAGACAAAAACTTGCAGAACATCAATCAATATTTTGCTTCCGGCTGGAACCGCGACGGGCTGGCCCTGCGGGCGGCGGGCGACCTTGTGGATTTCGCCCCCGGCCCTGCGCCGCGCCATCTGCTCATTTTGCTGACGGATGCTTCCCCCAACGACAGCCGCCGGGTGCCGCCCTCCTCCGAAAATCCGCTGGGCCACGATTACGGCGGGGCTTTCGGCGTGGACGATGCCGCCGCCGAGGTGCGTGATCTGCGCCGCAAGGGGCTGCGGGTTTCCGCCGTCTTCATGGGGGAGGACAGCTCCAGCCGCGACGCCGAACGCATCTACGGCAAAAACCTCGCCCGCATCCGCGGCATGGACCAACTGGCCCGCGCCGCCGGCCGGCTCATCCAGAACGAGATCCGGGAGCTGGGCGATTGAACCGTTTCCTGAACCGGGACTGCGCAAAAACGCAGCCCCGGTTTTATTTTCACAACCATATCGCTTGTATCGTCGGGAATGCTGAAAAAATATTTTCGATTTCGTCAAACTTATAGTTGTATTTTGAGACAACTTATGCTATAATGTCCTCAGAAAACAACGAATCATTGGTTGTACAAGGAAGGAGACCCGCTATGGACGCCAATCGTTACTTTGAGGAAATGCACCGTGCCATGTCTGCGCAAAAAAGCGACTACTCGTTGATTTTGAGCGTAAAAGTGCAGGATCTTGGCGGAGCGGACGCCTATCTGGAGCTGCGCCGCAGCGCCTCCGGCCACGCGCGGGTCTTCTACTCTACCATGGGTCGTCAGAACTTCAACTTTCAGTTGTTCCGCAAGGGCTGGCAGCTCTGCCACAACGCTTCCGGCGAATTGACGGGCCGGTTCCCCACCAAGGCGGAGGCTCTGCTGGACACGGCAGACTTTTCCGCCTGTATCCGGGACGACGCTTTTGACGCGGCCCGCACTGACTTCATCGTGGCCCAGCTCCGCCGCCTTTCGGACGCCTCCTGCCCGGCACTGCCGCAGTCGGCCCGTGAGGGGGCCATGATCACGGTAGACAGCTTCGTGGGCCGGGGCGGCCACTGGTGCTATTGGAGCACCCAAGCGGCGGACTGCCTTCCCATTGCGGCCATCCTCTGCTGGCTGGGCGATTTTCTGGCCGGAGCGGAGCGCCGCACCCTGCAGAGCTGCCCACAGGCCATGGAGCTGGCCGCTCAGTGGCAGGCGCAGCTCTGCTCCCCCTTTGCCCGCCCGGCGGACGCTGTTCCCCGTCCCATTTCGCGCCCTGCCCCGCGCCGCGCTGCTCCTTCCGCCCAAAACCCGCACTGGCAGAGCATTCTGGCTGTGCTGGCGACCGTATAACAGAATGAAAAAAGAGGCTGTTGCCTATACTCCCTCAGTCACGGCTTCGCCGTGCCAGCTCCCTCTAGG
>OGPS01001092.1_pt1 | contig 21808 bp, 19 predicted proteins | sample 1552931 | NCBI WGS metagenome assembly OGPS01 (sample SAMEA2580252, study PRJEB22360) | human gut metagenome | biome: human gut; feature: human-associated habitat; material: faeces | place: Denmark | collected 2008/2010 | reverse complement strand
CCCGAAGAAGCCCAAGATGCAGCTGATTGGGCAGGACGGCAACATTTTCGCCATCATGGGTCGCGCATCCCGGCTGCTGAAAAGCAGCGGGCAAGGTGACAAAGCCAAAGAAATGCGTGACCGCGTTATGTCCTGCGACAGCTACCAGAAAGCACTCAGCATCGTTTCCGAGTATGTGGAAACCGAACTGTCGCCCAGCCCTACGCCCAAGCGTGACCGGGGTGATGCCAGATGAAGAAATACGAGATCACCGACATTGCCCATCCCGACAATCCCAACCTGCACCGCATCCGCGCGGTGACGGATCTGACCGAGGATGTCCTTGCCGGGATGCTCGGCGGCTATGTGGAAAGCTGCGATAACCTCGACCAAGATGGTCGCGCGTGGATTTCAGCGGATGCCATCGCCTGTGAAAATGCAGTTGTCTGCGGGGATGCAGTCCTTACAGATCATGCCGTTGCAAGAGGTAATGCCTATGTCGGCAAGAACACCACCGTAATGGGGGATGCGACTGTGCAGGATGATGCCATCGTCTGCGGCGGACTGCTCATGGGGAAAAGCTGTGTCTGCGGTTATGCCGTGATTCGGCAGGATGAGCAAACCTTGTGCGCACCGACTATTGACGGCAGCGCCCGTGTATATGGCGAAATCTCCGGCAATGTAGTCTGCCGCGGCAATGCCGTTGTTCTGCCCGGTACCAAGCTCGACAACAGGACGCAGGACTGCTTTGTACTCGAAGATGACCGTGTTTCTGTGCAGACGGCCAGCCGGACACCGCCCCCGAAAGAACCCCGTACCCATGATTTTGAACGATAAGAAAGAAGGATGCCTTTGACGAACACTCCCGAAACGCTCAACATTCTCAACCCTGATTTCCGGATGCCCGAACACTGCGGCGGTGACCGCTGGTCAATCCTGCACGGGGATTCCCTGCAGATCCTCCGCCAGTTTGTGCCGAACAGCTTCGATGCCATCATCACCGACCCGCCCTATGCCAGCGGCGGCAGCAGCCAGACCACCAAGAACCGCAGCACCAACGAAAAATACAGCAGCATGAGCAAGGAAAAAGCGCTGCCCGACTTCGACAGCGACCAGATGGATCAGCTGAGTTGGATGTTCTGGACGGCGGCATGGCTGCAGGATGCCCGCCGCATTGCCAAGCCCGGTGCGCCCGTCTGCCTGTTCATCGATTGGCGGCAGCTTCCCGCCATGACACTGGCTTTGCAGTGGGCGGGCTGGACCTGGCGCGGTGTGGCGGTGTGGGATAAGGTCGCCAGCCGCCCGCAGAAAGGACGCTTTCGTCAGCAGTCCGAGTACATTGTGTGGGGGTCCAACGGCAAAATGCCGCTTGAGAGAAATGTTGGGTGTCTGCCGGGCGTGTTCCGTTACCCGAACCCGCAGAACCGCATCCATGTAACCGAGAAGCCCTTGCAGCTTATGCGGGATGTGGTGCAGATCTGCGAGGCGGGCGGGCGCATCCTTGACCCCTTTGCCGGGGCGGGCACCACCGTGCTGGCCGCTGTGCAGGAAGGCTATGAGGCTGTCGGCATTGAAATGTCGGATGCCTACTTCCAACGCAGCACTGAACGGCTGAAAACTGCCCTTGAATCCGAAGTGAATCAGAACTGATTCACTATTTTGCAAGAGATACCGAAAAGTGAATCAAATCTGATTCACTCCCGAAATTCAGAAAGGAAACACGAAAATGAAACGACCTTGGGCTTTTATCTGCGCCAGCGAGGGCGCAACCTCCAAACACCTGCGCAATTATTGCCGCGAGGTGTACCTGCTGGGCTACCTGCCGGTATGCCCCAAATTGCAGGACAGCCAGTATTTGGTGCTGGAAGATGCCGTGGAACGCAGCGAATACACCGCCATTGTGCGGGATAAGCTGCTGCGCTGCCCGATGCTGGTGGTCTGCAGCCGCAATCAGGATGCGACCACCAACGCGCAGATCGGCTTGGCGCAGAAATACAACCGTATTGTCACAACCTTGGACGGTTTGAAAAAAGCCGTTTCGGAGGGTGACGACCTTGTGTCATGAACCGTTTTGCGGGGTGTTGTGTTTTGCTAGCATAGCGTCTGGTCGACCAGACGCACATTTTGGGGATGCCCCAAACCCCTGCCGTGCGTAAACGCAGATTTGTTGTCTCATTCCATGTCGATGAGAATGAATTATCGTTTTTGAATCGGCAGGTTGCGGCCAGCAGTCTGAACCGAGAGGAATACCTGCGCACGCTCATAGTAGACAAAGAAATCCATCCGCGCCCCTGCACGCACCACGCCGATCTGCTCCGCAAGGTGGCAGGGCTGTGCAACAATGCAAATCAGCTTGCCCACCGTGCCAACAGTACCGGAACAGCGGGGCAGGGGAGTGTGGATGAAATGACCCGGCTAACCCAAGAGGTCTGGCGGGAAGTAAAAGAAAACTGGTAAAGGAGTCGCTATGAAAAATGGCTTACACATCCGTGATCCCTGTGCGCCGCCTTGACCGCACAGTGGACTATGTACAAAACAAAGCAAAAACGACACCGAAATCACTGGAAGAAGCTGTGGACTATGCGGCAAACCGGGATAAAACCGAATCAGCCTGTTTTGAAACAGGACTGGGCTGCACAACCACCAGCGCCTTTGAAGATATGCGATTAAATACGCTTCGCTGGCACAAAGAAACCGGTGTGCAGGGATACCATCTTGTCCAGAGTTTTGCGGAAGGGGAGGTAACTCCGGAACTTGCGCACCAGATCGGTGTCGAATTTGCGGAACAGCTATTGCTTGGGAAATACCAAGCAATTGTGACAACGCATTTGAACACTAAGCATTACCACAACCACATTGTATGGAGCGCCGTCAGCTTGGAGGATGGAAAGAAGTACCACAGCAACAGTAAAAGTTACTATACCGAAGTACGCGCCCTTTCAGACGCGCTCTGCCAAAAGTATGGGCTTTCCATCATTGAAACACCGGAATCGCTGCGAGGAAAGCGGCAATATGAAAAGTGGAGGGCTGAGGAAAACAACCAACCCACATGGCGCACTGCCATCCGGCAGGATGTGGACGATGCCATTCAGCAAAGCCTTACGTGGCGGCAGTTTCTTTCCGTGCTGGAACGCAAAGGATATGAAGTCCGCATGGGGCGCAAGTATCCCGTTTTGCGTCCGCCCGGAAAAGAGCGCTTTGTTCGCTTTAAAACGCTGGGCAAGCGGTACACACCCGAAGCAATCCAGACGCGCATCCTTTATCCACAATTTAACCGTTGTTTCGTGGAAAACTCGCCGTGCGTCCAATATGGGCGGCTGCACGGCGGCAAGCCCCGCCGCAAGCTGACCGGGCTGCGGGCGTTGTACTACCGTTACCTGTACGAGTTGGGTGCGCTGCCCCGCAAGCCGAGCCGCCCCAGCTATGCCGTGCGGCAGGATGCCTACAAGCTGGATCAGAGAATCCGGCAGATGGAGTTTCTATCTAAGAACAGAATTGACACGCTGGCACAGCTGGAAACTCACCGAAAAGCCCTGCAAACAGAAATTGGGCAGTTGCAGACAAAGCGTAAACAACTACCCAAAACCGATGATGTACAATCGCAGCATGAATCGGTCAACACCGCCCTAAAGCAGCTTCGCCAAGAAGAACGTCTCTGCCGCAAAATCGCAGAACACTCCCTAGAAGTGCAGCAACACCTCACCGAAGCCCGCCGTGACCGCGCTGCGCAACAACAGCGCGAACAGGAACGTGCGCGTGACCGCCGCTCCAATATTGATTTGACACTATAATCTTGAAAGGAAGGATGCCTATGAAATACCCCAACAAAGACTACATCGAACACCTGCGCCGCAAGTACCCGCCCGGCACGCGGCTGCAACTCAGCTGTATGGAAGATGAGATGGCCGTGCCTCCCGGCTCTATGGGAACCGTTGATTTCATCGATAATGCCGGACAAATCCACATGAATTGGGATTGCGGGCGCAGTCTTGCGCTTATCCCCGGCGTGGACTCGTTCAGCCGCTTGCCCGCGCCCAAGGAAAAGGCCGGTGATGCCAGATGAATTACGGCTCTGAACCCGCAGACCAGGTCGTCCGCTACTCGCTGGAGGGCGCGGAGTTTGCTCTGCGTATCTCCGGCACCGCTGCGAAAAACTTCTTTATTTTTGCGCAAGCCGTGCTGCATGACAGCAAAAAGACCCACGGCAAAACCCATCTTATCCGCCTTTTGAAAGAACAGAAACCGCTGAAATTTTTCACGGTGGACAAAAACCGTATGCATGATTTTGCCCGCGCTGCCAAAGCACATGGGCTGCTGTTTTGCCCCATCCGCGACAAGATGGACCCCGACCACATCGAGATTGCCATTTTGCAGGACGATGCGTCCAAAGCAAACCGCATTATTGAAAAACTGCAGTTGGATGTCGTTGACACCGGCACGGCAGAACTGGTCGATGCCGTGCAGCAGAATTTGGAAAATGCAGCCCCCAACCACGAGGACACGCCCGCCGTGGATTTTCCTCTGGGCTCGGAGAACGCCAGTCCGTCCGAGCCTTTCTCCGACAGCAGCAAATCTTTTGCAAACTCGCCGTCGCCGTGCGCCGATCAGCTTCGAGCCAAGGGTGAGCGCCCCAGCGTCCGCATGGAACTGCAGGACATTACCGCCTACCTGCGAAACCGGGCAGAGGCACCCAAAGACCGTATGCCCAAGCTGCCGGTAAAAATCCGACGCAAAGAAAAGGTGCTGTAAATGTTTTCTGTTTGTTTTCAAATGCGGACTAGCTTTGACAGCGCTGTTGGGATATGTTGTAGGCAATAGGAGGTGCAAAAACAATGACAGAACGCAAAGTGAAACTTGACCGCGCAAACAAAAGCATCCTGCTCCGGGCGCTGGGAGATGTCTACTATGGCCAGCGTGCCCACGGCGGCAGCACCGAGGTGACCGGGCGGCTGATCCTGCGGGTGAACGATCTGCCCGCTGGTGGCAAGCTGACGATGTCGGCGGCAGAGTATACCGAAACACCGCAGGAATTTGCCGCCTATGTGGACGCCTGCAAGGACGCCGCCCTGTACGAAACGGGCGTGTCGGCTGCTTATGGGGACAAGCTGATTACGCTGTCCACCTGCGATGATTCCGGCAAAAACAGCAGGGTGGTCGTTGTGGCAAAGCGTATAACCGAACCGAGGTGAGAGTATGAGAACACCAAAAGAGAATAAACAAAAGCCCCGCGACCGTACCCCCAAAAGTACGGCAGGAACGATACCAAAAGCCGCCCTAAAAGCGGCATGGTTAAAAGCGAAGGAACAAGCCCGCACCGCCGCGCGGGAAAATGACACCGAACCCCGACAGCAGGTGCCGACAGACCTTGCGGGTTCGGCTGCGGAACAGTCGGCAGCGTTTGTGTGGCATCAGGGGCGGAAATTGGCAGAAACCCAAGCCCGACAGCACCGCCAAAAGGAAGCTGCTGCCCGCGTCCACGCCGCCAATGAGCGCGGTGTCAGCCCGAAACAGGTCAGGTACGGCACGCTGCCCGATGCAGACCAACGCCCGCGCCGTGGGGCAGATTTGCCCCGCCAGCGGGCGAAAGAGAAAGCCGTCACCGCCAAAATCGCGCCGCGCGACATTCGCGGCGTGACCCAAAGTCAGCGCCAACTGCGCACCGCCGCAAATCAAACTGTGCGCAGTGTGACGACCCAAGCGCAGATGCAGACCCACACTCGCCAAGTACAGCTTGCCATCCAGAAAGCCGTCGCAAACACCCGCAAGACGGTTGCTGCAGTGCGCTCGGCAATTCGGAATTTTCTTGCCAATTTGCACAGCCTAGTTGTAGCTATCGCCACAGGCATCAGCGTGGCACTTGGCATTGTTATCGTCATCAGCCTTGTAGCGTTTGTTTCCGGCTCGGCCTACGGCATCTTTTTTGCCGCCAATGCCCCCAACGCAGCGTCCGTCACCGTGCGCGAAGCCGTAGACACCCTGACCGAAGAATACCGCGACAGGCTGGAAGAAATCTCCGATACCGTACAGCACGACCGCCAAGACATTGTTGCCAACGATGATGTGTACTACATTCGCTGGCAGGATGTCTTGGCGGTCTTTTCTTCGTATGTATCAGGAAATGAACAAGGCGCACCCGTTGCGGCGCTGACAGAGGAACAGGTAGACAAGCTGCGGGAAATTATGTGGGCGATGAACGCAGTGAACTGCTCTACCCGTGCGGAAACCGCTGTTATAGAAACGACGGACAAGAACGGAAAAGAAACCACAACAGAAATTACCGAAACAGTCCTCGTAATCGAACTGACCCACAAAACGCCGGGCGAAATGGCAACAGATTATCACTTTACCGCCCGCCAGAACAACTATTTGCAACTTTTGCAAGACCCGCAGTACGAACAACTGTGGGCGGAATTGCTCGGCGGTTTTGCACAGGGTGGTGGAAAACTTATGAATCCAGACAGCACCCGCACCCCGACCGGTACATTGCAATGGCCGCTGCCGGTGGCGGGGACAATTACCTCACAGTTCGGACATCGTGTAGACCCCATCACCGGCGAGGTCAGCTCCCACACCGGCACCGACATTGCCTGCGCCGAGGGCACGCCGATTCTCGCCGCCGCAGACGGAACTGTCATCGTTGCCAACGGTCTTGACAGCTGGGGCGGCAGCTACGGCTACTACATTCAAATCGACCACGGCGGCGGGCTGGAAACGCTGTATGCCCACTGTTCCAGCATCTGTGTCACTACCGGTCAGCAGGTGCAGGCAGGAGAGGTTATCGGATATGTTGGGCATACCGGGCGGGTGACGGGTAATCATCTACATTTTGAAACAAGGCTTAGTGGGAGTCGCATTAACCCAATTGATTTTTTTGATATGCGCGATAACTAGTGTTACATCCCAAGCATTTTGTTCGCGTAAAATATAACTGTGCTAATTGTTTTTTCATGTGCGATAAGAGCAAAAGATGTCTTCCACAATTTATAGTAAGATGCATCTTTTATTTATGTACTATTTAATCATTCGCATGATTATTACGCCGCCGGAAATTCGTTGATTAGCTGCGCTGCATAGCAGCGAACCAGATAGGCATCCACAACATTAATTCTTCCATCGCGGTTCACATCCGCTGCTAATTGCTGAGGGCCATCCAATATTTTCAACTGTGCCGCATGGCAGCGAATCAGGTAAGCATCAACAACATTGATCTTATGATCTCGCTGTATGTGGACCAGCTTTCTGTGTCCGAAACGGCTGCCAAACTGGGTGTCGAAAAGAACACCGTGAGTACACACCGGCGCAACGCTTGCGAGAAAATCCGTAAGGAAATGGAGGGAAATTGAGATGGGCGCATTTAGAGATGTAGTTTTGTTGTGGAGTCGAAGTTTGTCCGTGATTAAATTATATCACGCACAAAGTGCCAAGGCAATTGTAAGCTGTACTCGCTGGTGTTACGTTGTATTGGTTTCGAACAACGGGCTGACAGTTATTGACAAAAGTACGAATGGAACAAGTATTAATACCCAATTATCAAGCTGAAAAATAAAGTAGATGCATACAACAGCCTCCCGTCCGGAGTTGAATCGGGCGGGAGGCTGTTTTTACTGTAATGCTCTCAATACTTCATCTAAACTTTTTCCGCTTTCCAAAAACGCGGTGGCTAGCTTTTCGGCATCGGCCTTGCGCTGATTTTGCGCGGCCTGCTCGGCAAGGGCGGCCTCTTGCTTTTCGATTTTGGCAAGCTGTTTTTGCGCATCTTTCAGCTCTGCTTTCTTGGCCTTCAGCGCGGCGGCAGCCTCATTGACCTCACTGGTCAGCGCCTCGATCTGCGTGGCAACAGCGGCTTTGGCCTCAGAAATGCTCTCGGCATTGGCAACGCCTTTCCGGCGGACAGACGGTTTCCTATTTTTGCTCCCCTTGGGTCTCGGCATAATAAATACCTCCAATATAAAATTAGAAAAGAATGACTTGTTTTTATTATATAGCATGAATGCAAAAAATCAATCAATAAATTGCTGCCGAAAAATCTTTTCTATGTATTATTGCTTATTGCATATGCATATGAGCAAAAATCCAAAATTATGCGATATGATATAAAATACAGGGATAGTATTTGCGTGCTTGCATTTGGTATAATAGACTTACGGGAATCCCAACACATAAACACCCCACATCACATTACAACAAGGAGGTACCACATGGCACGCAAATATCACCGAATCATTAGTACTCTTGCAGTCGGAGGCCTTTTGGCGGCATTTGCTCCGGGTGCCTATGCTGCATCGGCTACTGAACTCGGCACTAAATACGAAACACTCGATGAAAGTCTTTGGAGCTGCGTTTGGAACGATGAATTTGATGGTAGCAGCGTAGATACCACCAAGTGGAGTTATACCGTTGGCGGTGGAGGCTTCGGAAACAACGAACAGCAGTATTATACGGATTCTGCCAGCAACTCTTATATACAAGATGGATGTCTTGTAATCGAAGCGCTGCAGGAAAGCAACGGAGATGAGAACTATACATCTGCAAAACTGACCTCAACAGAAAGCTGGACATACGGCAGGCTCGAATTCCGGGCAAAACTGCCAAGCGGCACTGGGCTGTGGCCGGCTATTTGGATGCTCCCTGATGATACCACATTGGATTGGCCAATCAGCGGCGAAATTGATATCATGGAATATATGGGGAGTGACACTGACACGGTACTTGGAACTCTGCACTACGGTAACCCTTGGGTATATAATACCGGATATTATAACTTGGCGGATGGCGCATCTTTTGCTGATGATTTCCACACTTTTGCTGTAGAATGGCTCCCGGGTGAAATGCGCTGGTATGTTGATGGTGAGCTATATCAGATTCAACAGGATTGGTACAGCACGGATAGCAGTGGAACGACATACGCTTATCCCGCACCATTTAATGACGATTTCCATTTGATTCTTAATTTGGCGGTTGGCGGATATTTTCCGGGGGATCCAGATACCTCCACATGGACATCGACCAAATTCCAGATTGATTATGTGCGCGTATATGAGTATACAGGAAGCTTGACCGAGTCAAGTGGTAGCACACAGACTCCCTATACTGATCTTCTAACAAATTCGACATTTGACTCGACGCTTGATGGCTGGAACACATGGACAGAGAACGGCAGTACTTTCACGGTTGAAGATGGAGCTTTTAAGGCAAATGTTTATACGATTTTGCCCAATACATGGTCTACGCAGCTATATCAGAATGTACCTGTGTATAAGGATGCGACGTACCAATTATCGTTTAGGGCAAAAAGCTCCGTTGCAAGAAATCTGACGGTCGGTTTGGAGGGGGCTAACAACTCTTCGCTGTTCAGTGAAACCTTCTCTGTAGGAACCGACTGGCAAACATATACTTATACGTTTTCGCCTTCGGTAAGTAACAATTCCGCAAAGCTGCTGTTTTTTATGGGGAACGTTTCGGGAACAACAGATACTGCCCATGACATTTATCTTGATGACATTACCTTGGAGGCCTTGCCGGATGAGCTGGTGACCAACGGGGACTTTTCTGATGGGCTGACAGGCTGGGAAACATGGACTGAAAATGGAAGCACTTACAACTGTACGGACGGAGCCTTTGTGGCAACGATCCCTACGACACTGCCAAATACCTGGTCAGCGCAACTGTATCAGAACATCACACTGCCGGAAAATGGAACTTATAAAATCTCTTTCAAAGCAAAAAGTAGCATAGCCAGGCAAATTACTGTTGCATTGGAAAAAGACGCTCTTTCACCTGCGTTTAGCCAAACATTCGATGTTGGAACAGACTGGACAACAATAGAGTACACTTTCAGTGGAACAACATCCTATTCTTCAGCAAAACTTGTCTTTATGCTTGGGAATGTAGGATCCACATCCAATACGGCGCATACTGTGCAAATCGATGACGTCCACGTTTACCAGCTATCATGATCGTTAAATAGGTGCAGCCCCAGAGCACTTCGCTTTGGGGCTGCTTTCTTATGCTTTATGCTGCTGATAAACACGGATATAGTCGATTTCAAAATCGGCGGGGAAAGCGGTGTTGTCCACTATGCCGTTTGCTTCTGGATCAAACCAGCCGCCGACGGCAAGATTGATAATCAAATAAAATTTCTGGTCAAATGGCTGGGGGAAAGAGAGCTTCGGCTCAACACCGGGGCAGGATCCCCAAGTTGATATGCTGCTATAACAAATGCCGTCCACATACCATTGCAGCCGCATCGGCTCCCAAAGCAGGGCGTAGGTATGGAAGTCATGAATTGTTGTGCCGATCGGAAGCCGATAGGAATGACTTTGCTCGGTCTTGTTTTGCGGCGGACCTCCATAGTGGATCGTACCACAGACAAGATCGGGGCAGCGCCCCATTGCCTCCAAAATATCAATTTCCCCGCTGCGTGCCCAGGGGCCGTAAACATGATCTTCCGGCATCATCCAAACAGCCGGCCAGAGTCCTGTGCCCAAAGGGCAGCGCGCACGAAATTCTACTTTTCCGTAGCAAAAAGAGAAAAGCCCACGTGTATCGATTTTGGCGGAAGTATAGGGAACCCTTTGACCAAATTGAACCGGAGAGGTCTGACGAAGCGCACGGATCGTAAGTCGGTCATTCCCAACGAACAAATTCTGTGCATCATCCCTATAATACTGCTGTTCATTGTTTCCCCAACCGGGGGCAAGTGGGGTTCCGTCCTCGGAAATCGACCAGTTGCCGATCCGAACATTCCATTTGGCTCGATCCAAAGCAGTGCCGCCAAAGGTATCCTCCCAAGCCAACTGATAAGGGGCCGCCATGAAAACCACTCCTTGCAGATGATGATGGATACAGTGTAAGGGGAAAGCGGGGGCTAAGTCAAGCAAACCTAAAATTTTGGGATATGATAGTAAATCCCGGGATTTATTTCCACAACTGCTTTTGTTATGATAATACCAGAGGTGAATGAAATGAAGCACGCAGATCAGAGCAACGCCGCTTTGAAACCGGGAAAATTAACACAGCCGCTCTCCGTGCGCATCCAAACAACACTGAAAAAGATGGGGCGGCAATGGCAGATCCAGTTCATGGCGCTGTCAGGGGTCGTATGGATGGCTATTTTCAGCTATATCCCGTTGATCTTCCTTGTGATTGCGTTTATGGACTATAAAGTATCCATCCCTCTGTTTGAAAATCAATCTGTAGGGCTCAAACATTTTAAGGCATTCTTGACAGATGATCGCTTTTGGCGCTCCGTTGTCAATACGCTTGGTATCAGCGCTTTGAAGATCACGATTGGCTTCGTGGTTCCAATTATTTTCGCGCTACTGCTAAACGAGGTCAAAAACCCGAAATTCAAAAAAGTTGTACAGTCGCTCTCTTATATGCCGCATTTTATTTCATGGGCAATTTTTGGCGGCATTATGCTGAACTGGATGTCCTCCACCGGGTTGATCAATCAGATCATGCTCTCTCTTGGTCTGCAAAGCCGTTCGATCCTGTACAATGCAGACCCGGACAACTTCTGGACGATCTCCTTTATCACAGATACCTTTAAGGAAACAGGATGGAGCGCGATCATTTATTTGGCAGCGATCGCCGGCATCGATCCGGGTCTTTATGAATCGGCGGAGTTGGACGGCGCAAACCGCTGGCAAAAGATGTGGTACATCACGCTGCAGTGCATCCGCCCGACCATCTCGATTCTGTTTATCCTTGCGGTGAGCGGCTGCCTTGGCAGCAACTTTGACCAGATCTTCATGATGACCAACTCGGCGAATATTTCCCGCTCGGAAACGATCGACCTGTACATCTACAACATGGGGCTTGGAATGGGACGCTATTCGTTCTCGACAGCGGTGCTGTTTTTCCGTAGTATCATTGCCTTTGCCCTGCTGCAGCTGTGCAATCTGGTGGCTGTCAAGCTGACCGGTGAGTCTATTATCTAGGAGGCGAGCGTATGACGAAAAAGCTGAAAGGCTATGGCACATTTGATGTTGTGCTGATTGTGATTTTGGTCATCGTGAGCTTTGCCTGCGTCTATCCGTTCTGGTATGTGTTTGCAAACTCTTTCGCATCCTATAATGTTGCATCCCGCGGCGCGGTGGCATGGTGGCCCAGTGAACTCAGCCTTGACGGATACCACGCTGTTTTTGAAAATAAATATCTGGTTTCCGGCTTCACGGTCACGGTGCTCCGCACAATCGTGGCGACATCGGCACACGTCCTGTTTACCTCGTTTGTTTCTTATGCGATGAGCCGCCCCAATCTGATCGGCAAAAAGATCTACATGAAGATCGCAATGATCACGATGTTTTTCAACGGCGGTCTGATCCCCAACTTTATTCTGATGAATAAGCTCCACCTTTATAACACATTTTGGGTGTTCGTACTGCCGGGGATGTTTACTTTCTATAATATGATCATTTTTATTAGTTTCTTCAAAACAATCCCCGAAAGCCTACTGGAAAGTGCGCGTCTGGACGGTGCCAGCGAGTTTAGGATCTACTGGCAGATACTGCTGCCCAACTGCAAAGCCGTACTGGCAACGATCGGTTTGTATTCCGCTGTGTACAACTGGAACGATTACTATCTGGGCGTCATTTACATCCGCAATAAAACCCTGCAGCCGCTGCAAACGATCTTATACAAGCTGCTGGCCGAAACGACGATGAGCTCCCAGCAACAGGCAGCGATGGTAGCTTTGGGTGGGCAAACGTCAGCCTCTACGATCAAGTTCGCGGCCATGGTCGTCGCAACGCTTCCAATCCTGTTTATTTATCCGTTCATTCAAAAGTATTTGGTCAAAGGTGTCATGATTGGCTCTATCAAGGGATAAGACAGCATAGCACTTGAACATAGCAACAATTTTTTAAGAAGGAGAATCACCATGAAAAAAGCACAAAAAACTAGATTGCTCCGGGTGGGCAGCCTCGCAATGGCAGCCGCGCTGCTGACGGCCTGCGGATCCGGCACAAGCAGCAGTTCCTCTGCCGCTGCTTCCGAATCGGCATCGGAGGCTGAAAGTGTGAGCAGTGAGGCAGAAACCGCCGCTGCGGATGGCCCTGCATGGAAGAACGACACCAGCCCTGTTGATTTGGAATGGTTCGTCGGCGCTTCGTGGTATGGCTACACTTGGGGCGAAAGCGTCGTTTCTAAAAACATCACCGAAAAGACGGGCGTGAATGTAACCATTACGACACCGACCGACGATGTTTCCACAGAGCTTTCGCTTTACATGGTCAGCGGCGATCTGCCGGACATCATCACGCTGGGCAACTGGGAGAGCTGCTATACTTCACTGTATGAGCAGGGTTATGTCTATGCGCTGAACGAGTTGGCCGACCAATATGATCCGTACTTCTATAATGTCGTGGATGGCGATGTGATCAAGTGGCACACCAAGGACGACGGCAACGTGTATTGCATCCCCAATGATGCCTATGCCCCCAGTACGATGGCAGAAACCGGGCAAACTGCCGCTGTGCAGACGTTCCTTGTGCGCAAGGATCTGTACGAGGAAATGGGCAGCCCCGACATGACCACGCCGGAAGGTTTCCTGGATGCGCTGCGCACTCTGCATGAGAACTATCAGGAATATGACGGCATGGCCATCACACCGTTCTATGCCCAGGCGGCCACGACCTATGGCATGAGCAAGATGCTGCAAAACTTCCTTGCCGTTCCGTATGAGGTGGACGGCGAGATCAACGACCGTACATCCGACCCTGAATACATTAAATGGCTGAAAATGTTCCGCCAAGCTTACGAGGAAGGTCTGATCGATGTCGATTTCCTTGTCGACTCGAATGATCAGGTCAAGGAAAAGACCAACAATGGCCAGTATTTCTGTATGCTGCGCGAGTACACCGATGTGCAGGAGGCCAACGGCATTTTGGCAAGTAGCGACGATCCCGATTCGATCTACATTGCGGTAGACGGCCCGATGAACAGCGCCAAGGATGATCCGCTGATCTTCCCCGGCTCGATGGACGGCTGGATGACGACTTTCATCAGCAAGGACTGTGAGAACCCTGAGCGCGCGATCGCGTTCCTGACCTATCTGTGCAGCGAAGAGGGCCAGATGGATATGTTCATGGGTGTTGAGGGCGAAACCTACGACATGGTCGATGGAAAGCCCGTTCTGAAAGAGGAACTGCAGGAACTCTATTCCAGCAACTTTGACTCCTTCTCGAATGATTACGGCCTGTATGATACCTATTGGATGCTGCGCAACAAGCCGCTGGTTGACCAGTGGCGTATGGAGAACCCGGACTATATCACACAGATGAGCGATTGGGCCAACGCGCATGCGGACCTTGACGGCGGTATCTACAACAATCTGGAACCGACCGGCGATAACGATGCAGGCATCGCGGCAACCTCGATCTCCCAGAAATGGGAAGAAGTTCTGCCGCAGCTGATCACCGCGGAGAGCGACGAGAAATTCGACCAGATCATGGCGGATTATGTACAGTGGCGCGAAAACAACGGCTACGCGCAGGTCGTTGAATACGAACAGAACCTGCTGGATACGCGCAAGGAAATGCTGTCGTAATAATACATTGCATCGCATTGCGGAGGGCGGTACGGGAAACGGCCGCCCTCCGTTTTCTGCTTTGCGGTAATTGTAATCGCTATGGCCTTCGGATATAATAGAGGGGAGGTGAGGTCGCTATGAATTGGAAAGAATCACTTACCAAAGGCTATAAACATATGACGATCCCGCGCAAGACCGTGTTGATTTTTGCCGCGGTCCTGGTGCTGCCGCTGTTGGTCGTGACCGTGATCTGGACAGAGAATCAGGTCGGTAAGGCCTATCGCACATTTGAAACAACAAGCGCGTCGGAGCTGGCACAAATCAATGCGGGGGTTCGCAGCGTATTGTCTAAGGCCGGCAATACGATAACGACCGCACTTGACCAAAGGAATTTTTTGACCTTTTGCAATTCCGATATGGAAGCCGACGGCTTGAGGCTGGTGCAGTTCAGCAAAAACGAGCTGGAGCGCATGGATGGGATCTTTCAAAGCAACACGCAGCTTTCCGGGGCCAGCTTCTATTTTGACAATCCGAATGTGCGCGAGATCTGGGATACGATTTATTCTTCCACGCGCATCGCATCGGACCGGCGGGCCGAGATCCTGCCCGCCGGGAAAAGCGAAGCCGTTTTGCTGCGCGGTATCACAAAAGATGCAAATGATTGCCCTGCGCTGTACCGAAAGGTGTTTCTGGATATCCGAGAGATCGGTGTCTTAGAACTTCGCTTTTCGGATGAAACGCTGTTCGACGAGCTTTGTGAGCAAAGCAGGATTTCTGATTTTCATTTTGCCGTTTTCGCCCCTGATGCGGATTATTGCTTTTCCCCGGCGGATGATGACGAAGAAGTGATCCGACAGCTAATGGAGAACGTGAACGATCAGCTGGCGGCCAATGCCTTGAAATTGCGTGTGGGAAAAACCGTCTATTGGCTGACCTATGAATATCTGCCGGAAATTTCAGCTTATATGCTCTGTTATGCGCAAGCGGATACGTTAACAGGAAACCTCCCGCGCATTATATTGATCGTCGGCTGTATATTGATCGCGTTTCTTTTGCTGGTCTTTCTTTTTTCCAAGGCCATGTACCGCAGCATTTTAAAGCGGCTGGAAACTCTGGTAACCTCCATGCAGGCTGTCGAAAAGAACGGCGACCTTTCCATTCGCATTCCGGAGCCAAACGCGCCGGGGGATGAACTAGACACACTGAGCCGCCAGTTCAACGCAATGTTGGATCGCACCCAACAGCTGATGGAACAAAACGTGCAGAGCCGCCTGGCAGCCAAGGATGCACAGCTGCACGCACTTCAAAGCCAAATAGACAGTCATTTCCTGTATAACGCGCTTGAAAGTGTGCGCATGATGGCCGAAACAAAACACGAAACCGAGCTTTCCGATACGTTGTATGCGCTGGGAAGTCTGCTACGTTACAACATGAGCTGGAAAACACAAAACGTCACGTTAAAGGACGAAATCGACAATATCAGAAAATATATCTATCTGATCAATATCATTCATAACATTCAGGCGGTCCTGGATATCGATATTCCGCCTCAGTGCGAAGAAGCCGAGATCCCAAAGCTGTCCCTGCAGCCGTTGGTGGAAAACAGCATCGTTCACGGCTTGCCCGCGGGACGAGGCAACATTCATATTTCGGTCAAAGCAGTGTGTGGCAGCGGGGCGCTTGCCATTCGCGTTTTGGATGATGGCATTGGCATAAAGCCAGAAACAATGGCAGCCCTGCAAAGCGCTTTGGACGGCACATTGGAATCCGGGCTGCAGATTGGTAAAAATGGGATCGGTATTGTGAATGTGCACAAGCGCTTTCAGGTACGCTATGGCATGGAGTATGGGCTGACACTGCAAAGTGAGCCGGGTGCTTATACCGAGGCCCTTTTAACAATGCCGTTTGCCGATGATAATTTGGGAGGATGGTGATGAGGATGGACATCCTGATCGTTGAGGATCAGCGGCGGATCGCAGAGGGGCTCAGCGTGATGCTGTCCAGCTGTAAAGAGGATGGCATACAGATCGAGCGGACCTTGATTGCCGACAACGGTGTGCAAGCGTTGAAAATGCTGGAACAGCAACCGGTCGATTTGCTCATCACGGATATTCGCATGCCGATCATGGATGGCCTTGAGCTGATGCGCCGGTGCAGTGTGCAGCACAGGGATGTGCCGTTCATTATTTTAAGCGGCTATGACGATTTCAAGTATGCGCAAAAAGCCATCGAATATGGGGCAAAAGCCTATTTGCTCAAGCCAGTTGACCGGGCGGCGTTGTATGCGGCGATCCGCAGGATCGATGCGGAAAAGCGTGAAAAAGGCGGTGATCCCCATACTGCAAGGCGGCAGCTGTTGCTGCACTATGCCCGCGGGGAGGAAAAAATTGACAATGCAGTTCCCGTATGGCGCACACAAAAAATCGGGACGGAAACGACGTATTATGTTGCCTACACACAGTTTGACGGCACCGCGGATCTTGTATCGGACCCATCCCTGAGAGAAAGCCTTTTGGCGCTGACCGACAGCCGGGGGCTGATCCTTGGGGAAAGAGATGAAGTGCTGACGCTCTGCCCTGCTCAAACCTCCGCCGTTTCTGTGGCCGAACTCTTTGCCGGGCGCGGCGCACAGGCAACGGCAATTTCGGATACGGCGAAAAATCTGGATGCTCTGCCGGCAGCTTACCGTGAGGCGAGGGAGATTTTTTGCCACCGCCTGCTTTTTCCGCAAAAGGTGTTGCTGCAATGGTCCGATATCCGTCCGCTGCGCAAGGATTTTACAATCCCTTATAAGGAGATCGACAAGCTGAAGAACCGCTTCGGTGCCATGGATGAGAACGAGATCAAGACCGCTCTGGCGCAGCTGTTCGACCGCAAGACGCTGTCGCAGTACCGCATTGGATATACGTTGGCGCTCTGCGATACGGTTTACCGCTGTATGCGCTCGGTGGAAACCTCTCTTGAACCGGTGCCCGACGATACGCAAACAGAAATGAGCCGGGTAAACGAGCTGTTCGCCTTTGATTCCATGCGCGAATACCTGCTCTATCTATGCCGTCAATTTTCTCTGTTAAACGAAAAAGTGCGGCAGCGCCGTTCGTTGACAAGTGAAAACGCAGCGATGGAGCAAGCCGAGGCTTTCATTCAAAGCAATTATCAAAAGCAGCTGACATTGGCGGCGGTATCCAACCACGTTTCACTGAGCTATGCTTATTTTTCGGATGCTTTCCGCCGCTATGCGGGCAAAACGTTTTTGGAATACCTGCGGGATATCCGTGTACAGGCCAGCCTGAAGCTGCTGGAACAAACCGAGCTGCGCATTTCCGAGGTGGCAAGTGCGGTTGGATATGACAGCTATAAAACCTATGCGCGTGCCTTTAAAGAGGTGACCGGCACAACACCGGCCGATTACCGAAAGAACAAGCAGATCATGCCGTGATCGGGCATAAAGGAGAAAAGTAAAATGGGCCAGAACAACTCGTTCTCTCAGGCTGACTATGCGCGTAAGCCCACCTTTTCGGGATTTTTACCGGGGATCGCGGGCGTACACGGCATACCGCTCTGGTGCTACTATGTAAATCGCGGGCAGGGGATCGTCAGTTTCGGTGCGCAGGATAAAGACCATCCCATCATGGAATTTTACCCGGCACACACGGCGTATCAAAACGTTGGCCGCACAGGCTTCCGGACATTTATCCGCACCCAAAGCGGCACCTATGAGCCGTTCCGTAAGGCACACGAAAAGCAGACGTTTACAGTGGCACCGAATACCATCGTCGTGACGGACCACGATGAGGCAAACGGCTTTGAAACAAAAGTGCGCTACTGCCTGCTGCCCAATGCACCCATTGGGGCGCTGCTTCGTGTGGTCACGATCCAAAACCTGACCCGGAACACACAAGAGATTGAGGTTTTGGACGGTATGCCGGCACTGGTGCCCTACGGCGTAAACGACTGGACGCTGAAGCATATGACGCAGACCGGCAAGGCGTGGATGAAAGTTGAGGCGGTCGGAAACGCTGCGTTTTTCCATGTGAACGCAAGCATGGCGGATACGAGCGAAGTGGAAGAGATCCACGGCGGTAATTTTTCGTTTGCGGTGGATGACGATGGTCAGCCTCTTACGCCAATCTGCGATCCGCGCGCTGTTTTTGGCTATGATACTGCACTGGATCAGGCCGTGATTTTCCGGGATGGCGGGCTGGAAAAGCTCCGCAGGCAAAAGCAGGTTTGGCAAAACCAGTTTCCCTGTAGTTTCTATGCACTGCGGCGTACGCTGGAGCCAAACCAGAAATGCTCGCTTTTTGAAATGTACGGCTATGTTGAGGAACGAGCGGACCTGGTGCAGTATTGCCGTGAGCCGATCGGTCCGCAGCTTTTTGCCGATGCATTCCGGGAGGCAAGGGTGCTGACGGATACCATCGGAAAGCGCGTGGAAACACACACGGCAAACCCGATCTTCGACGCCTACTGCAGTTATACCTACCTTGATAACTGCCTGCGCGGTGGCTTTCCCCTGCTGTTGGGCGGCAAGCAGGTGTTCTATGCGTTCTCCCGCAAGCACGGGGATTTGGAACGCGATTATAACTACTTTACCGTTAAGCCGGAATATTACTCGCAGGGCAACGGAAATTTCCGGGATATCAACCAGAACCGCCGCTGTGATGTTTCGCTGTCGCCTTTTGTCGGCCGCAGCAACATTGATCTGTTCTTTGATTTGCTGCAGCTGGATGGGTATAACCCGCTGCAGATCGAGCCGGAAACCTTTGTGCTTGCACAGGAGGAACAAAGCGCACTCGCACAGGATTGCCCGGTGATCCATGGGCTTTCCGGCGTGCTTTCAAGCGGATTCTCTGCGGGGCAGCTGTGGCGCGCATTAGAGCGTAATGCTGCCTCCCCAAAAGAGCGAGAGCTGACTTTTGCAAAGATCATCGCCGCAGCGAAAAAGCAGATCCATGCAAGCTTCGGCGAGGGGTATTGGTCAGACCACTGGTCTTATGATCTGGATCTGATCGAGGACTACCTCACGGTGTGGCCGGACAGGGAAGAAAAACTTCTTTGCGACGAAACCCTGACATGGTATCCGGCGCGCGCCGGCATAACGGAACGCTGTGCGCGGTACAGGGAAACACCAAACGGATTGAGGCAATATAATGCGACATACCCCCTCGAAAACAGCACAGCGGGGACGGTCGAAGTTGATGCGCAGGGAAATCCGCTGCGGTCCTGCCTGATGGAAAAGCTGGTGCTTTTATGCGCCATCAAGTATGCCACACTGGATGCCTACGCAATGGGCATCGAGATGGAGGGCGGAAAGCCGGGCTGGTACGATGCGCTGAATGGCCTGCCGGGCCTGTTCGGCTCGTCTATGGCCGAAAGCTGTGAGCTTGCCCGCCTGTTGGAATATACGATCTCGGCGCTTGAACGGCTGCCGCACCCGTTTGCGATGCATCGGGAAATCCGCGCTTTGGTCGACGAGCTTTCAAAAATCACAAAACAAGAAAAAGAGCCTTTTGCATACGGCGAAAAGCTGGAATTCTGGAATGCCAGAAACGACTGCCGGGAAGCTTACCGTCGCAGTGCGTATCGTGGTTTCTCCGGTGAAACAGCTATCATGGAAGCGCAGACGCTGCTTCCGACGCTGGAAAACTGGCTGCAGGTCGTTCGCGCGGGGATCGCACAGGCGCAGGGAATGGGCGAGGTGATGCCCACTTACTTCTACTACGATGTTGCTTACCGCAAAGCCGACGGTAAGCCAATCCCCGTACATTTTATGCAGCGGCAAACGCCGGACTTTTTGGAGGGGACTGTGCGGCGGTTAAAATTGAATGACGATACCGCCACGAAAGAAGCTCTGTGCCGCTCGGTGCGCGGCAGCGCGCTGTATGACCGTGAACTGAAAATGTACCGCGTCAATACGAGCCTGTCCGATGCTTCGTTTGAATTGGGGCGTGCTGTAGCATTCACCCCCGGCTGGCTGGAAAATGGGTCAATTTGGCTGCATATGGAGTACAAATATCTTCTGGAGATGTTGCGCGCGGGCTTGTACGCTGCATTTTTTGAGGATTTCCGCAATGCCGCGATCCCATTCCTGGACCCTGAGCGCTATGGCCGCAGCACGCTGGAAAACTCCAGCTTCCTGGTGAGCAGCCTGAATCCCGACGAATCCTTGCACGGGCGCGGCTTTGTCGCGCGGTTGAGCGGCTCAACGGTGGAATTTCTCCATATGTGGCGGATCATGATGTTTGGGGAAAGTCCTTTCTCCAGCAGTCAAAAGGGGCTGACACTTGCGTTCCGGCCGGCGATCCCCGCATATCTGATTGGAAAAGATAAAATGATTGCGGCTACTTTCTTGGGCAGAACGCAGGTGGAATATCATTTTGATGCGATCCAGGATTATATTCCCGGCGCATACAGCATGAGTGAAGCCGAAATGACATTCCACGATGGCGCTGTAAAAAGAAGCCGGGAGATCCTTGGCGACGATGCCGAAGCCGTCAGAGAAGGACTGGCAGCCAAAATTGTTATGCGCCTTACATCTAAGCCATAAGTAAGTAGAGAGTATGAGGAAGCGTACTATGCCGAAGCTGAAATTTTTGAACGCCAACGGCGATTTTGTACTGACCGACGCTGATCAAGCGGCGGAGACCTATTTCCCGCTTGCCAACGAGGGCGGCATCATCAGCAGCATTACACCGCGGCTGGCAGGCGACTGCAAGACAGGGCAGGATACTTTTCTGCTGGCTGCGTGCAGCGAGCAGACTCTGCACGAAAGCCGTGCGACGCGCAATTTCTGGCTGCAATTTGCCGACGGAACGCTGTGGAGCGCCGCCGGGCAAAGCGCGGCCCAGCAGGCGGCGCGCTTCGGCAAAGGGGCGGACGAGGTCATGCTGTACGGCGGGCTTTTGTGGCAGACGGTCGAGCGCGCCAACCGTGCGCTTGGCGTAAAAGCCGCCGTGACCTCGTTTGTGCCCGCCGGGCAGGACACGGTGGAGCTGATGCGTGTCACCGTGACAAACCTTGGAGGCGAAGCGCTTACCTTTACCCCCACGGCGGCAATGCCGTTGTATGGGCGCAGCGCCGACAACATCCGCGACCACCGCCATGTGACAAGCCTCTTGCAGCGTCTGCGCGTGGAACGAAACGGCGTGACGCTGACTCCCACCCTGACCTTTGACGAGCGAGGCCATCGTCCCGGCGCGGTACACTATACGGTACGCGGACAGGAGCAGGACGGCGCACTGCCTGTGCGCTTTCTGGGAACGGTGCAGGCGTTTTGCGGCAGCGCAGGCAGCT
>OGPS01001091.1_pt1 | contig 21842 bp, 20 predicted proteins | sample 1552931 | NCBI WGS metagenome assembly OGPS01 (sample SAMEA2580252, study PRJEB22360) | human gut metagenome | biome: human gut; feature: human-associated habitat; material: faeces | place: Denmark | collected 2008/2010 | reverse complement strand
GTATGGATACCAAGATATAAATATAAATTATTTAATGCAACATATGCAAGTGGTAAAGCATCTCAATTAATTGAAGTAACATTTGAAAATGGGACAAGTACTACAGGAACAGTAACATGCACATATGCATCAAATGGAGCTGAAACATGTCAAAATAAAGTAAATGGGAATTGGTATACACATCCAGCATTTACTATGATAAATGCAAGTGGTAATAAAACAGAATTAAAAGGAATATGGGTAGGAAAGTTTGAAACGACAGGAAGTACAACTACACCAACAGTAAAACCAGGAGTGTCATCTTTAAGAAGTATAACAGTAGCTAATATGTATAATATAGGGAAATTATTTAGATCGACAGATTATATAACAAGTAATGGAATAAATCAAAGTGATTCACATATGATGAAAAATATAGAATGGGGAGCAGTAGCTTATTTAAAACAAAGTATCTATGGACTTGGAATAACAGATATTACTGTAAATAGTAATAGTTCGTATTATACTGGTGGAGGTACTGGCACTAGTTATAAAACAAATATAGGACAATCAACAAGTGGTAATATCACAGGAGTATATGATATGAGTGGTGGAACAGATGAATATGTAATGGGAAATTATAATAAAACAGCAGGTAAGTCAGGACTAACAGTAAGTGGAATACCAGCAGAACATATAGATATATACTCAGGAGATAGTGTATCAGCAAGCCACCTAGGAGATGCAACAGGAGAGACAGCAGGCTGGTATAGTGATTACGCGAGATTTGTTTACTCTTCTTACCCTTGGTTCTTACGCGGAGGCTACTACAGCGATGGGGATAATGCGGGCGTGTTCAGCTTCGATATCTACGCGGGTGATGCCTACTTCATCAACGGGTTTCGTGTTGTGCTTTCAGTAACAAAACAACAAAAAAGTAATCAATTAATTACAATTAATTTAATAATAAAATTAATTCTACAGAACTATAACGCGAATAGCAAAACAAGTAAAATTGAATCTAATTTATAAAAATTAGTTTCTTTTTATTTATATTCATGATATTATTAATGTAAGGAATAAGTGATAATATGAAAAAAATACTAACAAATATTAATAAACCTTTATTTATATTAACAATTATTTTTACTTGCTTTGGACTAATTATGATTCAAAGTGCATCATCAATGGAAAGTTACATGAGATATGGAGCCAGTCCATACAATTACTTTTTTAAACAATTAATATTTGTAATTATAGGCTTAATAGGTTATTTAATTATCATCTTCTTACCAACAGAAATATATAATAAAATATCTAAATCCTTAATGTATATCTCATTACTAGTATTAGCCTCACTATTCATATGGGGAACTCCTGTTCATAATGCTAAAAGCTGGTTTGATTTAAAATTCTTTAAATTTCAACCCGCTGAAGTATATAAAATTGTAATAATTATCTACATGGCTGTTTATTATTCCCAAAACATAAATAAATTAGAAGAAAAATCCATTTTATTAAAACCATTATTATTTATTGCAATTGGTTTTCTCTTAATAGCCTCACAACCCGATTTAGGAACAGCATCAATTACCATGTTACTTGCATTATTAATCTTTTATTCTGTACCAATGCCTAAAAGATATAAATCATTAATCAATAAACTTCTTGTCTGTAGCACCTTACTCTTTGCCTTAATATTCATTGCCTTTGGTAAAGACATTTTACATTCTTATCAAATGTCAAGATTAAACTTCCTAGATCCATGTTTAAGATATCAAGAACAAACAGGTTATCAACTTTGCAATGGTTTTATTGCCTTCAATAATGGAGGATTAAAAGGTCAAGGTATAGGTGAAAGCACTCAAAAATACTTATATTTACCAGAATCATATACTGACTTTATCTTTCCTATTATCGTTGAAGAATGGGGATTAATCGTAGGAATTGTTATTATTATTTTATATTTTATTATGCTATATTTAACTTTTAGAATTGCTAAAAATGCCAACAACTTAAAAAATTCACTTATAGCTTATGGTGTCTGCATGTATTTACTTCTTCATATTACCATTAATCTGGGCGGAGTTTTAGGCTTAATGCCTCTTACTGGTGTACCACTTCCATTCTTATCTTATGGAGGTTCTTATACACTATCACTTTTATGTGCATGTGGTTTAGTTCAAAGAGTTAATATTGAAAGTAAAATAGCCTTAAAAAGAAAAAAGACAGTATAATAAACAAAAATAATCATATAATTAAGAGAATAATTTAAAATTAAATCTAAAAAAACGAAAAAAAGTTTGAAAAGACTTGACAATTACCATACAATATGCTAGAATATGAGACATCTTTTTGAAAGAGGGGGATATTATGAATACTTATAATGGAAATGTTACTGGTAATTATACTAATAATAATCAAGGTAATTATCAGAGCAATTATCAAGGAAATCAAAGTATTAAAACAGTTGAACAATTTAGTTGGAAAGGATTTGCATCAAGAGCTGTTTTAGTAGTAATCTTTGTATTATTATTATCTTGGTTATTACCAATGCCTAATACCAAAGAATTAGAAGGCAAAGTAGATAACTTAAGTGCTAGTGTTTCAGTTATTACAGATAGAATATTTAATCAAAACATTAATGATATGAAAAATGCTGCCAAAGATTACTTTACTATCAAAAGATTACCTAAAAATGTTAATGAAAAAGTAAAAATATCACTTAAAGATATGATTGATAAAAAATTACTTTTAAACGTATTAGACAAAAAAGGTAATGCATGTAACTATGATAGTTCCTATGTAGAAATCACTAGATTAGATAAAGAATATGAAATGAAAACATATTTATCTTGTGATGGAGCTTCTGATTACATCTTAAGTTATATGGATTTAGAATGTAATTTATCATGTAATAATGAATGTGCATTGGTAGAAAAAGAAACGCCAAAACCTAATAATAAAGGACAAACAACTAAGAATTATATTTATAAATTTAAAAAGGTTGAGACTAAACAAGAATGGACTGATTGGTCTGCATGGACAACAGAAATAAAACAAGCAGATGATAAGAAAGAAAAGATCCAATATAAAGGTAAAAAATGGGTTAGTGTGCCAGTATATAAATATGAACATACTAAAACCGTTGAAGGTGAGAATGAGTGTGTTGATGTTATTGTTCCAGGTGGTGAAAAATGTGAAACTATTACAGTTCCTGCTGTAACTAAAAAGGAATGGGTTAATGGTCAAACTAAACAATGTCCTGAACAACAACCATATTATGATACAGAAACTCATACATCTTATCGAACAGAAAGTTACACCGACCAAGAATGTAAATCTGTAAGATATAAAACAGGTAGTTCATGGGTTAAAAAATGTAAAACATGTGGTTACACTAAAGTAGATAATTATGCTACTAAGACAGAATGTAAGCCAGTTACTAAAACAAGAACTGTTCCATATACATATCAAACTCAAGTTCTTAAATATAGAACTATATATAAAGATTGTTCTACAGAAGGTTATTACAAAGATGTTATTGTAACACCAGAACACACTGAAGAAAAATGTACTAAGTTACCTGATACTACTAAGAAAGAATGTACTCAAGGTGAAAGTAAAACAATTACAATATGGACATTTAATGAAAAAGAAGAAGGATATACCGCAACAGGTAAGAAAGAATATGTAAGGGATGACGGGTACTATATCTATACTGACTGGGTTAGCGAAATACCAGCAGGATATGAAATGACAGAAACAAGAAAATTATATAGTTATAGATATCTAAAAATAACAACAAACGTAAGATACACATGGAGTAAAAACAAATCTTTAGGCGACGGTTGGGAGCTTATAGAAACTAAAGAAGTTAATATGTAAGATAAAGCACTAGTACCTTCTAGTGCTTCTTCTAACTAAAGGGGGTAAAAGTTATGAAGAATGGATATATTATAGATTACCTAAATGAAAATGAATTTAGAAAAAAAGAAAGATCAGTAAAAAAATACAACATGCTTGCATATAAAAAACTAATATTTGATTACTATCCACAATTTCGTGAAGGCAAGTTTGAAGGAGTTATTAAATCAGTAAACAAACAAGAAAAAATTACTAAATATGAACTAAAATTACCTACTGATATCATGTTTGCCAAAGTACATGGTGATATGATGCTTCATTACTCAGTATACGAAAATCAAGGCATCGTATTTCTCGAAACAATAACACCAGAAGATATTTTAGCCGAAGGACATCAAAGCGAATTAACTACATATAAAGGTGTTATGGTATCTAAAACACATAAAGATAAAGATATATTTAAAATAAATTTACTTAATATGCTAGATAAATAAACTTTTGTTATTCAAAAAAAGCAAAAAATGTGATATACTATTGTAGTAGGAAGGGGTTCCCGATGAATAATACATATAATGACTTTGAATATTTAAACATTATTAAAAATATCATTAATAATAATGAATATAAAGAAATAGGTAACTGTTTACATCATGGTACGAGTAGATTAAAACACTCACTTAGAGTGTCATATTATTCTTATAAAGTAGCTAAATTATTAAATTTAGACTATAAAGAAACTGCTATTGGTGGATTACTACATGATTTCTTTATAACAGATAATTACAATAAAGTAAACAAAAAAGTATCTAGTACATTTAAGCATCCTAAAATAGCACTTAGTAATGCTAACGAAGCATTTAATATAACCGAAAAAGAACAAGATATTATAGTATCTCATATGTTTCCTGTTGTATTAAATAAAGTACCTAAATACTTAGAAAGTTGGATTGTTAGCATAGTAGATAAATTAGTAGGCTCATATGAATTTATTCAAGAATACCAAAAACTATGTAAAGTAAAATTTAGAAATAGTTACGTATTATTAGCATTATTGATAAGCAAAATGGTATAAAAGTAGATAAATAAAAAAAATATCTACTTTTTTTCTTATTTATATGTTATAATCAATATATGTCCTCGTAGCTCAGTTGGATAGAGCAATCGCCTCCTAAGCGATAGGTCGTTGGTTCAAATCCAATCGGGGACGCCATATGCGAATTATCCCTTGTTTATCAAGGGTTTTTCTTTTTCTTGGTCTTGTTTTTCTAATATATTAATTAATTTGTTTTTTGAATTATGATATTAATGTTCATATACATTCATTGTTGTTGATTTTTGTTCTATTCATATGTTCTTCCATGAATGCTTATGTAGTAAAATAGCATATAGTAAACATAAGTACAAAAACATATTGACAACGCTACAATTGCATGTTATCTTTAGTATGTAATATGTAAGGTGATGAGAATGATGCATAGAGCATATAAATTTAGATTATATCCTAATAATGAAAAAAACCTTAAAATATAAGAATTTAAACGAAAGAAAATATAAATGTCAAAAATGTGGCCAAGAAATAGGTAGAAATTTAAATGCAAATATAAATATAAATATTGTGTTTAAAGGATTAAAGTTATATATGGAAAATTATACAGTAATATAAAAGAAAGGACAAGATTTCTTAATAGTTAAGAAACAAATACGGTAGTGATTATCGAATTTTAAGTCTATGGAGAAGTATGGATAAAGAGTCCTTAAAACAGAAATCACATCACAGTGAAGTGATGTAAAGCAAATTAATTTGCTTCTTTGTTTTGTATAATTAATACATAGATTAAGGGAGACTATTTATGAAAAGTGAAGATTTAAAAAAAATAAAAGAAAAAGTAAAAGAACTACAAACTAAGAAAAATGAAGTATTAGAATTACAAAAAAAAATATCAAAGTTAAAAGAAACAGAACAAGTTAAAAAATATTTAGAATTACTAGATATTTTAGAAGAAAAAACAACAGGAATAAATAAAGAAATTGATAAACTCACCGATGACCAATTAATATCTATAGCCTTAAGACAAGTCGATATAACCCCAGATGAAGAAATATATGTATATATAGGTACATACAAATATAATAGAGAAATAGATATTGTTCATGGTTCAACAGATATACCAGTTAAAAGAACTAATAGAGATGCTGACTACGTAGTATATGAAAATTTAGAATCCGAATACAATGGAACCGTTCTCATTCCATATAAAAAAGCAGATGAATTTGAAGAAAATCATAAAATAATAATTCCGCATAATGTATTATTTAGAGAAAAGTACTTTTATAAATTACAAACTGAATATTTTAAAACAATGATTTTAGAATCTCCCGAACTCGCAAATGAAAAAATAAATAAATTAATTAAAAAATAATTCTATTTTAAATTTATATAGAAATTACTAAATATAATATCTTGTATATCAAGTTTTTTCTTATTTCATTTGTTTTCATATTATATTGACAAGCCTATATATAATTAAATTTATTAAAAAATTGTTATAGAAAATAATGAATTAGAACAATTTGATATTGATATATCTAAAGATTACACTTAGTTATATTGAAGAACCAAAAATCACGCTTTCACTAATTGATTCGTGAGTTAGATTTTCCTTGTTTTAACCATAAAAATTATTTGCATTGGTTTTGTTATATGGTACGATTATGTAGAGTAGAAACTATCTTTTGTTAATTTCTCTTTATATTAATAATGATAAGTATTTAGGAAACTTTAGAAACCCTAAGTCAATATCAAACTCTATTTTCTATTTAATAATAGATTATGGAGTTTTTTTAAAATGCAAGTTCAATGATAATTTCAATATTGGATAAGCCTTCAATTATTATAAATGGTTTTATTATTAATACAATTAATAAAGTAACTTCGAATGAAAATAAAAACGAAGCAACTTTAATAACAAAAAGATATAAAAAAGAAATTAGTATAGGTAAAGAAGATATTAAATTGCTTAAAAAGAAGCACTATTGTATCTAAAGAACTATAACAGCATAGCGAAAAAATTAAAAAATATTTCAAACAAATGTATGAGAATATCTTGACATTAAAATAATCTTATATTATAATGAATTTACAAATAATAAATATTGTCTTTTAACTAATTTAGTGATAAAATTAAATTATCAAGAATGTGAGGGTTATTATGAATAAAAATAGTAAAAAAGTTTTATATGTTGTTATATTCCTATTAGTTTTATCTCTAATAAGCACTATTGCTGGTAGTAAAGATAAATTAAATGTTTCTAAATCATTAAACATATTATCTTCCTATGATAATGCTGACTTAGAAGATAACATTAAAAATTATGCTAAAAAAAATAATATAAAAGTTAAATTTACTTACATGGGAGATTTAGATATTGTCGATGAAATAAATAATAATTCCAGTAATTATGACTGCGTATGGATTGCTAATTCCATGTGGCTATATATGTTAGATAACCCTTATTTAGTAAATGAATCTAAAAGTATAAGTATTAGTCCCGTTGTATTTGGAGTAAAAAAAAGTAAAGCCAGTGAATTAAATCTAACGAATGGTAACATCAAAAATAGCACTATCTTAAACTTAATTAAAGAAAATAAACTTAAATATGTAATGCCTTCGGTTACCAAAACCAACACTGGAGCTACAGCCTATATGGGTTTCCTAAATGCTATTGCGGGCAATCCTGAAGTATTAACCGAAAAACACCTAGAAAATACCAATCTTATCAAAGATTTAACCGATTTATTTAAAGGAGTTGAACGTGTCAGTGGTGATGAAACATTCTTAAAAGAAATGTTTTTAAACAATGACGAATACGAAGCTGTAATCGCTGACGAAGCATCACTAATAAATATCAATACCATGTTAAAAAATAAGAAAAAAGAAGAATTATATCTAATTTATCCAATTGATGGGGTGGCCATAAACGATTCAGCCTTTGGATTCATTGATAATAAAAGCAATAAGAAAGAAACATTTTTAAAACTACAAACCTATCTATTAAGTGATAAATTTCAAGAAACATTAAAAGAAAAAGGGCGTAGAACTTGGTATGGAGGCACTAATGACAAAGTAAATGAAAAAGTATTTAATCCTGACTGGGGAATTGATACCAAGAAATACTTAAACGTAACCAAATTTCCTTCTAAAAAAGTAATGACCGAAGCAATTAACTTATATATTGAATCTTTAAGAAAACCGACTCATACAGTATTTTGCTTAGATTATTCAGGTAGTATGAACGGAACTGGTATTAAAGAATTAACCAGTGCCATGAAATATATTTTGGATTATAATGAAGCATCGATTGATAAATTACAATTCTCTAAAAATGATAAAATTACCATAATCTTATTTAGCAGTAAAATAAATGGTATATACAATACCACGAGTGGTTATGAAACAAGTAATTTAATTAAAGAAATAGAAAACGGTAATGTAGGAGGTGGAACAGCCTTATATAAAGCCATTATAGAAGGTTTAAATATCTTAAACCAAGAAAGTGATAACTATACTAAAACCATCATAGCCATGACTGATGGAATCATTAACATAGGTAACTATAATGAATTATCTTCATATTATAAAAAACTAAATAAAGAAATACCTGTATATAGTATTACCTTTGGAAGTGCCAGTGAAACAGAATTAAAAAAAATAGCAAAACTTACTAATGCTAAAGTATTTGATGGTAAAACAAGCCTTTTAAATGCCTTTAAAGAAGTAAGAGGATATAATTAAGGATGTGATTTAATGAAACACAAAGATACTATTTCAGCCCTTATTGGAAGTGCATTCTTTGCCGTTCCATACTTAGCATTATCTTTGCCAATTCTTCCTTCCGTATTAATTGGCACAAGTGCTTTTGTCGCTGGAGAATTAGTACTAACCAAAAACAAAAAAACTCTTAAAGAAGAAAACTTTAACCTATACAAAGTCTTAGAAAATGCTAAAAAACAAAATAAACGAATAATCGAAGCCAAATCTTATATTGATAATGATGAAATAAAAGCCTATTTAACATCTATCAATGATAGTACTAGTAAGATAATTAAAACAATTGAAAAAAAACCTAAAAAAATCAAAAACATAGATAACTTCTTTGATTATTACTTACCTATTACTGTTAAAATAATAAATAGATATGATGAAATAGAAAACAATAATTTATCTTCTAAAGATAGTAAGAAGTTTATGACTTCAACAATAAATATGTTAGCATCGATAGATAAAGCTTTTAGAAACATATTAAATAACTTATATCAAAAAGAAATAATCGACATGGATGCTGAAATGAAAGTATTTAGTTCAATGTTAAAAGCAGATGGCTTTAATGAAAATGAATTAGAAGTTAAGGAGAATAACAATGGATAAAAAGAAAGTAATTGGAATTAGTATATTTATATTCTTAATATTATTGATAGTTGGAATAAACACTCTTAGTAATGACAAAGGATTTACTAACCTAAAAACCGTTTATGTAGCAACAGGAGGAGGTAAAGAAGATTTTCTCGCTGACGAAGAAGTTTTAAAAATACTAAAAAAGAAATATAAATTAAATGTTATTTTTGATACTTGGAGTAATGGTAAAACCATAACTAAACCCCTTATTAGAGAATCGGTTAACCTAGGAAATGAGAGCATAATAAAAAGAATTCAAAATAATGAAGATATTTCTATTAATACAAGTGGTGTAAGCAAATACGATGCCTTATTCACATCTGATCAAAGATTTTATGATTATTATAAATTAGTGCCAAATAAAGAAAATAACGAAGCCGATAGATACACTGTTATTGCAGGTAGCCTTACCCTAAATACACCAATTGTAATATATAGTTGGAAAGAAGTAGTAAATGCCTTTATTAATGAAGGAATAGTAACTTTAGAAGATAATGTTTATTATATTACTGACATGAATAAATTAATAGATTATATCTTAAATAATAAAAAATGGAGTGATGTTGGCCTAAACGAATTATATGGTAATATTAACATAGCCTCAACCGATCCTGTCTCATCCTCTCCGGGAGCAACTTATTATGGTTTACTTCTATCAATACTAAGCGGAGGACAAATAGAAGATGCTACCCTAGAAGATAACCTTGCTAGATTAAAACAATTCTATCAAAAATCAGGATATATGAATAATACTCCAGCAGATTTATTTGAAAGATATCTTAAAACTGGTATGGGCGGGGAACCAATAATTGTTGATTATGAAAAAAGTATAATTGACTTTGCTAATTCTAATCCAACTGGATTTAATCAAGTAAAAAATGATATAGTTATCCTTTATCCAAAGCCTACTATTTGGAATTCTCATTGCTTCATGGCATTTACTGAAAATGGAAAGAAACTATATGAAGCATTCATGGATAAAGAAATAGAACAAATTGCTTGGGAAAAATATGGATTTAGAACTGGTATCACCGGTGGTACATACGATGTATCCAAATTAGGAATAGGAATACCTCAAAACATTACTAGTACCGTTACTAGTTTAAAAATGGACTATTATAATAAATTAATAGAATACTTAAAGAAATAGGAGAAATATTATGGAATTAAAAGTAGAAAACAAATTAACAAAAGAAGAAGCTCAAAAACTTACAAATAATGTAAGTAACATTACTAATGAAAAGATAGAAAAATCTTTAAACTATGACGAATTATCTAAAGCTGAGAAAAAAGCCGTAGATGAATTTAACAAAAAAATAGATGTCATGGACAGTACTCAAGTATTACAATATGGAGTAAGTGCTCAAAATAAAATAAGTGAATTTTCTGATTCTGTTTTAGAAGATGTCAAAACAAAATCTACAGGAGATGTAGGAGAATTACTGGCTAATTTAGTTACAGAGATTAAATCATTTGATTCTTCCATAAGTGGTAAAGAACCAAAAGGATTAGCCAAATTATTTCATAGTATAAAAAAAGAAGCAAATTACATCCTTGCCAAATATAACAAAATAGAAAACAACATTGATACAATTGAAAAAGGATTAGAAAATAATAAACTAATGTTACTCAAAGATATTAACTTATTTGATACCATGTATGATAAAAATTTAGATTATTTCAAAGAAATATCCTTATACATAATCGCTGGTGAAAGAAAAATAGAAGAACTAAAAACGAAAGTATTACCAGAACTTAAAAAGAAAGCACAAGAATCTAATGACCAAATCGAGATACAAAAAGTAAATGATATGGAAAACCAAATCAATAGATTCGAGAAAAAACTATATGACCTAAAAACTACAAGAATTATTTCTATTCAAATGGCACCTCAAATAAGATTACTACAAAATAATGATGCCCTTTTAGTAGAAAAAATACAAAGTTCAATAACCAATACTATTCCATTATGGAAAAACCAAATAGTATTAGCTCTTGGTATAAATAATTCAAAAAAGGCTTTAAAAGGAGAACAAGCCGTATCTAAATTAACAAATGAAATGTTAAAGAAAAATAGTGAAACATTAAAACAAGGTTCAATTGATATAGCCAAAGAAGCCGAAAAATCTATCGTAGATATTGAAACATTAAAGAAAACAAACCAAGATATTATAGAAACATTAGATACAGTTATTAAAATTCATGAAGACGGTCGTATTAAACGTGCTGAGGCTACTAAAGAATTAGAAAATATCGAAAAAGAATTAAAAGATAAATTACTTGAAATAAACGTAGGAAATAAAAAAGCATAGTAATTATGCTTTTTTCTTAAAAGGGAGGTTACCATGAATAACAAAGTTAATTTTGATAAAATATATGAAGATTTTTTTGGTAGTACTTATGCTACGCAGTTAAAAGAAGAAGAAAATATTATAAAAGAAGAAATTAATATAGATGATATAGATAGCTTATATATAACTAATAACTCTAAGATATTATTAAAAAAAATAATAAATTATATGACTAATTATAAAAGTAATAATATATATGTTAACTTTAATATAGAAATACTTACAAATAACCATGAAGTAAGTCAAACAATTATTAACTTATTAAATAGAGTAGGAACAAAAAGTAACTATTTAGAAGGAAATAACATTAATCAAATATCTTTATATGAATTAGAAGATATTAACAATATAGACGAGTTATATAAAAATGCTAATATAGTAATATTTAAAGATTTCGAGGCTCTTAATATTCATGATAGCAATTTTAGTAAAAAATTATTATATACAATGTCTAAACATTTAACTGATAAAAAAATTACTATCTTATTAGGTAATACCAAAGATATCAACTATCTATTTAACAATGACAAAGAAAAAGAAGAAAACACATTTAAGTTTATAATAGAAGGAACAGAACCTACAAATAATGAAATATTAAATGATATTATTGAAAAATTACCTAACATTAAAAATAAAAAAATAGAGTTATTAAATTACATTGAAAAGACATATATAAAAAGTGGATTAGATTATCCAACATATCGTGATAATTTAATTAAATACTATATATTCAACAATGAATTACCTTTAATAGAAAAAATGAAAACAAATGAAGAAGTATTTAAAGAACTAAACGAATTAGTAGGACTCACTAAAATAAAAAAAGCCATGCATGAACTAGTAAACCTAATCACCTTAAAAAAGAAAACAAATGGTGAATTAAAATTAGATGGAATAAACTTACATATGTTATTCCTAGGTAATCCAGGTACAGGGAAAACCACCGTAGCCAGAATGTTATCGAATATCTTATATAATTTAGGTTACATTAGACAAAACAAACTAATCGAAGTAAGTTCTAAAGACTTAGTCGCTGAATATGTTGGACAAACAGCCCCAAAAACAATGGAAATTATTAATCGTGCTCTAGGCGGTATCTTATTTATTGACGAAGCCTATGCCCTAGAAGATGACAAAACTAGTTCTTACAATAAAGAAGCAATAGCTACGCTTATTAAAGCTATGGAAGATTACCGTGATGATCTAGTAGTGATATTCGCGGGTTATACCAAAGAAATGCAAGGGTTTATTAATTCCAATTCAGGTATTGCTTCAAGAATTGGCTATACATTTATCTTTGAAGATTATACAAACGAAGAACTAAAACAAATATTTAAACAAATGATGGAAAAGAAAGGATTTAAAGTATCCAAAGAAGTCTTAGATAAACTAGATAATATTATAAAAGAAGAAAGAAATAATACTAACTTTGGAAACGCTAGATTCATTAGAAACATAGTTGAAAAAACAATTATCAATCATGCTACAAACACTAAAAATATAAAAGATAAAAAAGTATTAAAAACAATTAGTATAAAAGATATATAAAATTATTAAAAAACTATTTAAAAAAACAAAATAATGTGTTATTCTTATAATAGAGGGAGTGATAAAATGAAGAAAACAATTAAAATGTTTTCATTGATTCTAATATCTATCTTTGCTATAAACATTACAAATGTTAAAGCAGACGAAGAATTAGATAAACAATTTGATGAAATATTAAAGAAAGAGACAAAAGATGGAGTATATGAAATTAATTATGCTGTTAAACCAAGAAGTTATAATGAATTTGATGCCTTTGTTTCATATTTACATAATGATTATTATAATGGGAAATATAAATCATTAGGCATTTACTATGGAGTAGAATGTAATGATAATATCGAATGTTACTTTTATATTAGCAAAGGCTCATATAACAAAAAATACGAAGACATTACTATTAAATGGGCAGAACCTAATACGATGATTAAAAAAAATATAGATTCCTATATTGAAAAACTTGCTAAAATTCAAGGTAAAAGCGAATATGGATATTATAATACATATTATTTTGAGTTAACTGATTTAAATTTAATTAATTACTATGTAACATCTAACACAAGAGAACTCAGTTCATCCAATTTTAGTAAGATAACTAATTATACTGAAGATGTTAAAAAATTCTTTGATAATGCTGACTTAACTTACGAAATCGATGTTCGTGCTGGAGTAGAATACACACCATTTAATACTAGGGCATTTGGTAATCTAATAGTTAGTTATAATGGATTAAGATATGCTGCTCAACAATCTGTTGGAGCTAGAACTAAAGAAATATTATATGTACCAAGTGATACTGAAATTAATGATGAATCTTTAATTAATGCAGCATTAAAAAGATTAAAAGAGTATATGCCTAATAATAAAATAACCATAACCAAAGGAAAATCTTTAAATACTTATCTTGATGATGCAAACCAAGCAATAGATTTTACCGAGATTACTGATTTAACTAAAACAACAGATCATACTTATACATTTAATTTTGGAGATTTTACAGTAGACTTTTTAATCGTTGCAGATTCTAGTAAAATGACTGTTCCCGTGTTCGCAGCAAAAAACCTAGAAAAAGATATTACAGTTACATCAAAAGAAAGTAGTATTCCACTTGATACTATGATTATTGCGAATATCGTAGATAAAGATTCAAAAGAATATCAAATAATTAAAAAGAGTATTAATCAAAATAATCTACATTCACTAGATATAACATTATTTTCAAATGTTAAAAATTCTAAAATCACTAAACTAGAAAACGGAATATTTGAAGTAACAATGCCCGTTCCTACTGATTTAGAAGGTAAGAATCTTGCTATATATTATGTAACCGAAGATGGTAAAGTCGAAGAGCACGAAGTTACCATTAAAGATGGCTATGCAACCTTCCAAACCAACCACTTTAGTATTTATACTCTAGCAGAAAAAACAAATAGTATTGTTAATCCTAAAACAGGAGATAATATCAGTCTATATATTATCTTAAGTATTTCTTCACTTATAATGCTTACTGTATGTAGTATCTGCTTATCTAATAAAAATAAAAGAGTTAAAAACAATTAAGAAACTTATGTAAAATTAGTTTCTTTTTTTTACATTTTTTGATATAATTGACTTAAGTGATAAGGAGGTTTATTTATGAGTAAATTTAATGAAAAATTAGTAGTAAATAACATTCGTAGTTTAGGTATTGATATGATACACGAAGCAACTTCAGGTCATCCGGGCATTGTTCTCGGGGCTTCTCCAATTATCTATACCTTATTTGCCCATCACATGAAATTTCATACAGGATATCCAAATTGGTGCAACAGAGATCGTTTTGTATTATCGGCAGGGCATGGTTCAGCAATGCTTTATGCCACACTTTTTATGAACGGCTATGATTATACCATCGACGATTTAAAAGCTTTTAGAAGTTTAGGTTCTATTACCCCTGGACACCCAGAATATAATATCAACCTTGGCATTGAAATGACAACAGGACCACTAGGACAAGGATTAGGAACCGCGGTCGGCATGGCAATCGCCGAAAAATATTTAGAAAAAACATTTAATACCAAAAAACATAAAATTTTTGATTATAAAATCTATGTCTTGTGTGGAGAAGGGGATTTAATGGAAGGCATCAGCTATGAAACTGCCTCATTAGCCTCAAATCTTAAATTAAATAACCTAATCGTATTATATGATTCAAACAAAATAACATTAGATGGAAGTGCCAAACTATCATTTAATGAAAACGTCATGGACAGATTTGAAAATATGGGGTGGAACGTTTTAGAAGTATCAAACGGTGAAAACATCCGTGAAATATCAAGAATGATAAAATGGGCTAAACATTCAAGAAAACCAACCATCATTCAAATAAACACCACTATTGGTAAATATTCAAAATTAGAAAATACTAACAAAGTTCATGGCACACCACTTGAGGAAGATGATATAAAAGAAATTAAGAAAAAACTAAAACTAAAAGACATTCCATTTGATTATGATACAAAAAACAAAGAAGAATACTTAAAATATATTGAAGAAAAACATAAAAAACAATATAATGAATGGAAAATAATGTTTGATGAATATGTTATTGATAAAGAAAACAAATTAAAAGATAGCCTTCTTAGCATAATTAATAATGAACAAATATTAATTAAATTAGAAAAACTAATAGATGTAAATAACATCTCCAACGACTTATCAATGAGAGAAATCAATAGTTTAATTATGAATACCATATCAAACTATATTCCCGAATTTATTGGAGGTTCTGCTGATACAGTAAGTTCAACCAAAACATATTTAAAAGAAAAAGGAGATTTCAGTTCTAAAAACTATGCAGGGAAAAATATTTTCTATGGTATTCGTGAACATGCCATGGCATCCTCAACCAATGGAATAGCATTAAGCAACTTAAGACCCTTTGCATCAACTTTCCTAACATTTGCGGATTACATGAAACCATCAATCAGATTAAGTGCCCTAATGAACATACCATCAACATTCATATTCACCCACGATTCAATTAACATAGGACAAGATGGACCAACGCATCAACCAATAGAACAACTAGGAATGCTAAGAAGCATACCAAACTTCACCTTATATCGTCCTTGCGATAAAAAAGAACTTATTGGGTGCTGGAACTTAATCCTAGAACAATCAAAACCATGTGCCTTAATTATTTCAAGAAATAAATCAAAAGAAATAAAATACACATCACCATCATATGTTAAATATGGGGGCTATGTAATCCATGAATTTGAGAACAAACTAGACCTAATCATCTTAGCAAGTGGCACCGAAGTAAATATAGCACTTTCCGTTGCTAAAAAATTAAAAGAAGAAGAGCACATCGAAGCGAGAATAATAAGTGTGCCTAACCTAAACATCTTATTAAACCAAGAATCTAATTATTTAAAAGAATTACTACCTAAAAATATTAAAAAATATGTAATAGAATATTCAAACGACACTATGTGGTATCAATTAGATAAAGAAATTAATCTAATCAACATGAAAAGTTTTGGAACAAGTGCTAAAAGTGAAGATGTTATAAAATATTTTGAATTAGATGAAGAATCAATATATAATAAAATAAAAAATGATTTATAACAAAAATTGACAAAAAATAATTTATTAGTATTATATAATTAATATTGGTGATAGAATGAGAACATACTATGTATTTAATATTAATAATTATTTTTCCTATATTTATAAGAAAAAACCATATAAAATATATAAAATGTTAGAAAGCATAATGAAAGAAAATGCTCACGATATGGTTTTAAGCTATAAACTATTTGAACAAATAGCTTTATCATTTAATAAAAATAAATTAAATGCTTACTTTAAATTCAACTATGAAACTAACCCTAATTACTATTATAAAGATAATATTCATGTTATCATGAATAATAATGAATATACTAAATTAGTAATTACTAATTCAAATATTAAAATAAAAACCAATATTAACTTTCCAATATTCCTAAAAAGTATTTATGAATATAAAGAAAACATATTTATATGTGATTTTGTAAATAAAGACTATTTTTGGTTAGAAAGCATTGAAAAAAACGAAAAAGAATTGTCAAAAACATAAAAATCTAGTAAAATAAAGTTTGGAGGTAAAAAAATGATTTGGGATATATTATATGTATTAATTGGATTAATCATTGGAGGATTATTAGGTTTCTTTATATCAAAGAAATATATGCAAAAATACCTAAAACAAAATCCACCAATCAATGAACAAATGATTAAAACAATGATGAGTAGCATGGGCAGAACCCCATCACAAAAACAAGTCAATCAAATGATGCAACAAATGAAAAAATATATGTAAAAAATACTTTTTATAACAATCGTAGATAGGAGTAATAACATATGAATGATTTTAATATATTATATTATTTTTAGTGTATCATATTTTTTACTAAATTTAACATCTTTAAGACAAGAACAAATAATTAACATAAGTTTATTATTATGTTTGCTATCAATAATTGTTTATTATTCTATTATTAAAAAACATATAAAAAAAGAAGAAATAGAAGTAATAAACAAAAGTGATAAAATTAAAAAATTAAATGAAATAAATAAAAAATATAGCTTTAAAAAAATAACGAATTGTAAAAGAAAGATTATAGAAAGAGAATTTTCTAGAAAAAGCCTATACAATGTCAAAAGTATAGATGTTATACGATATAATATTGAAAATAATATAGATTTTATTAGAACAGATATAGAAAATGCTATTTATAATATAAAAATGCTTGACGATTATAATAAAGAAGTTAATAAATTAACATTAATTAAATCAAACAATACATCAAAAAAATTTAACAAAATAGAAAATTGTATATTTAATAAATTAATATATAAAAAAGAAGATTTTTTAATAAATGTTAAGTTAATAGTTTATTACCGCAGTAATAGTGGGAAAATAAATGAAAATATAAAGACTTTAATCACATTTTTAGAACTTGTCAATATATATAATGCTTGGCAACAGGGTAATAAATATTGTGAAACGCAAAAACGTGAAAGACGAATAATGAATGATGATATAAGATACAATGTTTTAAAAAGAGATAATTTTCAATGTCAATTATGCGGAGCAACAGCAAAAGATGGAGCAAAACTTCATGTTGATCATATCATACCTGTTTCAAAAGGCGGAAAAACAATAATGAGTAATTTACAAACATTATGTGATAGATGTAATATAGGAAAAAGCAACAAATGAAAAAAATATGTAAAAAAAGACTATTTTATAAAAATACCTTGCAATTTCTATAAAAATAGTTTATTATATTAATGTTCCTATATCTTGGAATATTCGTACCTCTTACGATATTCTAGGAATTAGGTGAAAAATAATAAAGGAGGAATTGAAATGGCTTTAAAGAAAGAAGTTAAAAGCAAAATTATTAAGGAGTTCCAAAAAGATGCAAATGATACAGGTTCTCCAGAAGTACAAATTGCAATTTTAACAAAAGAAATCGAAGCATTAACAGAACATCTTAAAAATAACAAACAAGATAAACATTCAAAACGTGGATTACTTATGAAAGTAGGAAAACGTAGAAGTCTTTTAAATTATTTATTAGAAAATGATGTTAAACGTTATCGAGCAATTATCCAAAAATTAGGATTAAGAAAATAAAAAAGGTAGGCACTCTTTTTTCGAGTGCCTTTAAAATGTATTTAAACAATAATGTTATAATAAAACATTTAGCATAAAGATAAATAGAATAGGAGTAATTAAATGGAAAAAAACATTTTTAAATTAAATTTTAGAGGAAGAGAATTAATAGTAGAACATGGAGAACTTGCTAAACAAGCCCATGGAGCGGTTTTAGTAAGATATGGAGATACCGTAGTATTATCAACTGCAGTAGTATCTAAAAATGCTAACATCCTATCAGATTTCTTTCCACTTATGGTATTATATCAAGAAAAATTATATTCAGTAGGTAAAATACCAGGTGGATTCATTAAAAGAGAAGGTAGACCAACCGAAGCAGCAACCCTTGGAGCAAGAATGATAGATAGACCAATGCGACCTCTTTTCCCAGAGAACTTTAGAAATGAAGTTCAAGTAGTAAATACCATCTTATCAGTAGACCAAGATAACACTCCTGAAATGACCGCATTATTTGGTTCCTCTTTGGCAACCTCAATAAGCCAAATTCCATTCAATGGACCAGTTGCGGGAGTTAAAGTAGGAAGGATTAACGGAGAATTTATCATCAACCCAACCGCTGAACAAACAGAATTAAGCGACATTGATCTAACAGTTGCAGGAACCAAAGATGCCATCAACATGGTAGAAGCAGGAGCCAAAGAAGTAAGCGAAAAAGATATGCTTGATGCATTAATGTTTGGTCACGATGCTATTAAAGAACTTGTTGCATTTCAAGAAGAAATCATTGACAAAATTGGTGTTACCAAGATGGATTATGAAGTCTTAGAAATCACTGATGAATTAAAAGAAGAAATAAACACTCTTGCCCACGATGATCTTGACAAAGCTTTTAGAATAAAAGATAAAATAGAAAAATATGAGGCTATAGACAAAATTAAAGAAAACATTCTAGAAAAATACGAAAATGACAATCAAAACTTAAAAGAAGCAGAATTAAAAGAACTATTAACCAAAGTATCCTTGGTTTTAGCGGACATCGAATACAAAATATTTAGAAACATCGTAGTTACCGAAAAAACTAGGGCCGATGGTCGTACTATGACTGAAATAAGACCAATTTCCACTGATATTGATTTATTACCTAGAACTCATGGATCTGCCTTATTCACAAGAGGACAAACTCAAAGCCTATCAACTGTAACACTAGGAGCCCTTGGAGAACATCAAATATTAGATGGACTTGGCATCGAAGACGAAAAAAGATTTATGTTACATTACAACTTCCCTGCATTCTCAGTTGGAGAAACAGGAAGATATGGATCCCCTGGAAGAAGAGAGATTGGTCATGGAGCCTTAGGAGAAAGAGCCTTATTACAAGTAATTCCAAGTGAAGAAGAATTTCCATATACAATAAGAGTAGTGTCAGAGATATTAGAAAGTAATGGATCCTCATCACAAGCATCCATTTGTGCTGGATGTATGGCTCTTATGGCGGCAGGAGTACCAATAAAAGCCCCAGTTGCAGGAATTGCCATGGGACTAATCACTAATAATGATGACTACACAATATTAACAGATATTCAAGGAATGGAAGATCATTTAGGAGACATGGACTTTAAAGTCGCAGGTACTAGAAATGGAATCACCGCCTTACAAATGGATATCAAAATAAGTGGCATCAGTAAAAAAATATTAAAAGAAGCACTTGCTCAAGCTAAAGAAGCCAGAATGGAAATATTAGATAAAATAGAATCACAAATTGAAAAGCCAAGAGAAGAAGTATCAAAATATGCACCAAAAACAATGACATTCATGATAAACCCAGACAAAATAAAAGATGTCATTGGTAAAGGTGGTGAAATGATTACTAAGATTATCTTAGAATGTAGCAATGTTAAAAGTGTTAACGATATCAATGCTGTCAAGGTTGATCTTGAAGATGATGGAAGAGTTATAATCTATCATACAAATAAAGAAATAATCGAAAATACAGCAGAGAGAATCAAAGATATTTGCAAAGAAGTAGAGTTTGGCAAAGTATATAACTGCAAAGTAGTTAAAGTAGAAGACTTTGGAGCATTTGTTGAACTATGGCCTGGATGTGAAGGATTAATTCACATATCACAGCTTGATACAAAAAGAGTAGAAAAAACAAGTGATGTAGTCAAAGTAGGAGACGAAGTTTTAGCAATAGCAACAGGTTATGACAAAAAAGGAAAAATTAATCTTTCAAGAAAAGAACTACTTAACAAAAAAGATAAATAATAAAAAGAACTAACTAAAAAATTAGTTCTTTTTATACGTTTGCTATGCAGTTATAGTTCTCTAAATCTATTTAATACAGAATTCTTTCTTTATAACTAATTAATAATTATATGTAACAAATAATACTTATTTACATTAATTTTATTAACTTATTATTTAGTTTCTTTCTTTCTTGGATAAGGTCTAATATCATTAGTTAATCCTAATATATAATTAATACTTGTATCATAAAAGACAGCAAGTTTTTTTAATACCTCAGTAGGTATATCATTAGTTTCAGTTTCATATTGTGAATATCCTGTCTGAGACATATCTAATATCTTAGCAATATCTTTTTGGAACATATCTTTATCTTCTCTTAAATCTTTTAATCTATTCATATTTACACCTCAATAAAATATTACTATAACTTAAATTAAGGTATTGAATTATAACTTAATTTAAGTTATAATAAACTTAGATAACCTAAAATAAGTTATATAGAAGGAGAAAATATGAAGAAATTAAAAAAAAGAATACCACTTAAATATATATATGTATTAAGTGCTATTATTGCAATATTATTATCAGTAGGATTATATTATACATATGCTATGTTTACGGCAAATGTAAGTTCAGGTAATGTAGTAAATATGGATACAACATTAAATTATACTTTTGATGTATCAGGAACACAGAATTTTCATATAAGTACAAATAGTGTTGCCAGTTTTAATTTTATTGTAAATA
>OGPS01001081.1_pt1 | contig 22028 bp, 22 predicted proteins | sample 1552931 | NCBI WGS metagenome assembly OGPS01 (sample SAMEA2580252, study PRJEB22360) | human gut metagenome | biome: human gut; feature: human-associated habitat; material: faeces | place: Denmark | collected 2008/2010 | reverse complement strand
TGACAGATCTAACTGCCAATGGAGTGGATATCCTGTCCAGTAAGAGTTTTGTAGTCTCAGAGAATACTGCTATACGGGTTACTTTTACAGAAGAGAATCCAATGCGTCGTATTCATTTTTTGCTTCAACGGAGTGATCTCGTTTCTCTATACCGAGGACACTCTAATTTCAAGTTATCGGATCTTGAGATTGTTCAGAAGTATCTCCCTAAAGTAGAGACTGAAAATGGTGAACTACTCACCCCTGAGTTAACATCGCGAACCCCTCAAGGAGACTGGGATATATCCTATCCAGAAGTCCGAGTTGGCACATCAGTTCGCTTCATTCTAGATGAGGCTGCGATGAGTCCTTTAGTAGCTACTTTAACTTACGCTGGGACGAGTTATTCAAATCGTAGTTGGCAGGTAGATGGAGTCTATCCTACATTTTATCTGCGCTACACTCTTGCAAATGGATTTGCGTACCTCGCATACCCATCCCAAACAAACGATGAACATGGCTATATCACAGTCAAGCCCCCTTACCGTCCATTTAAAGTGTTGGCTCGCTATGGAGGCAAAGAGTCAGGCTCAGATGGCTATGACCCAATACCACCCCATGAGATAGTTGCTGTGCCAACGCAGTCTCAAGTCGAGATTATCCCCATCGGATTAAATGGCTGGGCTTATAATGGTCTTCGTTTAACAGAATTAGATGAGAGTCAGAATCCTGTCAATACCGACTATACGAAAGATGTTCTCTCTATACCCATCAACATGAAATCTTCGCTGATTACACCTCACTGGTATTATAAAGGTGAAGAGTAAAGTAATCTTGATGGCTCATTACCACCTTAACCATAGCTCTGCTCCAAGAAGGAGTAGAGCTATAAGGTTTCTTCCATATACCTAACAAGGATGACAACGATCTATGAAACGTAATCATGTCCGATGGCTAACAGCCATCATAACTACAGCTCTGCTCCTCCTTGGAGCAGGGCGACCTGCTAAAGCACAGCTTGTCGTAAGCGACCCTACGGTAATTGCTAGCGATTTTGTTAATCTAGGAAAAGAAATTGCTCAAGCAAAGCGACAGTACGATGAGTTTGTAAGACTCTATGGTCAGGTTGCTGATTTTATTTCAACCTGTAACGATGTTAAGGAAGTTTATGAGGCCATCGAGGATTTGAGTAAAATCCCCGATGCTGTATTGCGTAATCAACGTAATAATAAATACCTCTATGACTTTGAAAAGATTGGATGTAGGAATCAAACAATGGCGATCTTGAAGCAGTGTATGAGCCTTGTCAAAGATGTGAAGAAAATCACACGCTCTGATCTAGATACGTCGAATGATCGGCGCCTAAAACTCTCAGATGGCGAGCGGCTCTCTCTTATCAAAGAGCTTAAAGATGAGATAGTCGCCCTGCGTAATCGAGCTTATCGTATTGTTTATAAATACGATCGTATAAGCGAGTATAGAGCTAAAGAAGCTGGTACGCAACGCCTATTTGACAAGCTAAATGGTTATAAGTAATGAATGACAGCTTTGTAAATCTATATGAGCAGTTAGACAAGGTCAGAGAAGCTATTATAACTGCTAATCTAAATAACTATATGACACTAGCCACCTCGCTAGGTGCTTTAGGAGCCTTGCTCTATATTGCATATCGAGTGTGGCGGTCAATGGCTAATGCTGAACCAATAGATGTTTTTCCGCTCTTGCGTCCGTTCGTCATAGGATTACTTATTATGAACTTCTCTTGGGTAACCAGTTTTATGGATAGTGTTGTTGGCGCTATACAGCAAAGCACAGAGGCTGTTGCTGAGTCAAACCGCTCCGAACTAGAGCAAGCTCGTAAGTCTCTTGATGATGCCGAAAAGCAGGAGCTTGCTCGCAAGGAGGCAGAGCGACAAGCTGAGCAATCCGAGAAAGGCTTTGTAGAGAAGACCGTAGATGCAATCAAAGATCCTACATCACTGATAGATTGGGAAACAGCTAAGTACGAAGTTAAAAACTGCTTAATCACTCTTTTACGAGACTTTCTTATGTGGGTAATGGAGTGTGCAAAGCTTATCTTGTACACGGTTTCTTCCTTTATGATTCTGATCTTGACTATCCTCGGACCAATCGCCTTTGCTTTTGCCATCTTTGATGGCTTCCAGCAGGGACTAGTCTCGTGGATTGCTCGTTATATCCATTTGTCTTTATGGTTGCCTGTCGCTAATATCTTACAAGTTATGCTCAACAGCATAGAGATACATATATGCAATGCTCAGACGCTCGCCATACAGAGTGGAGAGGGTGCAGACACATGGTTCATTATCATCTTCTACATCATCGGCTTAGTCGCCTTCACGACAGTTCCGACCGTGTCAGGCTGGATTGTAGAGACAGGCGGTGGTGGCGGTGGATTAACCCGTACACTCACATCAATGGGATCTCGTGGAGCCGCTAAAGCTGGAGCTATGGCAGGAGGAGCTGTATCGTTGGGGGCTCACGCCAGCCACAAGGCGGTGTCCTTCCTACGTTCTAAACTCAAACTATAAAGACGTATGGAGTTCAAAAGCCTACGTAATATCGAGAGTAGCTTCAAGCGCATACGTCTGTACACAATAGTCTTCGCGCTATTGTGTATGGGCGTTGCGATAAGCTCGCTCGTAAGTGCTTACACCTTTGCGAATAAGCAACGAGAAAAGATCTATGTCCTTGATCAAGGCAAGTCGTTGATCCTTGCGCTATCACAAGATGTTGAAGCCAATCGTCCTGTAGAGGCTCGTGAGCATCTCAGACGATTTCACGAGTTGTTTTTCACTCTAGCTCCTGAGTCACAAGCGATACAGAGCAATATCAGTCGGGCGCTGGATATGGCAGACGAGTCTGCTTATAATTACTATACCGACTTGCAAGAGGAGAAGTATTATAACCGTCTCATCACTACAAACACGTCACAGGTGCTGACGGTAGATTCTATCTCCTGTGACTTTAATGTCTACCCCTATGAGGCTGTTGTCTATGGTACACAGACCATCTACCGTCGGAGTAATGTCACAGAGCGGTCTCTTGTGACCGCCTGCTCCCTACTCAACACGGTACGTAGTGACCGCAACCCACAGGGCTTCCTAATCACTAAGTTTAGAGTAATCAACAATGAAACAAGACGTACCCTCCCCCGGTAGTGCCAGTACCATGCCTGAAAATGAAAAGTTTGGTTGGGTGAAAAAACAGATCAACCGACTCAAAGCGTGGTGTGACAAGCTAACGCCAGAAGAGCGTAAACGACTAACGTTTATCTCTATGGGTGTCTACCTAGCTGTTTTTCTTCTAGTAATCACAATCAACATCATTAAATGATATGGATACAAACAAGAAAGCTCCTGACAAGGCTAAGCTCAAGCAATGGCTAGTGATGGCCATTATCTCCGTCATCTTTGTCGGAGCATTGTATATGATACTTCGTCCTTACCTCAATAAGGAGGATAAAGGCGGTAATGGACAGCTCATCACCAATGTCCCTGACGCTGATGTAGCCAAGCTCCCTGAGGATAAGTTATCAGCCTATAAGGGATCAGACCTTGTCAGTCTTGATGAGGAGCAAGTCGATCCACGACTTCAACGGCTCTATGACGAGCAGGACAATGCCGATGATTCTATTGAATATACAAGTCGTCGCTATACCCGCAATGAGGAGTACGACCCTTACGATGATGAGGGGTATCAGTCTTCTCAAGAGATGTATGCTCAGTTTGCTCGTGAGCAAGAGGAGGAAGATCGTATATCTCGCCTCGAAGAGCAACTAGTTTCGCTAGAGCGTGAAAAACAAGACCTTGCCGAAGAGCGTGAGTATCTTGCCCAGCTTGGCGAAATCAAGGATAGGCAGATTGCTGCAAATGATATATACAGTAATGCCTATAAGCCCGCTTCACCTGAGCCAGTACCTGAACCTCCAAAGGATCCCAATGCTCCAGTCAGCTTTGACGCTGTTGGTGCCAAGACTGTAGACCCCTCAGTGGTCTCTACACTATCACAATCAGGTAGAGATGCCTCTAGCCAACAGGCACACGAGGCTTTGCTACAGAACCGCTTTACCACATCTGTTGGCTCGTTGCGTAGTGAGGCTGTTGCCAAGAACACGATACGAGCTATCATCGATGAGACCAAGACCATCAAGCTAGGCGATGATGTCAAAATGCGTCTTATGGAGGATATACAGATAGGCACTGTGGTGGTACCTAAAGGGACTATCATCGTGGCTAAGTCAAACCTCTCGGGTAACCGACTACAGCTCAAAGTCACCTCCATCGAATACAAAGAGCGGATTATAGGAGTAGACTTATCCGCCTTTGATCTCAATGGTCAAGAGGGACTTTATGTGCCGCTAAGCACCGAAGCTGTAGGTCTTAAGGCTCTTGGCGAGGGACTAGCAGAGACCGCCACGGGCGGTATCTCTATCCAGCAGAGTGGTAAGGATCAAATCCTAACCAACGTCTCCAACGGTCTCATACGCTCAGGAGGTAATTATTTGCGTTCGAAGGCAGGTGAGGTGAAAATCAAGATTAAGGCTGGCTATCAGCTCTACCTCTATGACAAATCTCAGCAAGGCTAATCTCTTTCCCTCCGTGGAATGTAGAAATTCCTCGGGAGGAACTTTTTAGTTCCTCCGTTGGAACTCTTCGGTTCCTCGGTTGGAACCATTCAATCGTCCAATATACAAACATCAACAATACAATGAACAAGACTTTATTCACTCTTATTTTCGCCCTCCTGACACTAGGAGCTGGCGCCTTCTCCACCGCTCACGCTCAGTCGTCAGGCGACCTGTATCAAGGCTTGACTAGAGGTATGCCTGATGGTCGTACCGTTATCCCCTATGGACTAGAGGTTACCTTCGACAAGACCTCACATCTTATCTTCCCTGCGCCAATACGCTATGTAGACTTAGGGAGTGCTAACATAGTCGCTAGTAGGGCAGAAAGTGCAGAAAATGTTCTTCGCGTCAAAGCGTCTGTCAAGGACTTTGAGACAGAGACCAATCTGTCTGTAATTTGCAACGATGGCTCTTTTTATGCTTTTAACGTGAAGTATGCCAACGAGCCTGAGAAGCTGTCTCTAGAGATGGTTGACTTCCTCCACGCTAGTGAAGGTAATCTTCCATCAAACAAGGCGGATATATACTTCAAGGAGCTTGGCAATGAGACCCCAACATTGGTACGACTACTTATGTCTACGATACACAAGCAAAACAAGCGACTGGTCAAGCATATATCCGCCAAGCAGTTTGGTATGCGGTTTGGTCTCAAAGGGGTTTATGTACACAACGGCTTGCTCTACTTCCACACCTCTATCCGCAACACAACCAATATGCGTTACCAGATTGACTACGTAACCTTCAAGGTAGTAGACAAGGCGGTGACAAAGCAGACAGCTATACAGGAAACTATCCTCCAGCCACTGCGAGCTTACAACGACCTTGCCGTGGTAGCTCCTAAGAGCGAGTTGCGTACGATATATGCTCTCGAGGCATTCTCACTACCTGAGGGTAAAATCCTCGAAATATCCCTCCACGAGCTTAATGGAGGTCGCACCCTAACCTTTACAGTAGACAATAAAGACCTCGTAAGGGCTAGAGCTATTGATGACCTTGAACTACGCTTTTAGTCCCCTGATTTATGACTATGACAATCAATAATCCGATACGCTATGGGAGGCTGACTAGCCTTCCTGTAGCTTTGTTGTGCCTATTACTGTTGGCTCTGCCAAGTGTAAGCAAGGCACAACGTGCCATACCCCACCAAGATGGATTAATTCTATCGGGTGGGGTACCGCTAACCAACGAGACTCCATTTGTCCAATGGGGCAATTGGTCGGCTCGGATAGACTATACGCACTACTTCTTCCACGCTGACTACCTCGTGGTAGGAATGGAGTATAGTCACGACAAGAGATCCTATTCTGATGCTTTGACCAATAGCTACTCTATACCTGTAGAGGATTACCTCTTCAAAGCTGGCTATATGTACCCAATACTCTCTGACTACACCCACACCTTCCTGCTTTACGCTGGCTTGTCTGCGCTATGTGGCTACGAGGACGTTAATAGACGACAGTATGACCTAAGCAATGGAGCCACCATACGCTCTCGCTCCCACTTTGTCTATGGAGGCTCTGCTCATCTATCAGCAGAAATATTTCTTACAGACAATTGGCTCCTGACGATACGTGGTGATGGAAACTTCTTAGTCGGCTCCCAGCTTAACCTATTTCGGCCTCTAGCCACAATGGGCTTCCGATTTAACTTCTAAAACTACAGACTATGAATAGATACTTTATCCTACCGATCCTCCTAGCAATGCTACTAGGAGCTTGCTCTAGAGAGGTTGATGTGCAGGAGGTCTACCCCTTTGAGGTAGAGCTGATGCCGTACCATCAAGATGCGACTAGAGGACAGGCTGTGGAGGTGCGCTGTAAGCTCACACCACAGAAGCTCTTTGTCGCTCGTAAGTACTACATACGTAAGTTTCAGCGTAGCGGTAAGGGAAGCCTCCTACTAAATGTGGGTGGTGTTGACCTTACCGACAACGATAATTACGACTTAGCCGTAGGCGACTTCCGCCTATATTATACTCCTAAAGAGGGTAATCAGCACACCATCGAATTGGTTGTGTCTGATGACGCTGGTCAGGAGCAAAATCTAGTATTAGAGTTTAACTTGTCTGATAATTCAGTTGGGGGAGGAGACAGCCCTTCTGATTCATCGGCAGTTGTTACTCACGGAGAAAATGGTAATTACTATATCAATGGCTTTGACACCGGCATTGCTATTACAGACCCTAATCACACGCCTGTAGTGACTATAGTTGACGGGTACTACTACCTTGATGGAGTAAAAACCTCCGTACCTGTCCACCCCCAACCTGAGGAGAGCAGTATTCCACCAATAGGAGACGTAGCTCACGGAGAAAATGGTAATTACTATATCAATGGGGCGGACACTGGTATTGTTATCAAGCCTGGACATAAACCTGTGGTAACTATAGTTGATGGGTACTACTACATCGACGGGGTAAAAACTCCAGTCCCAGCACCTCCTGCTCCTATTACTCCCCAATATCCCGACGGAGTTCTTGTCCCAGCCCTCAAAAAGCAAGGCAAGTACGAAGTATTACTCATTAGCAAGTCTCCAGAGGTGACTTATACTGATCCCACAACAAACGAAAAGAAAACGGTGGTCGCCAATGGCGTACGTATAGAAGATGGAGCTTGTCTCTATCAGTGTCTCTCCCCCGATTCTGTGCCAGTTCCCTTCGCCACTATTAGTGGCTTACCCCGTATACCTGACAAGAGATACCAGACCGACAAGAATGGTTGCTTTGTCGTACCTGCCTCTGACTTACCTGTCAAAGGGCTACCTGAGACTGGTGTCACCAAGTCTATCATTATCAATGGGAAGCAGTACTCTTCTGACAAGACCACCTACGTACCCTCACGTATGATTGTCAAATTGATTTACAGCCACAATGAGGGTTCTAAGTTTTTCTTCCGCCTGACACAGTGGGATTCGGAAAAAGGCGATGGCAAGTTTGTCCCGCTAGTCACCCCTCTAGATGGAGCCGTTTATGGCGACCGTCAGAATTTCGTCCTTTGGGCTATGCGAGACAAGGCTAAAGGGCGTGGGGTTAAGGCTGACTATACAGCTCTATCTCACTCAGTCGCCTATGGCACGTCCGATGGCTTTATTGTTGTCGTCTTACCAAACGTTAGTATATCAGATCCCAGCTCTCCTGACTATGGTCGCACCGACCGCAAGCCTCTATTTCTTATGCTCGCTATGATGCGTGCCCCTTATTCAGATCAACCTATTCGCACTTTGCAACTTCTAGGTATGGCTGAAAAATCGTTTTGGAATAGCTTCACGGACTTCTTTACTATCCTTGAGTAAGCCCCCTATAAAGATAATTCGATTGAGTTAGTGTGAGTGAATGTTAGGAGCTGGGAAGACTGGCTGATTGAACGAGTAGTTTTATAGCAGTTTTGCTAGAGCGTTGAGCCTTTGTTTCCCAGCTCCTATCCTTTATACTTTCTTCTCATAGAACCTCCAAAACACAAAGCACGGGCGATAGAGTCTCCTCTACCGCCCGTGCCTACTTTTATACTTACTTATTCTACTTAGTCTTTTAGCTTACTTTGCTTCCGTTTTGTACTTTTTGCTTTTATACTCTGCATTGTTGTCAGGGTCGTACAGCTTGACGGTTTGACTTTCTTCTCTAGTGACTTCTCCATTTACTCTCTCCTGCCAAGCAAATGTAACGATTGTTGGAATTGGCTTTAGCGGGTTTGGTTGATTGTCTAGCTCTGGGTCAATGGCAAATGGTTCTTTAGCATGTAGTATGAATTCGATTTCTAATTTCAGAGCTTCTAGCCCCTCTGGGTTGAATGAATTTGGGATAGCTTTGAAATAAATCGTCGTTTCTGCGTTCGGTCGCACCTCTAAGCTACCACTAAAGCTAGAATCTTTCTTTTCCCCGTTTACGTACACATCAAAAAAACCAAAACCGAAATAACTGATGGAAACTAGTCTATCCGCCTTAAGCGTGAGTATCTGTTCGATAGAGGCTGTTGGGCTTTTCTGATTATTTGTCGTATCTTCCTTATCTAGGGTTGGCTCTTTCCAAATGCTGCCACCACCGCTACAAGCGGTTAGGAGAGTTGTCGTCAATAGTCCACATAGCACTGCTACAAGGCTCCATTTCTTTGTTGTATTCATATCTCTGTTTTTGATTTGTTGATTATCTAAGTTGTTGTCTCTCTTGCTGTTTATGGTCAAGAGACCTCTCTTGATCTCTGTTACAAAGATAACAAAAGCATCTGACACCACCAAGTTTTCCGACCTTTATTTTCCGCTTTTCCAGCCCTAGTCGTTTTCCCCTATAGGTAGCCCTAAATTCTAGTCTTTATCATCAAGCGATAATCCACTCAATCTGTTTTCCTCTGTCTGAAAGAGTCCTTTTAGGACAATAAAGGCAAGCCCGAGGACATTTGCTGTTGTTGTGCAAAGCAATGCTCCAAGAACAGGGTCTGATAATTGTACGCATCTCTTGTTGAGTATTAGGATCACTAAAACTCCTGCTAGCCATGCAGAGTCCACTATTATAACCCACCAAGCTAATAAACCCCGCCACCTTGTATTTTTCTTTAAACGGTCGTTGAGAAGCCATTTCTCCTGCTGTTGTAGCAGAGAGCGTCTATCGTCATTACTTGTTTGAGCTTTAGGAGGAGCAACACTTGTCTTTAACCCAATCTTTTTAGACATATTATTCTACCTCTTTGGAGCTTACGTATATAATAGACTCAAAGTATTCAAGAATAAGAGCGTCAGGTATCACATCTCCCCACTTGAAGGATTCCCGTTTTCTTGTTTTGTCCCAAGGACTGTCAGGGCTATGAGACCACTCTGACAACTGCCCCGCATTCCACGTACCAAAAACTTCAAGTACAAAATTCACAACCTTGTGAAGCTGGGCATCGCTCTTCATCTTCTTTGCCTCTTCTTGAGAAATGGCTTCCTCAGAGAGTTCTGATAGATCATCAAACTTCAGTAATGCATTCCGAGTTGTAGGAAACACAGGTCCATACGGCCATGCCTGAGGGTGTTCATTTAGAAGTCTCTTCCCATACACTCTTAGGTATGTTCCATATATAATGTATAGTAGCTTCTGAACCTTAGTTATATTGATTGCTATTCGTTCTTTGTTTACCAATGTCACCAAGTACATAGCAACATCGGTACTTCTATATATATAGGTGTCTTCTATCTGTATGCTCATACTTATTTTCCGTTCGATTGACTGCGTGGAGTGTTGGTTTCAGTTGGTTGCGTTGTCAGTTCTTCATCGCAAAGGTACGCATAGTCACTGTAATAAACTGTAAATGTCCCAAGATTAAGGGACAACCTCTTGTCTATTTGGAAAATAAGTTGTATATTTGCCCTCGTGATGAAGAGATAGTTTCTACCTCCTTCCACCGAGGTCTTTGAAAGTGCCTGTTTGGCTACAAAATGGCTACACGATGTTTCACAACATTCACATCCCCCTATAAACGAGACGTTTATAAAAACACTTTCGCTTCTTCGGAAGAATCAAATGATAAGTCCGAAGAATTTTTTTGTTCTTCCTTGGAAAACAAAAAATAGCCCCAGAGAAAAGTCCTTTTCTCTGGGGCTGAGAGCTGAAGTTTGAAAGATATTAAGTTCCGTCCGACAGTTTAGGCCCGATGTTGGCTCCAAAAACATTGCAGTCAGATAAATGAGTACCTTTGCGGTAGGATTGCCACGAGGGGGAGTAGCTCCCTCCACATTAGTATACAAGACTATGACACAGTTCAAGACGACACACCTATATGCCCTGCTGACCTTTGTCCTTTTAGCATTGGTTATCACTCTGCTCTCGCCTCATGACGAGGAGACCTTTCAGTACCAAGTGGTAGAGGGTAAGCCGTGGATGGGGGAGGAGCTGCTGGTAGCACCTTTTACCTTCCCGATCTACAAGTCGGATGAGATGATACAGCGTGAGCGTGACAGCGTACGCCAGACGATCTTGCCTTACTATCAGATCGATACGATCACGGGGAGTAAGATGCTACGCAAGTGGGACGATGATTGGAGTGCCAAGTGGAGCCGTGAGGTGACGGACGACGCCTACTACTTTTACATGCGTGACTACCTCAGGGATCTCTATCGTAATGGAATCATAGAGGAGGAGATAGCCTCTAAGCTAAGGCAGGAGGATGTGCTGGAGGTCAAGCTCCTGAGCGCAGATCAGGTGAGCCGCCTGACGCCTGCGACGCTCTTCTCGACCCCTATGGAGGCGTATCAGCAAGCTACCGAAAGGTTGCCTCAGGGGATGAGTAAGTCTATCGTACGGAAGATTGACCCGAGTAAGTATATCGAGGTCAATGTCTATCCGAACGAGGCTAAGACACAGCAAGTACTCGATGATGAGCTACGTAATCTCTCTAAGTCTATGGGAGTGGTCCAAAAGGGAGAGCGCATCATCGGTAAGGGCGAGATCGTGAGTCCACATCAGTACGACATCTTGCAGTCTCTGCGCCGTGTCACCGAGGAGCAGCGAGACAGTAACCTGCGGCAGGTATTGCCTATGAGTGTGGGGACTTTCTTGATTATTGCTTCGCTACTGGTGGGGTTGTGGTTCTTCCTCTACTACTATCGGCCGAAGATTGTCAAGGAGTACAAGAACACGCTCTTCCTCTCACTGCTGATCCTCATCTATGCGATCCTAACGATTATCTTCGCTCGCAACGAATTGGGTGCGTGGGTCTATGCGATCCCGTTTGTGTCGGTGGCAATACTGGTGCGTACCTTCTTTGAGTCTCGTACGGCGGTTTACGTCTTTCTCACGACGGTGCTGATCTGCGCACTCTATGTCTCATTCCCGCTGGAGTTTGTTGTGATACAGTTTGTCGCTGGTATGGTGGCGGTCTTTAGCCTTCGATCGCTCTCCTCTAGGGCACAAATCATCCGTGCCACTTTCCTCATCTTCGTAATATATAATGTGATGACCTGTAGCTACTCGTTGATGACGGGAGGTATGCTGGGCAGTAATGACTTGAGCAATCTGCTTTACTTCTCCTTCAACCTGATCTTCAATATGTTTAGCTACCTGCTCATCTACCTCATCGAGAGGACCTTTGGCTATGTCTCGAACATAACGCTCGTGGAGCTAAGCGACGTGAACCGACCTCTGCCACGGCAGCTCTCGGAGCAGGCTCCTGGCACCTTCCAGCACTCGATGCAGATGGCTCTCTTGGCAAGTGATGCGGCTACTGCTATCGGTGCTGATGCCCGTCTCGTACGTGCTGGCGCACTATACCACGACATAGGTAAAATGCGCAATGCGGCATACTTCACGGAGAATCAAGGTGCGATCAATCCACACGACCAGCTCTCCCCGACGGAGAGCGCTGCTGTCATCATCAAGCATGTGACGGACGGACTGGCTATGGCGCAAAAGTACAACCTTCCGCAGGCGATCCAAGACTTCATCCGGATGCACCATGGACGAGGCATAACGAAGTACTTTTACAATCAGTATTGCAACGAGCATCCCGACGAGACGGTTGATGTGGATAAGTTTACCTATCCCGGACCCAATCCGAATACTAAGGAGACTGGTATCCTAATGCTGGCGGACGCTATCGAGGCAAGTAGTCGCAGCCTCAAGGATCTCAGCAAGGAGACCTTGATAGCACATGTCAATAAGATCATTGATTCAATCGTCGCCGATGGACTGCTCAACGATACGCCTCTGACCTTTAGGGATATCCAGACGATCAAGGATGTTTTTGCTGAGAAGCTCGCCACCATCTACCACTCACGTATTGCTTACCCAGAGCTCAAGCGATGACCATCTACCTAGTAGGCTATATGAGTGCGGGCAAAAGCACTGTCGGTCGAACGCTGGCGGAGCTGCTCGGCTATGAGTTTGTAGATACAGACATTTATATCGAGAGTCGCTTTCGTCAGCGGGTGTCAGACCTCTTTCGGCTGCACGGCGAGGAGTACTTTCGCCAGAAGGAGCGAATGATCCTGGAGGAGATCGCCGGGCTCCCCGATGCGGTCATCGCTACGGGTGGAGGTTTGCCTATCTACCATGACAACATGGACCTCCTCTTAGAGAGTGGCACCGTCCTGTATCTACGTTATAGCAGTGAGGTGCTAGCTCAGAGACTAGAGCTCACCAAGCGTACCCGTCCCTCTGTGGCGCACCTCACGGGCGAGCCATTACGACAACATGTCGAGGAGGCGATGCGCCTCCGTGAGCCGATCTACTGCCGTGCGCATCAGATCATCGACATGGAGGCTCTCGCCACTCGCGGCATCTCCTCAGAGGCGAAGATAGCCGGCTGGATCGCCCAGCAACTACCCCCTGCCGAGTGAAGCGTTTCCCCAACACTTCTGAAGGATTTGTTCCTATTAAATAGATATTGCTGGGTGGTAAAGTTTTCAAGGCGAGGTGTGATGTCGCTCATTTTAGTACCTTTGTGCCTATGAACGTGGATCTACAACAGGTGATGCAGCGCTTTGGTATCGTGGGACGCAATCCGAGCTTCCTACGAGCTGTCGAGACGGCCGTACAGGTTGCCCCGACAGGCCTATCTGTGCTGGTGACTGGCGAGAGCGGTGTCGGCAAGGAGTTCTTCCCCAAGATCATACACGCTTACAGCCTCCGCAAGCATCAAGGCTATGTGGCGGTCAATTGTGGCGCGATCCCTGAGGGTACGATCGACTCTGAGCTCTTCGGGCACCGCAAGGGTTCCTTCACGGGTGCTATCTCTGACCGCAAGGGATACTTTGAGGAGGCGGACGGTGGTACCATCTTCCTCGATGAGGTGGGAGAGCTACCACTTGCCACACAGGCTCGCTTGCTCCGTGTGCTAGAGTCGGGAGAGTTTATCCCCGTAGGTGCCAGCAAGCCCCTCAAGACCGATGTGCGAGTGGTTGCTGCAACTAATGTCAATATACAGGAGGCGATAGCTCGTGGCCGCTTTCGCGAAGACCTCTACTATCGTCTCAGTACGGTACCGATCGTAGTGCCTCCGCTACGTAAGCGACAGGAGGACATCGTGCTGCTCTTCAAGCTCTTTGCTTCGCTCAGTGCGGAGAAAAATCAGATCCCGATGCTGGAGATCACGCCCGAAGCGGAGGAACTCTTGCGCCACTACCCTTGGCCAGGTAACATACGCGAGCTGCGCAACGTGACAGACCGTATCAGCATCTTGGAGTATGACCGTCATCTGACGGCTGAGGATCTTCGCGGCTACTTGCCTGAGAGGCCCCCTGAGCTGAGCACTTCGCTAGTCCCTGTGGAGCGTCAGTCGGAGGAGCGTAGCTTTGCCAATGAGCGGGAGATCCTTTACCAGGTGCTTTTCGACATGAAGCGAGACATCACCTCGCTCAAGCAGACCATCGCCACGATGCGTCAGGAGCCTCACTATGAGCCGATCCATACGACGCTCGTGCCTGCCGACATGGAGCCTATGCACACAGAGGCCGAGGAGGTGACCGAGCCGGATCCAGAGTCTCACCCAGAGCCTTACAAGCAGCTTACAGAGACCCCTGTAGAGCAGCCGCTCCTACCTGACCGACCGATGACCATCGACGAGGCTGAGCGCATATTGATCATGCGAGCCTTGGAGCGACATGGGGGCAATAAGACAGAAGCTGCTGAGGAACTAAACATATCTCCACGAACGCTATACCGTAAACTGCGAAGCTATGGTGAGGAGTAAGCTACTATATATAATAGGTGTCGTGATGCTCCTACTGATGGGGACGAGCTGCTCGATCAGCTATAAGTTCAACGGAGCCACGATCGACTATACACGTATTAAGACGGTCACTATCGAGGACTTCCCCAATCAAGCTCCGCTGGTCTATCCGCCCTTGTCGCAGATGTTTTCGGAGCGTTTGAGGGAACAATTTCGTCGCAACACACGCCTTGAGCCTGTTGAGACCAACGGAGATCTGATCCTCGAGGGCGCTATCGTCGGGTATGAGCTCACCCCTATGGCTATGCAGGAGGATGCGCTCTCAGCGATGACACGCTTTACGATCACAGTCCGCGTCTCTTACACCAACATGGTGGAGGAGAAAAAGAGCTTCTCGGGGCGCACCTTTACCTCCTCGCAAGAGTTTGACAGCAACAATCTCTTTTCAGACATTCAGGAGGGACTAGCTAATGAGCTGATCGATGACCTTGTCAAGCAGATCTTTAACGCCACAGTAGAGGACTGGTAGTGAAGACGATGACGCTAGACGAGCTGAATAGGCTGACGGCTCACCCTGAGGAGCTTAATCGCCATACGCTCTCGCCACTGGCTGAGCTGGTGGAGACCTATCCCTATGCACAGAGCATCGTGATGCTTTACCTACTCAACCTATCGATCCTCGGCGATTTGCGCTACGAAGCGGAGCTTCAGCGCTGGGCTCCACACCTACCGAGTCGGGAGAAGCTCTACCTGCTAGCTCGGCTGCACATGCCGCTAGCAGACTTGACGCCGGTGCTGGCTCGCGACCCGTCAGACTCCTTTGCCCTCGTAGATCAATATCTGCGGAAGGTGGCCGAGCGCGAGGGTCCGCTCTCTAACGAGCTAGAGTACGACACGGCAGAAGCTCTCCCCGCGGAGGAGCCTACCCCAGACTACTTCTCACAAGCAGAGTACGAGTCGGCACCCTCTGATATGTCGCTCTCGGGGCTACTCTCCACACCATCTCCTGAAACTTCACAAGCTACTGACCCCACTCCACAGCCTACGGTAACGCCTGCCGATGATAAGGAGCCGAGCGATATGCTTTTCACCGAAACGCTAGCCTCTATCTACATAAAACAGGGGCATTACGAACGAGCAAAACAAATTATTGAGGGGCTAAGCTTGAAATTCCCAGAAAAAATTAGTTACTTTGCAGTTCAATTGAATTTCCTCGAGAAGCTAATCGACAATGCTTCTCACTCATAAATACGCATTCATAGACTAGTAGACATGCAAATCTTTCTAACCATCCTGATCCTCATCGCAGCTATCCTGCTGATCCTTATCGTCATCGTTCAGAACTCTAAGGGCGGTGGTCTAGCAGCAGGCTTCGGCGAGAGCAATAAGTACATGGGGGTACGCAAGACGACAGACTTCCTCGAGAAGGCTACATGGACGCTCGCAGGAGCTATGGTCGTGCTCAGCATTGCCAGCTCTTTCTTTGTGAAGCCTCACGTACAGGCTAAGCAGAGCGAGAGCTTCATCGAGCAGTCTCAGCAGAGCGCTCCTATGCTACCTCAGCAACCTGAGGCTACGCTGCCACTACCCGCAGCTCCCGCAGCTGATGAGGCTCCAGCCCCAGCTCCTGAAGCGCAGCCTGAGGCTACGCAGCCTGCTGAGTAACGCCTGAAGAGGGCTTAGCCAGCTAGGTAGCTCGTCAGATATTGATGAGGGGAGGACTCACTCTGGTGTGGGTTCTTCCCTTGGTTGTGCCTATAAATGCAGAAGAAACTGTACCTTTGTAGCATAGCTTGTCACCATGCGTGACAAGCTCCCCACACGTAATAACTCAAAGAAGTAGGTAATGCTTACCATCAAACAAATATTGGATGACCCACAGGGAGTCATCGAGCGGCTCGCCGTCAAGCACTTTCCCGCAGAAGAGCCCATAGCAGCTATCATCGCTCAGGACAAGCTGAGACGCGATGCACAGCACAAGAAGGACGACAGCCTGGCTCAGCAAAAAGTCCTCTCACGCTCTATCGGTGAGAAAATGAAAGCGGGGGCTCGCGAGGAGGCTGAGCAGCTCAAAGCCGAGGTGCAGGCACTCAAAGAAGTTTCTAAACAGGCTGAAGAGACGATGCGACAGGCTGAGGAGACGATGCGACAGCTCCTACTCTCCGTACCTAATCTGCCACACCCCGACGTGCCACACGGCACCTCAGCCGAGGACAACCTATGTGTAGCTACGGGTGGAAAGATGCCGACACTAGCTGACGATGCCAAGCTGCCACATTGGGAGCTGGCCAAGCAGTACGACCTCATAGACTTCGAGCTGGGAGTCAAGATCACGGGCGCAGGCTTCCCCGTATATAAGGGTAGGGGAGCAAGACTACAGCGCGCTTTGATCAACTTCTTCCTCGACAGAGCTACAGCGGCTGGCTTTCAAGAAGTCGAGCCTCCTATTATGGTCAACGAGGACTCCGGTATCGGCACCGGTCAGCTCCCTGACAAGGAGGGGCAGATGTACCACGCAGAGCTGGACAACCTCTACCTCATACCAACGGCTGAGGTGCCTGTGACCAATATCTTCCGAGATGTCATCCTAGAGGCGGACCAGTTACCTATCTGTTGCACTGCCTATACGCCTTGCTTCCGTCGTGAGGCTGGTTCGTATGGCAAGGACGTACGCGGGCTGAACCGCCTGCATCAGTTTGACAAGGTAGAGATCGTCTCCATCGACCGTCCCGACCACTCGTGGCAGCAGCTCGACAAGATGATCGCACACGTCAAGAGCCTTGTCGAGGAGCTTGAGCTCCCTTACCGTATCCTCCGCCTCTGTGGTGGTGACCTAAGCTTTACGAGTGCGATGACTTACGACTTTGAGGTCTTCTCAGCTGCGCAGGAGCGTTGGCTCGAGGTAAGCTCTGTCTCTAACTTCGAGAGCTATCAGGCCAACCGTCTGATGTGTCGCTACCGTGACCCTGAGGAGGGGATTACCCTTTGTCATACGCTCAACGGTAGCGCCCTCGCTCTGCCACGTATTGTCGCTGCCCTACTAGAGAACAATCAGACGCCTGAGGGTATTATCATCCCCAAGGCTCTGAGACCCTACACCGGCTTTGACAAGATAGACTAAGCAATCGCCCCAACCCACACCGCTATGGCTAAGAAAGGCAAGCAATCCGCCCGAGCGATCAACATACGCAACAAGCGCGCTACCTATGACTATGAGCTCCTCGACCAGTACACCGCAGGTATCGTCCTGGTCGGTAGTGAGATCAAGTCTATACGTGCGGGCAAAGCGGCTCTCGTGGACAGCTACTGCTACTTCTCGCGTGGTGAGCTGTGGATCAAGAATATGTATATAGCGGAGTACAGCTACGCTTCCTACAATAACCATGTGGAGCGACGGGAGCGCAAGCTGCTACTCAACCGCAAGGAGCTACGCAAGCTCGAGGAGGAGATGAAGAACCCTGGTCAGACGATCATCCCCGTGCGTCTCTTTATCAACGAGCGGGGGCTCGCTAAGTTGGTCGTTGCACTAGCCCGAGGTAAGAAGCAGTACGACAAGCGCGCTGCCATACGCGACCGAGAGGACAAGCGACGCCTAGAGCGTGCTATGCGCTTCTGACGAACCGCAACGGTCGAGTTCTGTAGCTTGCAGACGTTTCAACAGGTTCTAGCGAGGAGCGTCATAGCAAGCATCTCATGATTTGCAAGCGAATAGGATAATTCAACTAACGAAAGTGTGTTCTTTCAGACTGTATATGAGGCTTATTAAATTTGCATTTACAATCGTCGCTTGTCTCTTGACAGCGTGTGCTCCTGTTGCGACCAATTCAAATCCTCAGAGAAAGATTGACTCGGAGATCACACGGTTGGATAGTATTGCGATAACACTAGCTGAAATTGGAGCACTAGATCAAGGGATTAGAGACAACTCCAATCTTTACTTCGCAAACAGTCGGGCTTTCAATCTCCATACTGATAGCCTCTGCTTTTCAAAGGCAATTTGGCTCATTGAGCATTATGGGTACATCAACGATTTGGGGAAGTACAACGATTCTTTCGGATACCTATTGGAAGCCCTGCCTGCCGTTTTACTACATAATCCTCAAAGGTTGATAGAGCCACAGACTTATGACCTATTGAAGCGAGAGGTGGAAGCAGGTAGACTATCTGCCGAGTTTGCAGCCACCTTGCTTGATAAGTATTATGTGATGAAGGAGAAACGCACGTTGTACTTTTCGGGGTTTCGAAAGTGGTTACAACAGCCCTATCCTCAAAAGAGAGATCAGGCATTGTCTGACAGTCTCAGACAAGACTTAGGACTACCTGTGCTTCCAGACAGCCTATTCGTGTATTAGGGCTGTATAACCAGCTATACACGGCTCCCCTTTCAGACTTTTATCGGACAGCAATAAATCAAAAAGGAGACCCAAACACTTCTAGTAAGCGATTTGCGTTTTAGATTTCGTTAGTCTTACGCCTGGTGTGAGCGTAGCGACTTCGGCCTCAACGCACCACAAATGTTCCGATCGGACTGTGTGTCTGTCTGGTGTTTAGCAGTTTCGATCGTTGTACCCTTTGGGGTAAATAAGAAACGGATTAGTCGCCCTCCGAGAGAGGACGGTTAATCCGTTTCTTTTGTTTTGTATGGATGCACAGGTTTACTGACAATACGAGTAACGAAACGTAGGGACGCACGGTCGTGCGTCCGTTGCATCAAAAGTTACGGCATCGAAGTTTTAAGGGGAACGGACGCTCGACCGAGCGTCCCTACAGGTCGTTACACGTCATGTCGTTGTGGGCTAGCCAACTTGCGAAGTGGAGGCTATGTCCTAGAGCTGGTGTCCTAGAACTGTAGCATCCGCTCGATGGAGCGCCACGCCTTCTGACGTAGTTCCTCGTCGACATGCACCTCGTACTGCTCGTAGAGGAGTGCGTCACGGAGTCCCTCGAGGGTGATCATCTTCATATATTCGCAAGTCTGATCGGGGAGGATCGGAATCAGCTCCTTGTCAGGATAGCGTCTCGTCATCTCGGCCAGCACCTCAGGCTCCGTGGCGATGATGTACTGCTTCAGGTCAGATACCCCAGGACGATTGATGATCGTGGTGGTAGAGCCGATGATGCAGCGAGGATTGTCGACGATCGACTGGTCGCTAGCAGCTACCGACTCAGGGTGTATCAGGATCTCTGCCTCGGGATAGCGATCCAGCATCGTGTGAACCAGCTCGGAGGTGATGTCAGCATGCACGTAGCAAGCTCCCTGCCATAGGTCCATCTCTCGTCCCGTCACATTCATGATGTACTGTCCGAGGTTCTTGTCAGGACCAAAGAGGATCGGTTGACCCGTGGGGAGGGCGCGTACGATCTTCAGCGCATTGGCACTGGTCACGCAGTAGTCGGTGACCGCCTTGACAGCTGCTGTCGTATTGACATAGCTGACCACAATCCCGTCGGGGTGCTTGACGCGCCAAGTGTTGATACCCTCAGCCGTGGCACCCTCAGCGAGGGTACAGCCAGCGTGTGGTACGGGGCAGAGCACCTTCTTATTGGGCGAAATGATCTTTGCGGTCTCACCCATGAAGCTAACTCCGCAGAAGACAATCATATCCGCCTCAGTATCGCCAGCGATCTGTGAGAGTGCCAGAGAGTCGCCTAGGTGGTCTGCGATGCGCTGTATCTCGGGGCGAGCATAGTAGTGCGCCAGAATGACCGCGTTTTTCTGCTCCTTGAGCGTGCGGATCTCTGCGTAGAGAGCCTCTATCTGTTGTTGTGTCATGTGTAAGTAGTCAGTTAGTGTGTTATGGATAAAAGAAGTCAAGCCGCTCTATTGGATCGGCTTGATCTTCATGCTTATGTCGAAAGCACGTACCGAGTGGGTCAGTGCTCCAATGCTAATGTAGTCTACGCCGACAGCAGCCACGGCAGCCAGACGCTCGGCCGTCATATTGCCCGAAGCCTCCACCTTAGCTTGTCCATCGATGAGCTCGACGGCACGGCGCATCGTCTCTATGTCCATATTGTCCAGCATGATGATGTCAGCGCCAGCGTCTATAGCCTCCTGCACCTCCTCCAGTGTGGTGGTCTCGACCTCAATCTGTATAGAGATCGGCAGATGAGGACGCACCTCCTCCACGGCAGGCAAGATGCCACCTGCCATGGCGATGTGATTGTCCTTGAGCATCACCATATCAGAGAGCGAAGCTCGGTGGTTAGTGCCCCCGCCGTCGCGTACCGCCATCTTGTCCGTGAGACGATGTCCCGGAGCTGTCTTGCGGGTGTCTAGGATCTGTGTCTTGGTACCAGCGACGCACTGCACACATTGGTGGGTGTAGGTAGCGATGCCGCTCATGCGCTGCATGAAGTTGAGCATGATACGCTCAGCCCGTAGTAGATCAGCATAAGGCGCCTCGATGGTGGCTAGGATATCGCCCTTGCGTACCTCGTCGCCATCCTCATACTCTGATGTAAAGGTGATCTCCTCCTCAGGAGTGCATCGACAGAGGACCATATAAGCTACCTCAAGTCCAGAGACGATGCCGTCGTCCTTGGCGATCAATGTGGCGATGGCTCGGTCGCTCTCGCTCAGTATGTAGCGTGTCGATAGGTCTCCCGTGGGAGCATCCTCGCGGTAAGCAAGCTCGATAAGCGTGGCAAACTCCTCGCTGTTGTATATATCAGTCATACCTCTTGTGTGCTATTTGATCGGTTGATGTGTTATTTGTCCATTGAGCAGCCTCGTTCGATAAGCTTCGCTCTCAGGCAATGTCTCCGTGTAGTCGCTGCGGTAGTGGCCTCCACGGCTCTCCTCACGCAGTAGTGCTGCATGCGCCATCATGTGCGCCACCTCTACACGTCTGCGGGTCATGTAGGCGTGGATGCTGTGCTGTGCATCCTCTGCGAGCGTGTCGGAGAGATGCTGTAGCTCATGTAGCGCTTCTATCAGTCCCTCCTTAGAGCGGATGATCCCCACCCGGCTCATGAGTATGTCGCCCATCTGTCTATTGATCTTTGTCTGCTGCTCTAGTGCATAGATCTGCTCTTTGTCTAGGCTCCACGACAAGTCTGGCAGATTCGTCGGAACTGCTAGTGATGCTGTATCAGTAGGCGTGATCGGGTGTGCGATCGCATAGTCAGCGATGCGCTTGCCGAAGACGATGCACTCAATGAGCGAATTGGAAGCCAAGCGGTTGGCACCCATCACTCCAGTCGAAGAGACCTCTCCGACAGCGTACAGTCCAGGCAGGCGGGTGCACCCGTTGAGATCTACGCCAATGCCCCCCACCGTGTAGTGCGCTGCAGGGGCCACGGGGATCTCATCTGTAATGTCTAGTCCCAGCTGGCGGCAGTGCTCCGAGATGGTTGGGAAGCGCTGTAACAGTCGCTTCGGGTCAATGTGTCTTAGTCTCAGTCGTACATGGTCGGTACCCTCCTCCTGCATCTTGAGGAAGATGCTCCGCGCGACCACATCTCTCGGAGCTAGCTCTGCTAGAGGGTGAAGTGCGGGCATAAAGCGCTCACCATGCTTGTCCACAAGGTAAGCACCCTCGCCACGTACCGCCTCACTAATGAGAAAAGAGGCGTACCCAGGCAAATAAAGTGCTGTGGGGTGAAACTGTATAAACTCCAAGTCCATCAGCTCGGCACCCACCTCGCTGGCCAACCAAAGTCCATCGCCTAGAGCCGTGGGAGGATTGGTCGTTGGGTAGTAAAGAGCAGCAGCACCGCCTGTGGCTAAGAAGGCAGGCGAAGGGGCGGAAGGAGCCCTTGGT
>OGPS01001073.1_pt1 | contig 22112 bp, 17 predicted proteins | sample 1552931 | NCBI WGS metagenome assembly OGPS01 (sample SAMEA2580252, study PRJEB22360) | human gut metagenome | biome: human gut; feature: human-associated habitat; material: faeces | place: Denmark | collected 2008/2010 | reverse complement strand
CGGCGGAAATGCGCCGCCGTTGACAGCCCCGCCCGTCTTTGCTGTTCGGTAATCATAACCACTAGTAAACTAGTGGTTATGATTTGGCGGCGGAAAAATACAAATTATTGCGCGAAAAATCCCGATGCAGTGCATAACCGCATCGGGATAAAGCATGTCATAATTTCAATTTAAAGCATTGACGCTGCCTTTTAGGACGCATTACTCCCTATCGGCTCCGACTTCCGGGTGTTCGCGCCGAAATAGATACCGGAACGGCCGAACCGATTGGAAATCACGGCTTCGTGCTTTTATTTCAGGCCTTTTACAAGTTTAATAATCTGAACGGAGAAGGTCACAGATAATTCTGCAAGTTTATTTTTCTTTTATATTCGTATCACCTGTTTATATAGACAGTATATCCTAAATCCGAATATTGTTCAATGACGCCGACGCTGTGCGCCCGATGATGTCGCTTGCGCTCCGAAATGTTGCTGTTCGCTTCGCTCACAGTGAAATAATTTGCTCTGCAAATTGTGAAATTTGACGCTTCGCATCAAGTGAATGTGAAACAAAGCCTCACCGCCGCAGCGATTTCACACGCCGCAGGCGTATTTCACATTTGTAAAGCAATATTTCACATCGAAGATATTTCACTCGTTCCAAAGGAACGAATTTCACTGAAAAAAAGCATTTGCAATCCTCTGCAAAAATACTGCTTATAGCTTCTACAATGTCTAAAAGCTACATTGCCTGCGTTTTATAAATATAACGCCTGTGAAATATCCTGCTGACGCAGGATGTGAAATGTTTGCCTTACGGCAAATGTGAAATATTTCTCCTTCGTCGCAATGTGAAATAAAATTCGTTCTCCACACGCCGCAGACGTATTTCACATTTGCGAAGCAAATATTTCACATCGAAGATATTTCACTCGTTCCGACGGAACGAATTTCACTGAAAAAAGCATTTGCAACCGCAAATGCTTTTTTCATGGTGCGGGCGACCGGACTTGAACCGGTACGGTGTCACCACCGAGGGATTTTAAGTCCCTTGCGTCTGCCGATTTCGCCACGCCCGCATATTAATAATGACCGCCGGAGGCTTTTCCGGCGGTTATTATTATATTGTATTATCCGATGTTTGTCAACAAATTTGTGCTTTTCACGCTTCCATTCCGAACGGGTCGTCGTAGTGATGCGCCTGTTCAAGCATCATGTCCTTGACCTTCATCAGGCGCGTTGTTGTGCTGCGCTCGTTTTCGTCGAGCTTCATCGAGATATACTTTATCGTCTCCTCATACTGAGGGATCATAACATGCTCAAGGGCGTTGACTCTGCGGCGCGTTTTTTCTATCTCGCCCGCGAGCAACTGGCACGATTTCTCGACCTCTGCGAGTCTGAGCATATCCGGCATTATCTCCGACAGCGCGCTGACCGCATTGTCAAGCTCCGCCGAGGTGAACGCCGTTCCGTATGAATAAATATCGTTCTTATCAGCAGTTTTATACTGAACATCGAAAACCGGGATCATAACGCTCATCACATTTTTCTCCGAGCTTTCGAGGCTCATCTCCTGCGTGGGGAGCATCATCGCGACGCTCAGGCTCTTGTCGTTCATGGCGCTTCTCGCTATCTCCATGTTGACATTCGCCTGCTTTATCCCCTCTTCCACACGGATGCGAAGAGCCTTATTCTCTTTTACGAGATCGAGGAAGCGGCGCATGAGCTCATCGCGCTTGTCTTTGAGCAGCTTGTGTCCCCTGCGTGCAGTCGAGAGCTTGCGCTTGAGGTTCGTCAGCTCCATGCGCGTGGGATTCACGTTCATTACCGCCATTGTCTATCACTTCTTCCCATATGGATTCAGAACTTGCCGTAATACTTATCGAGGAACTCGTCACTGACACGCTTGAGCTCGCTGCGCGGGAGAATCGAGAGCAGCTTCCAGCCAATGTTGAGCGTGTCCTCGATGCTTCTGTCGGTGTCAAAGCCCTGCGAGACATATTCCTTCTCGAATTCGTCCGCAAACTTTGCATAGAGCTTATCCATATCCGTCAGCGCGTCCTCGCCCAGAACAACCATGAGTTCCTTTGCGTCCTTACCGCGCGCATATGCGGAGAACAGCTGGTTCATCGTGTTCGAGTGGTCGGCTCTCGTCTTGCCCTCGCCGATACCCTTATCTTTGAGTCGGGACAGGGACGGCAGAACATCGATAGGCGGGTTGATGCTCTTTCTGTAAAGCTCACGGCTGAGGATTATCTGACCCTCGGTGATATAGCCCGTGAGGTCGGGAATGGGATGGGTCTTATCATCCTCGGGCATGGTGAGGATCGGAATCATCGTTATGCTGCCGGGCTTGCCCTTCTGCCTGCCTGCGCGTTCGTATATAGACGCGAGGTCGGTGTACATATATCCTGGATATCCGCGGCGGCCGGGGACTTCCTTGCGCGCCGCCGAAACTTCACGCAGAGCGTCCGCGTAGTTCGTGATATCGGTCAATATAACAAGGACGTGCATCCCGCAGTCAAACGCGAGATATTCCGCGGCGGTCAGAGCCATCTTCGGCGTTGCGATACGCTCGATGGCGGGGTCGTTTGCGAGGTTTGAGAACATTACGGTTCTGTCGAGCGCGCCGGTGCTTCTGAAGCTCTCGACGAAGTAGTTCGACTCCTCGAAGGTTATACCCATTGCCGCAAATACAACGGCGAACTGCTCGTTGTCGCCGAGGACTTTAGCCTGACGCGCTATCTGCGCCGCGAGGTTTGCGTGAGGCAGACCGGATGCCGAGAATATCGGCAGCTTCTGACCTCTGACGAGGGTATTCAGTCCGTCAATGGCGGAGATACCGGTCTGGATAAACTCCTGGGGATAGCTTCTGGCTGCCGGATTCATCGGCAGGCCGTTGACATCCATTCTCTTCTCGGGGATTATCTCGGGGCCGCCGTCTATGGGTCTGCCGAGTCCGTCAAAGACGCGGCCGAGCATATCGGGCGAAACGCCGAGTTCCATCTGCCTGCCGGAGAAACGTACCTTGCTGTTGGCGAGGTTGATTCCGGCGGAGTTTTCAAACAGCTGAACGAGCGCGTTCGTGCCGTCGATTTCGAGCACTCGGCAGCGGCGAGTCTCGCCGTTTGCCAGCTCTATCTCGCCGAGTTCGTTATACTTGACTCCCTCAACCTCGCGCACGAGCATAAGAGGTCCCGAAACCTCCTGAATAGTTCTGTATTCTTTAGGCATCAGTATTCCTCCCTTGCGTCAACAACGGCTTTTATCTCGGAATCTATCGCCGCGCAGACTGTTTTATATGTGTCCTCAATGTCCTTTTCAGGGACATATTTGAAGCGTCCGATGCTCTCTCTCGAGGGTATCGAGACGAGTTTTTCAATATCCGCACCCTTTTTGAGCGCATCGAGAGAACCGTCATAGAAGCGCAGGACAAGCTTCATCATCAGATACTGCTTGCGCAGGGACGAATATGTGTCCACCTCGTGGAAAGCGAGCTGATGCAGGAAGTCCTCGCGTATTGAGCGGGCAGTCTCCATCTTGAGTCTGTCGGTCGGAGAGAGGGCGTCCATACCGACGAGCTTGACTATTTCATCGAGCGAAGCTTCATCGGAAAGCAGAGCCATGAGCCTTGCGCGAAGCGTAGTCCACTCATCCGAGACATTCTCGTTGAACCAGCTTCCGAGCGAGTCGGCGTAGAGCGAGTAGCTCGTCAGCCAGTTTATCGCCGGGAAGTGGCGCTTATATGCGAGCGCCGAGTCGAGTCCCCAGAAGACCTTTACTATTCTGAGTGTCGCCTGGGAGACGGGCTCCGAAATATCGCCGCCGGGAGGCGAAACAGCGCCTATGACCGAGAGCGCGCCCTCGCGTCCGTCCGAGCCGAGGGAAATAACACGTCCCGCACGCTCATAGAACTGGGCAAGTCTGCTGCCGAGATAAGCGGGGTAGCCCTCTTCGCCGGGCATCTCTTCAAGTCTGCCGGACATCTCGCGCAGAGCCTCCGCCCAGCGGGAGGTAGAGTCCGCCATGAGGGCGACGGAATAGCCCATGTCTCTGAAATATTCCGCTATCGTGATGCCCGTGTATATCGACGCTTCGCGCGCGGCGACGGGCATATCCGAGGTGTTTGCGATAAGCACGGTGCGCTCCATGAGCGACTTGCCCGTATGCGGGTCGATAAGCTCGGGGAACTCATTCAGAACATCTGTCATCTCGTTGCCACGCTCGCCGCAGCCGATGTAGACGACTATATCCGCCTCAGCCCACTTTGCAAGCTGATGCTGAGTGACAGTCTTGCCGCTTCCGAACGGGCCGGGTATCGCCGCGACGCCGCCCTTGGCTATCGGGAAGAGCGTATCGACGACGCGCTGACCGGTGACGAGCGGGACATTCGGCGCAAGCTTCTTTTCAAACGGTCTGCCGCGGCGCACGGGCCATTTCTGCATGAGCGTTACGGGCAGCTCCTCGCCGTTCGCGGTCTCTATCGAACCTATCTGCTCGGTTACGGTGTAATTGCCCTCAGCTATAGATTTGACGGTGCCGACAACGCCGGGCTTCACCATTATTCTGTGTTCGACTATCTCGGTCTCCTGCACGGTGCCGAGGATATCGCCGCCGACGACCTTGTCGCCCGCCTTCACTTTCGGCACGAAATGCCACTTCTTCTCCCTGTCGAGAGCGGGCACCTCAACGCCTCTGACGAGGCTGTTGCCGACGAGCTCGCGTATCTTTTCGAGCGGGCGCTGAATGCCGTCGAAAATGCCCTCGATAAGTCCGGGGCCGAGCTCGACGCTCAGCGGCTCGCCCGTTGACTCGACGGGTTCGCCCGTGCCGAGTCCGGAGGTCTCCTCATAGACCTGAATGGAGGCTCTGTCGCCGTGCATCTCTATTATCTCGCCGATAAGCTTGCTGTCGCTGACGCGCACGACGTCGAACATGTTCGCCTCGCGCATGCCCGTTGCAACAACGAGCGGACCGGCTATTTTTGAAATCTTTCCTGTAGTCATATCTGTTATCACGCCTTTCGGTTGAGCGTCATTATTTGTCCAGTATGTCCGAGCCGACCGCCTTTTGGACGGATCTGCTGACATTCTTCATACCCATGCCCGTGTTTCCCTTGACTCCGGGAATGGGCACTATTGCGGGCAGAGGTCTTGTGCGGTAGCGTTCGAGCTCGTTTTCGAGCCCTGAGGCAAGAGCCTCGGTGATGAATATCACCGCATACCCGCTCTCCGCCATTTTATGGAGCATCGGTGCCGCCTCGGCGGGGTCGTCGACGGGGAAGATGTGCATTCCGAGGGACGCAAAGCCGAAGATGCTGTCTCTGTCGCCCATTACGGCTATCTTATGCATAGACTTCCCTCACTCTCGCTCTTATTGTCTCTGCGGAAAAGCCGTTGAGCTTCGCCGAGAGTATAACTCTGACATTTTTCGTCTCCGTCTCGACGGCGTTATAATAAGCCGCAAGCGGGTCGGGGCCGAACGCCGTATATTTGGCTTCGGTCATCTGCTGCGCCGAGAGCTCGTCGCACTTCTTTTCAAAAGCCGTAAGCCCCTCTTTGAGGCTGTCCGCAAGGGAGCCCAGTTCAGTGTTCGCGAGCATATCCGCAACTGCGTCAACACCCTCGAACGCCGCGTGGATCAGCTCATCCGAATCGAGACTTTCGCACGGGCAGAGCGCGTTTTTGATATAATCCGCTGTTCTCCCCGTTGAGGCGCAGCGCAGAGCAGTCTTTATGTTTGCGGCCGCAGATGAGAGCTCGACCTCCTTCATCAGAAGCCTGCTCCCGCTCTTTTCGGCGAACTGCTTTCTTGTTTTCAGCGCCGCCGTGTCTATCGCGGTGTCCGCAAGTCTGCCGCTCTCGAGCTTGACTATCGCGTCATAAGCCGCCTGCGCGCAGTCTCTCATGCACTCGGGCAGGGAGTCGAGCTCGTTTCGTTCGACGTAGCCGATTATCTCCGCCGGATCCCACACGCTCGGTTTTACAACATAGTCGGACGGGTCGAGGTCGGAGAACTTCGCCTTGAGCGCCGCTTTGAGATTGAAGAAATCGTTGTTTATCACGAGCGCATCGAGAAGTGAAGCGTCCGGCGCGCTCTCTTTGAGCAGCTGCCACGCGGCGTTCACATGCTCTTCGAGCATCGGCGCATAGTCGTGACCAACGCCGTCGGTATGCCAGCCCTTGTCGCCGAGCAGTCTCAGCGCCGCCTCATAGCTCTCAGCCGATATCAGTTGTTCAGTCTCGGCGGGAGTGAGCAGATTCACTTCGTTCGCTCTGATTCGCGCTACGGCGTAGGCATATTCATTTTCATGCATATTTTTCACCGCCGTTTAAAATATCACGCTGCAGACTTTTTCGCGGATGGTGTCCTTCTGCTCGTTTATGAGCGCTCTGAAGGTGCAGTTTATCTCGATATCACCGTAGACGAGGATAAATCCGTTTTCGATATCCGCGCCCTGCGCCGCGAGCTTCACCGAACCGTCTTTCAGTTCGGCATTTATTCTTTCAGCAAAGCCCGAGGGCACGCGGTCAAGGTCTCTCTTTGAGAGCCTCAGCTCCCCCTCGCCCTTGCAGGCGTTTCTGACGGCGAGCTTTTCGAGCGACGCGAAATAATCGTCCGCGCCCATATTGCACATTGCGTCATAAGCCGCCTCTATCGCCGCGTCTACTGCCTCGACTTTAGCTGAGAGCTCGGCTCTGCGGGCAATGCCGCTTATATTCGCTTCGGACATATTTAATATCGACTGTGCCTTTTTCTCAGCATCCGCTATGATATCGGAATAAGCCTTTTCGGCGTGCGCGTTCGCGTCCTCCGCGATATCCTGCGCCTTTTTCTGCGCCTGATCCGCAATCTCGCGGCAGCTCGCCAGAGAATCGGCATTTATTTTTTCAATTATTCTGTCAAGTCCGCTCATCATTTCATCCCTTTCGCCGGCGCAAATACGCCGTTTTTTTCGTCAGATCAGATATTGAGTCCGCTGATGCTGAAGATCGAAAGGATCGAGACGAGCAGGGCGATAACGGCGTAGGTCTCGACCATTGCCGCCATGGTTATAGCCTTACCGTTCTGGTCGGGCTTCTTGGCTATTATGCTGACGCCTGCCGCCGCAGTCTTGCCCTGAGCTATTGCGGAGAAATAACCGACTATCGCAATGGGCATGCAGGCCGCAAACATCATAAGACCTTTTTCTATCGAGAGAGGCTCGAAGCCGCTGCCGATAACGCCCATTCTGTTGAGCGCAAGGAACGCTGTAAGGAAGCCGTAGAGTCCCTGAGTACCGGGAAGGATCTGAAGGATAAGCACTTTACCGAACTTCGTGGGGTCTTCTGTGATAACGCCCGCTCCGGCCTGACCGACAAGGCCGACTCCCTTTGCGGAGCCCATACCGGAGAGGATAGCCGCAAGAGCGGCGCCGAGGACGGCTATTGATGTTCCGAGACTTGAAAAAATAGACATTATTGTATTTCCTCCTTGAATCTGAAATGTTTTGTATCTGCTTTTAAGGGGGTGAAGGAGCGCCCTCCGCCCTCATAAAATTTTGAGAAGAATTCAACATACTGAAGCCTGTTCGTGTGGACATATGTGCCGATAAGGTTTATCGCAATGTTCGCCGTATGTCCGAGCAGGAATACTATAATAAACAATATCAGCTTTGCGACTTTGTTGCCGGGCATCGTGCCGAGCAGGTTAATAACCGTCGCTATAACACCGGTCGAAAGTCCGAGCGCCAGCAGGCGCGAATAGGAGAGGATATCTCCGAGATATCCGGACGCCGTGTTATACAGCCCGTAAAGTCCGCCGCCGAGCTTGCCGATAATGTTCTTGGCGCTCCGCCCGCTCGTCAGAACGGTCAGCACCGCGCCGACAAGGGCAACATATTTGCCTATTGTCGTCAGCGTCTGCGGCACATCGATTATGATTCCTGCACCCAGCGGTGCGATACCTGCGACGAGCAGATATACAGGAACAACATCGCAGAATGCGTCAAGCTTCTTGCCGTCCTTCCAGAGCATATAGAACCTGACCGCAAGACCTGCGAACAGGTGGATTATACCGAACAGGAACGAATAGAGCAGCAGCTTCATCGGGTCGTTGACCGGTTCAAACCAGACCGCCGTCGACGCTATCTCCTTGCCGAAGAACTCGCGCGCTATGACCTGAGGCGCGTCGCCGAACCAGCTGCCGAACATCGTGCCCCAGAACACGGTCGAGATTCCGCAATAGAGAAACATATTGACCGTCTTTTTCATCCTGGGCTCGAGCTTGAGCTTCGCCTTGGCTATGAGCATGGCGATGACCATTATCACGCCGTAGCCCGCGTCCGAGAGCATGATGCCAAAGAACACATAGTAGAAGAACGCCATAACGGGGTTCGGGTCGACATCGTCGCGGTTTGGCATCGAATACATTTCTGTTATCGGCTCGACGGGCGCGACAAAGGCGTTGTTTTCGAGCAGCACCGGCACATCGGCATCCGCGTCCGGATCGGTAATTTCGATAGCGACCGTGTATTTCTTTTCGAGCGCGTCAATAACTTTGGGAATTCGCTTCTCGGGGATATATCCCGTGAGGACGAAGATGCGGTTCGTCATGGCTATACGCTCAAGAGCCGCGTATTTTTCTTTCTTTATCGTGAAATAATCAATGACGAAGCTGATATCATCGTAGCAGCCCGCAAGCTTCACTATTTCGGCTCGCGCCGTTTCGGAATCTTTCTCGTTCTGCTCGATCTGCTTTTGAAGCCGCTCATATCTCACGCGCGGCGGATGCTTCGTCGGGTCGGACGGATAAGCGAAATTGAGCGTTCTCAGCACTTCGAATATCTCTTTCTCGCACTCCTTGTGGCACATCACAACCGCGCAAGTGCGCTCGCTGTTCGCCGAGATTATCTGCGCGTCGACTTCGTTTATCTCCGGCGCTGCCGCCGCTATCGCTTCGAGCAGCGACTGCGCGTCATACTGCACCGGGAACGAGCCGATAAACACCGCAGACGAATCCGTGCCCTTGCATTTCATCGGGATATCGAGGCTCAGCCACGGCTCGAGCGCGTCCATCGCGGTGCGGCACCGGACATTGTCCGCCGCATATTCGCGCATATCCGCTTCGAGCGAGTTTATCCTGTAGCACTCGCGGAGTATTTCGTCCGCCTCGTCGGCTTTTTTAAGATACTCCGAAACCTCGAGCTCCTTTCTGCCGCCGAACGACGACATGAGGCTCTGCATCAGTCCCTTTTTCTGCGGAGCATATTTGTCGAGCGTTTTCTGCGCGCTCTCCGCCGCCGCGAGGTACCGTTCAAAGGTCGAAACGGTGACGCCCGTTGACAGCTTGCAGAGCGATTCGCTCTCTTCGCAGTCGGTCAGCTCGACAGTACCCATACGCTGAAGGCAGTCGATTATCTCCTTGCTCTGTTCAAGCGGAGCGAGCAGCTCGATGCACTTCATTTTAAGCTTTGCCAACCTGACACCTCCTGACTTTTCTGTAATTTCTGAGCCGTTTCATCAGATCACCGTCTCCATAACCGCTCTGATTGCCTCGGCTCTGTGCGCTTCGGCAGCCGCAAGCACTTCGCGCTTGCGCTCCCCTGCCGCCTTTTCGGCTTTCTCCTCGTTTGCACGCGCCTGTTCGCGCGCGCCCGCGATGATTTCTTCCGCTTTCTTTGCGGCCTCGGCCTTCTTTCTTGCAACTGCGCCCTCGCCCGCTTCGACCGCCGCGTCGACGGTTTTCTGCGCCTGTTCGTGCGCCGCTTTCTGCGCCTCTTTGTCCGAATTTTCGGCATCGAGCACCTTTGAAAGCATCTCGGACGCCATAGAAACACGCTCCTTTCATCGGCGAACATATATAAAGAATATTTTTCCGCCGCATTTTCTGTTATTTTACCACAAAATTATGACTGAAAAATGAACACAAAGCATAAATAAATATTTTTTTATCTATAGCGCTTATATCTATATGTCCGCATCTTACCGGATATTTTATCACACTGCAAAGCGCGATTAAATACCCAACATTCGCCCGCTGTCGCAAAGTTGCACATTCGGGCGCATTTGTCCAAAAGGTTGTAAACTCGGGGCGCATTTGGTATAATGAGGCATACCCAAAACGGAGGAAAAAGATATGATAGAAAAACTCTCGGCATTCGATCTTGAAACATTTATGTCTAAGCTCGTCGACGCGCTGCCAAAGCTCGCCGGGGCTGTGATAATAATCGCGCTCGGCTTCTGGGTCAGCTCGCTTATCGGCAAACTGCTGATAAAAGGTCTGACGCGAAAGGGCGTTGACGCATCCATCCACTCGTTTCTGCGCAGCATCGTAGTCTGGCTGCTGAGATTCGCGGTCATACTCTCCGCGCTCTCGACTCTCGGCTTCAATCTGAACTCATTCATCGCCGCCCTCGGCGCGGCGGGACTGACCGCCGGCATGGGTCTGCAAAACAGTATCGCCCAGTTTGCCAGCGGCATACAGATACTCGTCAACAAGCCTTTTAAAAGCGGCGACTTCGTCGAACTTGAGAACATAAGCGGACGGGTTCACGAGATAAAGCTGATGTACACGGTGTTTACGACCGTTGACAACAAGCGCGTTATAGTCCCGAATTCGCACATCACGAGCAACAATATTATTAACTACAACGCCGAAGGGCGCCGCAGACTCGACATGACCTTCTCCGTCTCCTACTCCGACGACATAGCCCTCGCAAAGCAGGTGCTCCGCGCGCAGGCGCTCAAGAACGAACTCATCTATAAAAATCCCGAGCCGGAAGTCGTCGTCAAGCAGCAGTCGGCGAGCAGCATCGACCTTCTGCTCATGGCGTGGTGCTCATCTTCCGATTATCTGACCGTCTATTACAAACTGCAGGAGGATGTCAAAACAGCCTTCGACGAAAACGGAATCAACATCCCGTTCAACCAGCTCGATGTCCATGTATCTAACTCATAAGTTTTAAAATTGTCATAATTAACAAAAAACGTCCAATTGTCTGCGGCAGATTTTTTTCGAAAAAGTTCTTTTTGACTATCAATCGGGCGCTTTTTATTATATAATGTTAGATGAAGGTAAAAAAGACAATTTAATCTGCGGAGGGAATTATTATGTCAGAAGCTTTAACTGCACCGGATTTTTCAACTATTCCGGTAGGACCGCTTGCGCTCATCGCCCTGCCCGGCTGTGAGGAGCTTGCCGCAAAGATCGACGCCTATCTCAAAACATGGCGCGAGATCCGCGAGAGCGAGCACAAAACAACCATCGCGTTCTCGGGCTATCAGCGCGACTCCTACCTCATCAAGGCGGCATTCCCGCGTTTCGGTTCGGGCGAATCGAAGTGCCACATCCAGCAGTCCGTTCGCGGCTACGATATCTTTATCGTATGCGATATGTTCAACTACGGTCTGACCTATAAGATGTACGGCAAGGACAATATGATGAGCCCCGACGATCACTACGCGAACCTCAAGCGCGCCATCAGCGCGATCGGCGGCAAGGCAAGACGCATCACCGTTATCATGCCCATGCTCTACGAAGGAAGACAGCACAAGCGTTCAAGCAGAGAATCCCTTGACTGCGCCATGGCTCTTCAGGAGCTGAGCACTCTCGGAGTGGACAACCTCATCACCTTTGACGCGCACGACGCACGAGTTCAGAACGCTATCCCGAACCACGGCTTTGAAAACATTCAGCCTGCTTACCAGATGATAAAGGCGCTCGTCAAGAATGTTCCCGATCTCAAGATCGACAACGATCATCTGATGATAATTTCCCCCGATGAGGGCGGCATGGGTCGCTGCATCTATTATTCGACCGTCCTCGGCGTTGACCTCGGTATGTTCTACAAGAGACGCGACTATTCGGTCGTTGTTGACGGCAGAAACCCGATAATCGCCCACGAGTTCCTCGGCGACAATGTTGAGGGCAAGGATGTTGTCATTGTTGACGACATGATCTCCTCCGGCGAGTCGATGATCGAAGTTGCAACGAAGCTCAAGGAGCTCAAAGCAAGAAGGATCTTCGTCTGCACCTGCTTCGGTCTGTTCTGCAACGGACTTGAGGCTTTCGACAAGGCATACGAAAGCGGCCTTATCAACAAGGTGTTCACCACCAACCTCATCTACAGAACCCCCGAGCTCAAACAGCGCGAGTGGTATGTCGAAGTTGATCTGTCGAAGTACATCTCCTATGTTATCGACACTCTCAACCACGACACCTCGGTCAGCAAGCTTCTCGACCCGAAAGACAGAATAAACAACCTTCTCATCAAGAAAGGCTTCCGCACCGCAGAAGAAGTAAAGTAAAAAAGTATAGTATAAAAGACCGCCTGAAATTCAGGCGGTCTTTTTATATCTACATCAAAATTGCAATCCGCAAGCCTTCATAAACTAAGCCGGAGCTGAAAGCCCCGGCTTTTGTTCATTTTATTTTCCGGCTTTGAGATCCTTCATCATCTCGGCATAAGCCTTGACGAGGGTCGAAGCAACCGTTCTGCCGAAGGAGATGGTCTCCTGATAGTGGTCGCCGAGCAGGTCGGAACCGTCGAAGAAGATCATGCAGTAGTCATTGTCGGGCACGACATATCCGCAGGCATCGTTAGCCTCGCCGAACACATAGAGCTCAACATTCTTGCCCGCATAGTCGCTGACGATGCTGTTGAGCGACGGATAACCGAAGTCCTTGCCGCTGTAAGCGTTCTCGGCAAGGCAGGCGCCTTTTCCGTCGATAAGCTCGGGCGATACTTCGCCGGGCAGAAGAGCAATTTTAATGTTCTTGCCTATCTCAAGATAGCCTATCTCCGTTGTGGTATAGAGAGCCTCGTTCTTGTCGTAATATATCTTGTTGCCGACGAGTCTCGCCTTGCCGACCGCCTCGATAACGGGGTTGGTTATCTCGACCAGAACTTCCTTGTGTCTGATGTTGAGTATGGGCTCAACTCTCGTCTCTTTGACGGGCTCCCAGTTCTCGTACCAAACGGTTATCTCGTCGAGCTTCTTCTGCTTCTCTTCGTCGGTAAGCTCGGTGTTGTTCTTTATCGCCTCGGCGGCGTCGGCATAGAACTTGTCGTTCGTGAGCCAGTCGCCGGCGCGCATGATTTCGTCCTTAGTCATGGTCAGAGCGACTACCATTCTGCCGAGCTCGTTGCCGTAGCGGGTAGCCTCTTCGCTTCTGCGCACGGTGGCAACGCCGTCGTTTGTGACTCCGCGGGCGGAATAAATTCCGCACAGAGCGCCGTTGATAAACATGAAGTTCGTGTTGTTGTTCTCCGCGCTGCTGATTATCTGCTCCATGTAGTAGGTGTAGTCTGCGGAGAGCTCCTTGCCGCTGCTCTTGTCGGTCTTGAGACCGGTGATATAGGGATGAGCGGACATGTTGACTATATAGGTCTCGGTGCTGCCGTCGTCGGGGACGAAGCGGAGTCTTGTGAGATTGTCGACAGCGTCGAACACGCCGCGCTTGTCGTTGATGTAGTCCTCGCCGAGGTGGTCGAGGGTAGCCTCATACATCTCGCCGGACTTCATGCTCTTGCAGGCCTCAACGATAGTGTCGGTGGTCTTTTCAAAGAGGAAATTCATATACTTCGGGTCGGTACCGGAGGAATACTCGCCCTTGCCGCTATAGGTGACGCCGATGTTTTTCGCAAGCTTGACGAAGAAGGGATTCCAGAGACCCTGCGTGTCGATGCAGCTGTGGCAATGGGTCGCAAAGACATTGACAGAGATTATGTTTTCGTCTTTGAGCTCTTTTGCAACGCGGTCGCGGATCTGCTTGATGTCCTCGCTCGCGATGCCGATGCACTCGATGGTCGAGAAAACGACCTTGCCGCGTCCGTCGTCAACAACAACAGTGCGAACCTTCATGTCATCGAGCACGGTCTCAACAGTGTTCGACGGGAAGTTCTGAAGCAGGTAGCCCGCAAGATAATAATGTCCGTTGAGAACATCGTCGGGGACGAGGCTCGCCTGGCTGTAGCCGAGCTGCCACTTCGCGTCCTTAGAAGCCTCGCTGACAAATTCCTTGCTGCCCTTGTAGAAGTTCTCGCTCTCGGGCTTATAGTCCTCAAGCTTAGTAAGTCCCCTCGGCAGCGGGACCATGTCCGCAATGAAGCTGATTATCTTTGTGAAGATGCAGTCGAGATAGGTCATGAGAATACTTGTCTTCTCTTTATCCGTCTCCATCTTCGCAAGAGCCATGATGAGTCCCCATGGGGTGCTCACATCGTACTCCTTGCCGCCTATCAAAACCTTGAGCGGTTCGATTTTTGCCAGATTCTTGACCGCGCCGACAGCGTCCTTGGCAACGGTAGAATTGAAGTCCTTTACCGAATCCGGGACATACTTGTCATAGTACTCATAGGCTTTCTTGGCGACTTCAATGCCGATTTTCACAAGTCCCGCGATAATCTGCGGAATTTCCGAGACCGAGACGTCAGTCGGTGCGGCATTCGCGCTCGCCGCGCTTGCGGTTGAAGCGAAGGAGCACGACATAATCATCGTCAGCGCCAGAACGACTGCGAGAATCGATTTGAGTGCTTTTTTCATCGTTTGTTTCTCCTTTATCTTTATTTTTTCAGACTGTATATCACAGGCGCGGATTCCACGCCTACGTTGCGAAGAACATATTCATAGCTCCATTGGCAGCCGCTTGTGCGCCACGCATCGGGGCCTATCCAGTGGCACTTTTTATCATAAAGATGAACTGTGCCGAACGCATTTCTGCGGTTTGTATAGAGCTTCACCTCTATCTCATGCCTGCCTGCCGAAAGCTCTTTAAGCTCCAGCTCATACGGCGGGAAGATTATCTCCCCCGCGTGAACGCCGTCAACGAATATCTCCGTCAGCGCTCCGTCGTAGTGCGGGACGGTGAGGCGGATATCCCCGCCGGGGCAGTCGACGCCGAAGCGGTAGGTCACACAGCCGCCGTAGAACGGCAAGCCCTGATTGACTATGCTGCCGAATGCGAGCTTATCGGGGCGCTTTACGAGCTTCTTGAGCCTGCCGCGCACCTCGACGCCGAAGTCGCCGAGCAGATAGCACCATTCGACATTCGTGCGCTTGCCGAACGGGAGAACGATTTCGAGAATATTTTCCCCCTGCGCTATTCTCGGCAGGGCGACCGTTTTTACGGCTCTGTCAACATAGAAGCCGATAACGGTGTTGTCAACCGCCTGACCGTTTAGCGTTATCTCCGCTTTCTCCGCGTCCTCAAGGGCGAGCGATACGCCGTCAAACGCGAGAGCGCTGTCTATCTTAAAGCGGAGCCTCACCTTATGCTCGGGCACAGGCTCATGTATGACCCACGGCTGCATCACCGCGCCGCTTCGAAGCGGGAAGCCGAGCTTTTCGCGGCAGATGTTATCGGCTCTGAGAAGCTCCTCCTCATGCTCGCTCAGCTCGTCGCCGTCAAGCGCAAAACGCGCCATGTCGAGCAACATTACATTCGGCTCGTCAAGCTCGTATTCAGTCTCATAGGGGACAAGGATTTCTTTATCCTCAAGCTTCTTCGGCTCGGCATACTGCCTCTCGGAGCGGCCGTTATAGAGCCTTAACAGCAGGCTGTCAAAGTCAAAGAGCCTCGCGCTTATCACGGTGTCGCCGTTGAGATAATCAAACTGCGCGGGCTTCAGCTCGCCGCTCAAGGTATCGTATATCACGGGCGAATATTCGCCTTTTACGGTTATTTTTATATCGTCGTAAAACGCCAGATCGCAATCATATGAATCCTCCGCGTGTGCGACAAACAGCCACAGGCTGTCCGTGTCCTCGCGCAGCTGATATATCAGCCCGTCCGAGAGATAGCCGTCGTCATCGCGGATGCAGACGGTTCTTGACGCGTCGAGCGCAGTCAGAAGCGACGCGCGCTGATAGGGTATGTGCTCACTGTTTTTAAATAGCCTCTCTCCCCTGTCGGACGGCTGTGCGTCCTCGAGAGTCGGGGCTTCGCCGAGGAATATTACCCTGCCGCCGTCCTCGCGGAATTTTTCGAGTCTATCGAGCGTTGACGAACGGAGCGTCTCGCACCCTGGTACGACTATCACGTCGTACTTCATCTCGCCGACTCTCAGCGGCGCGTCCGCATGCGGGCAAAGCCCGTGCAGCAGCGACTCGCTGATGAAATCGAAATCTATGCTGCCGAACAGCAGCCACTTTGTCAGATCCTGAAAATTCTTGTCAAGCTCCTCGCGGATGAGTCCCGATTTGTCGTTGGGTCCCCAGTGGAGCCAAAAGCTCTCTACCGGGTGGATAACGCCGACCTTTACAATCGGCACACCGCGGGTCATCGCCGTGTTGACTCGCGCGAAGTGATTTTCAACGCAGGAATATTTTTTGTACCACGGGGACTGATAGTTTATCGAGGCGGGATAGTCTCGCTTCGCCTCGCCTGCCATGGAAACCCACGACAGGTGCGGCACGCGCACCGTGACGCCGAGAGCCGCCTGCCAGTCGCCGTTGAGTTTGTGTCCTCTGAAGTCAAAATCCCAGTCTGTAACGCCGTAAAGCTCGGAGAGCACACCTTCATAGCCGAACTGATGCGCGGCTGACTGAGCCTGCTTCGCGGTCGTGTATTCCTTCCACGAGCAGAGCATATCAATGCCGGGCAGCCCGAACGAGCGGTATGAGCGCATCGCTTCACCAAGCGCACCCGTCTGGCTTTCGAGCGTCGGCTCGTCCATCATGTGACCCGTCAGCGCGATGCCGTTTTCGCGGCACCAGCCGCCGACCGTATCGGCGAACGCCGAAGAGAACCGCTCCGCAATATGATCGTGATAGCGGTAACGGGCGGCGGAAACCTTTCCGTCCGGCAGATCCCAGAATATCTCCGGCAGGAACTCCATTATATCCTGAGAATATGTATCTGAATATGTCTTTGCAAAATCGTCCGTCCACGGCATGATGAGATCATCCGTGTCGGTCGAGTTGTCCATGAGCGTCTTGCGCGTGAACTGCGGCTCGTCGGTGAAAATCGCGGGGATAGTTTCATCGAACTCGTCGCCGACGACCTCTTTGTACCGCTCGTGAGTGACCTCAACGAAGCGTTCGACCGCCTTTTTGTCGAGCGTGTTGAGATAAGCCTGACCGTTATACCACGGGTTCGCGCCGCTTATTTCAAGATAGGCGTACCACTTCGTCCCCTCGGCAGGGTCGTTCTCACCGATGCGCCTGTAGCTCTTCAAATATCCGTCGGAATCGAGCACTATGTCGTAGCAGGCAAGCAGCTCGCCGTCCTCGGAGCGCACTCCGCGCGATGTGGAGTCGTCGGTAAAACCGGCCGTACCATTATACGGGTTGACGGTAAAAAGCAGGTGGCGAGCGCGGAAACGCTTATCTTTTGTTACTATTCCGCCGGCGGCGCCGGAAGGCCATCTGTCCTCGTCATAGAGCCACGCGAGCATTTTTTCGCTCTTCGCCTTGTCGGTGCAGGAGCGGATGAGATGCATGAACTCGTCGCTCAGATATTCCGTATCCATGCCGGTTCTGACATGCATATGAAATCCGCCGAAGCCCATCTCATGAAAAATTTCTATCTGCCGCAGAAGCTCGTCCTCTTCGAGCCTGCAGTTCCACGCCCAGAACGGCGCGGCGCGGTACTCGCTCGTCGGGGAGCGAAACAGCTCGTCGGACAGGGTGCTGAGATAATTCTTTTTATAAAGCATATATTCCTCCGCTAAAAATATCGAACCCCTTTTTGATTATATAATTATACCATAAAAGCCCCTGTCCGTTGTCACAAAAATTGACCTCGAAAGCTGTACAATTTGACGAACGACGGGTGCTTTATAACGGTTGATTTTCCGTTTCGCGTGCTCTATAATGATGCACGATGTATATTTGTTTAGTTCAAAGCTTCGCAATATGGACATTTTCCTGCGGCGAAGAGCAAAAAAACGGGCGGCACAGAGCTAATCTGTACCGCCCGATTCTGTTTTATATCGGCTTATTCAGCCTTTTTGCTCTTCTCTCTGTTGCCGAGCACAACATTCGTCAGGATGCCGAGGATGAGTGCGCAGGCGATGGAGGTTATCGTGACCTTGCCGAAGGAGACGGTCAGGCCGCCGATACCGGCGATAAGAATAACGGAGACAACGAAGAGGTTTCTGTTATCTTCGAGGTCAACTTTCTGGATCATCTTCAGACCGCTGACTGCGATGAAGCCGTAGAGCGAGATACACACGCCGCCCATGACGCAGGAGGGAATCGAAGCGAGGAAAGTTGCGAAGGGTGAAAGGAACGCGATGATTATCGCGAGGACTGCCGTGCAGACGATAGTCGCAACGGAAGCGTTGCCGGAGATAGCCACGCAGGCTATCGACTCGCCGTAAGTGGTGTTCGGTGCGCCGCCGAAGACAGCGCCGACCATCGAGCCGATACCGTCGCCGAGCAGGGTTCTGTGGAGACCGGGCTCAACAAGGAGGTCAGTTTCAACTATGGAAGAGATGTTCTTGTGGTCAGCGATGTGCTCTGCGAAGACAACGAATGCAACGGGGACATAAGCCACTGCAACAGCCGCTATGTAAGAACCGCTGAGCTCGCCGAAGGCACCGAAAGCCTTGAGGAAGGTGAAGTCGGGTATCGAAACAAAGGTTTTGACTCCCACTCCGTCAGCAACGAGTGCAGTGAAGCCGCTGAAGTCGATAACTCTAAGAGCGTCGTTTCCGGTCTTGATGCCGATGACGGTGAAGATAGCCGCAACAGCGTAGCCGGAGAGGATGCCGATGATGAACGGGATGAGCTTGACCATCTTCTTGCCGAAGACGGAGCAGAACATTGTCACGAAGAGAGTGACGAGACCGCAGATGATAGCGACATAGACGCTCGCGGTCGGCTCGCCGTTGACTGCATAGGAGCCTTTCTGGAGATCGCCGATAGCGTTTCCTGCGAGCGAAAGTCCGATTATAGCGACGGTGGGTCCGATAACGGCGGCGGGCATGAGCTTATTGATCCAGCCGACACCGGAAATCTTGACAGCTATTGCTATAACAACATAGACGAGACCCGCGAACACAGCGCCGAGAATCAGTCCGAGATAGCCGAGCGCAACGGTGGTCGCGCCTGCGAAAGCGGCTGCCATCGAGCCGAGGAAAGCGAAAGAAGAACCGAGGAAAACAGGGCTCTTTGCCTTCGTGAAGAGAACATATACAAGGGTGCCTGCGCCGGCGCCGAAGAGCGCCGCGACAGTGCTCATCTGCACTTCGCCGCAGTTATAAACACCCGAAGTTATCATGGGAACTGCGATGGTCGCTGCCATAATCGCAAGCAGCTGCTGGAACGCAAAGACGATAAGTTTGCCGAACTTCGGCTTGTCTTTGATACCGTAAATCAATTTCATACTATTGACCTCCTCAAATTTTGCCTGTCTATACTCAACACAGTCCCGGTGAACCGCTTCTGCGTCAAAGTCTTATTTGCTGTATATTGAGACGCTTGTCTCATCGTCGAACGGCGGGATCTTCACAACGACCACTTCGCTGCGCGAGGTCGGTACGTTCTTGCCGACATAGTCGGCGACTATCGGGAGCTCCCTGTGTCCCCTGTCAACAAGCGTTGCAAACTGTATCTTCGCCGGGCGGCCGAGGGAGATTATCGCATCCATCGCGGCGCGCGCCGTTCTGCCGGTGTAGAGCACATCGTCGACCATGACGACCGTCTTGCCCTCAACGGAAAAATCAAGCTTGCCGGAGTTCACTGTCGGCTGGCTTGCGCTCTCGCTCAGGTCGTCCCTGTAGAGCGTGATGTCGAGATAGCCTTTCTGCGTCTTCACGCCGAGGCTCTCGATCTTTGAGGCTAGGATATCTGCAAGCGGCGCGCCTCTTCTCATTATGCCGACAAGGCATATCTCATCCGAATCGCCGTTTCGCTCGATTATTTCGTGCGATATCCGCGCGAGCGCACGGTTGACCGCCGCGCTGTCCATGATATAGGCCTTGAACTCCATTTACTCACCCCGAAGCATAAAAAAATACGATTCTGCCGCACCGACAAAATCGCACAAAAACACGCAGATATACCCTATCCGCACTGAATATGACCATCTTGTCGGCATCTCTGTACCGCTCTTAAAGATTTTTTGCTGTGAATACTATATCATATTGTTTATCGGTTGTAAAGACCCAATTTATAGTTTTTTCAACTTTTTTCGCCGCCGAAGCTTACACAAATGTAAGAAATCAAGTTTACAATGTAAGGCTTTGTTATTGAGAACGACCCACTCTTTTGATATAATCATTATCGACAGGAGGAGTTTTTTATGAAAACCAAAAGCAAAAATAAGAAGCTGCGCATCGCGCTCGGAATATGCATACCGCTTATAATTATCATCGCGGCGGCGCTGGCAGTTGTTATGAAATACGGACCGACATTCGGATTTTATCTCGTCCCGCCGTCGGCAGAGCGCTACGGCAAGGACGCTCTTGCAACCATAGGCAAAAACGGGATATATTCGAGAAGCGACGAGTGGAAAAGCACTTACGAAGAATGTCTCAAGATGATAGAAAACGCCGAGAGCTATGAGGACACATACCCCGCGATTAAAAAGGCTCTTTCGGTTTGCGGCGGCAAGCACTCAATGTTCATGACAAAATCGGAATCGCAGGACACAACCGAGAGCTATGACGAGGTTCTGCCCACCGTTTCGCTCGACGGCGATATTGCAATAATAAAACTCCCCGATTTCCTCGTCACAGCCGAAGATTTCCTCGGCACAGCCGAAGCGGGACAGAAATACGCAAAAGTCGCGGAGGACTTCATTCACGAGAACCGCGATAAAATAAAGGGCGTTGTGCTCGACCTGCGCGGCAACACCGGCGGTGACATGGGTCCGATGGCGACGGCTGTCTCGTCGCTGCTGCCAGACGGCGAATTGGTTTATTATCACTACCGCAGCTACGATATCCCAGTCACGCTCAAAAACGGCGTTGTCAGCAATGCGGGCACGGGCGGCAGGAGCCTCTATCCCGAAGAGAAGCTGAATGTACCCGTTGCGATACTTACCGACGACATGACTGCGAGCTCGGGCGAAGCTCTGACGCTCTGCTTCAGAGGACTCGAAAACACAAGGACTTTCGGCGCACCGACCGCTGGCTACACGAGCGTCAATATGCTCTACAACATGTATGACGGCGCGCAGATGTATCTGACCGTCGCGTTTGACAAGGCGCGCACGGGCGAGATATTCAAAGAGACACCAATCGAGCCGGATGTCGCCACCGACTCCCCTCTTGAAGCGGCTCTTGAGTGGCTGAGAAGCTGAAAATAAAACACAGCACCCTCCGTAAAAGCGCGGAGGGTGCGTAATTTAACAAAGCGAAAGGGTCGGCACATCTGCGCCGACCCTTTTTATTTTTTGATTATTTTGCTTTCTTGTCTTCCTTTTTCTTGTGGAAAAGAATCTTATCCACGGGGAAATAGAGGAAGAACTGGAGAGCTGAGCAAACAGCGGTAGCTATAGTGAGCGAAAGACCGCTGTTCAGATGGAACTTCGAGGTGCAGAACTCGAAAACTACGGGGTTGAACCACGCAGAGAAGCAGACGAGAGCAAGGGTGAAGATTATGTATATGGGCAGAGTAATAGCGGTGTTGGAGCCCGAGTTGAAAGTCTTTTCCTTGTTGATGAAGAATGCAACTATCTGCGCCAGAAGGTTCGAAACGTTGAATGCAATGAAGAGCGCAAGTCCGCAGCGCTGACCCTCGATAACCGGATAGTCAAAGACGAACCAGTGGAATGCCTGCGTGCTCAGAGCCTTGATTGCGGGGATGTTGTAAAGAATCGCGAGAGATGCAACCTGAACGATGCAGGCGCCGAGGCTGACGACGATGAACTTGACAAACTGCCAGAGTGTGTTGATGCCGGAGCCTTTACCCGCTGCGGCCTTGTCGATATTGTTTAACTTTCCCATTTACTTCACTCCTGTGATAAAATTTTCAATTAATTTTATCATACCCGCCGAGATAAATCAATAAAAACGCCCGTACTTTTTGGATATTGATTATTAAAAACAGATAAATCGGCATAAAAAAAGATCCCGCAGGAAAACCTACGGGATCAAGAAGCGTCAATTACTCGATAATCTTGATAACAACGCCCGAGCCGACGGTACGGCCGCCTTCACGGATAGCGAAACGCAGGCCCCCTTCCCAACAGGCCAGGTTC
>OGPS01001066.1_pt1 | contig 22288 bp, 23 predicted proteins | sample 1552931 | NCBI WGS metagenome assembly OGPS01 (sample SAMEA2580252, study PRJEB22360) | human gut metagenome | biome: human gut; feature: human-associated habitat; material: faeces | place: Denmark | collected 2008/2010 | reverse complement strand
GACGGCGGGGGTGCCGATGCGGACGCCGCTGGTCTGGAACGGCGAGCGTTTGTCCCCGGGGACGCAGTTCTTATTCAGCGTAATACCGCAGCGGTCCAATTCCTCCTGTACCTCACGTCCGGTAAGTCCGGTATCCGTCAGATCCAGCAAAAACAGATGGTTGTCCGTGCCGCCGGTAACGACCTTGTAGCCCATGGCCATGAACTCCGCCGCCATCGCCCTGCAGTTGACCACCACACGGTGGATATACGCCCGGTACTCCGGGGTCAGCGCCTCCTCCGCAGCCACCGCCTTGCCGGCGATCACGTGCTGCAAAGGGCCGCCCTGCATACCGGGAAAAACGGCGCTGTCCACCTTTTTCGCCAGCTCCGGCCGGCAGAAGATCAGTCCGCCCCGCGGGCCGCGCAGCGTCTTGTGCGTCGTGGTCGTGACCACATCTGCCAGCCCAAAGGGGCTGGGGTGCTCCCCCGCCGCCACCAGCCCGGCAATGTGGGCGATGTCCGCCATGAAATACGCCCCCGTCGCCTGCGCCGCCTGGGCAAAGCGTGCAAAGTCGATGGTCCGGCTGTAGGCCGACGCTCCTGCGATGATCAGCCGCGGCTTCAGCTCCCGCGCAAGCCTCTCCATACCGTCATAGTCGATCAGGCCGTTTTCGTCCACATCGTAGGCCGCTATGTCATACAGCCTGCCGGAGGCATTTACCGGCAGTCCGTGGGACAGGTGCCCACCGTTGGCCAGACTCATGGACAGGATCCGGTCTCCCGGCTGCAGCAGCGCCATATATGCCGCCAGATTGGCGGAGGTACCGCTGTGAGGCTGCACATTCACGTGGTAGTCAGTGTGAAATACCTCCCTCCACTTGGCGATGCAGTACGTCTCCAGCTCGTCCACCACCAGGCAGCCGCCGTAGTAGCGCCCCTGATTTCCCATCTCCCGGTGGGCGGGATACCCCTCGGAATACTTGTTGGTCAGGCAGCTGCCCACAGCGCGGCAGACCGCCTCGCTGGTGAAATTCTCGCTGGCGATCAGCTCCACCGTTGTTTCCTGCCGCCGCTGCTCCATGGCAATATAGTCGAAAACCTTGGATGTCACACCCATCTCTCCCCACGTATTGTATTGTTGTGTCAACCATTATACCACATATTGTGCCCCATGCAAGCCCCAATAGTCAAATAACCAAAATACACGAAATCACATACCAGTCCTGTATGTTTTTTGTAAAAAACGCAGAAAGGTGAAAAAAGGGTTGACAACGGCGCGTTAAGGGCGTATTATGCCACCATTCCGACAGGGAAAATCACAGCGAGGAGGAAAGCCGACATGAAGCGTAACGTCACCATGATGATGTGCGAGATGTGCATGGGTATGATGTCCATGTGCATGTTTCGTCGCGCCGAAAAGGTCATCAGCTTTCCGAAAACTGTTTGACGGCTTGAAAAAAAGCCGATGTGTAAGCAGACAGCGGAGGGTCAGTGATGACCAGCCGCTGTTTTTGTTTTGCTTATGTACCGCCGTTCCGGCCGGGCGGCGGTGCTGAGATAAAATCGTAACCACCCAAGTTTAATCATTTCAAAGGAGACTGCGAACATGAAACACAACACTTTGACTAAGATCATCACCCTGGCCCTGGCCGTTGTCTTGGCCCTGAGCCTTGCTGCCTGCGGCAGCAAGACCGACGACAACAGCGGCGACAAGACCGACGCTCCTGTCATCAAGATCGGCGTTCCCAACGACACCACCAACGAGGCCCGCGCCCTGCTGCTGCTGCAGGAGAACGGCATCATCAAGCTGAAGGACGGCGTGGGCATCACCGCCACCAAGAACGACATCGTGGAGAATCCGCACAACGTGGAGATCGTGGAGGCTGAGGCCGCCCAGCTGCCCAACCTGCTGCCCGACGTGGACTACGCCGTGATCAACAGCAACTACGCCATCAACGCCGGCCTGAACCCCGTGAATGACTCCCTGCTGATCGAGGGCAGCGCCTCCGCTTACGCCAACATCCTGACCGTGAAGGAGGGCAACGAGACTTCTCCCAAGGCGCTGGCTCTGAAGGCCGCTCTGGAGAGCAAGCAGGTGGCTGACTTCATCACCGAGAAGTATGCCGGCTCCGTTGTCTCCGTTGTGGAGAGCACCACCGACGGCTATGACGCCTCCGTGGACTACGACGCTCTGAAGGGCGAGACCATCACCGTGGCCGCTTCCCCCACGCCCCACGCCGAGATCCTGGAGGTCGCCAAGGAGATCCTGGCCGCCAAGGACATCACCCTGGACATTCAGGTCTTCAATGACTACGTTGTGCCCAACACCGTGGTGGAGGACGGCACCGTGGACGCCAACTACTTCCAGCACCTGCCCTATCTGGAGGACTTCAATGCCCAGAACGGCACCCACATCGTCTCCATCGCCGCCATCCACGTGGAGCCCATGGGTCTGTACGGCGGCAAGCAGACCACGCTGGATGCGCTGAGCACCTCCGCCCAGTAACATAAAACAACAGGATTTTACCCTCCTCTCCCCCTCGCGTGTTCCCCGCCCTGCACAGGGCGGGGAACACCGCGGAAACAGGACAATGCGAAACGCCCGGTTTCTTTTCCGGAGCTCCCGCCAGGGCGCGGGAGATGCAGAAAGGAAACAGCGCGAATTAAACAGAAACGAGGAACGCCGTCGTGATAGAACTGAAACACGTAAGCAAGACATACGACTCCGGTGCCAACGGAGGCGTGGACGCATTGAAGGATGTGTCCCTGACCATTGAGGATGGAGACATCTACGGCATTATCGGTATGTCCGGCGCGGGCAAGAGCACGCTGGTGCGCTGCATCAACCTGCTGGAGCGCCCCACAAAAGGCGAGATCATCGTGGACGGCCAGCGGCTGGACACCATGACCCCCGCCCAGCTGCGCGCCGCCCGTCGGAACATCACTATGATCTTCCAGCACTTCAACCTGCTCATGCAGCGCACCTGCCTGCGTAACGTCTGCTTCCCCATGGAGATCTCCGGTGTAAAGCGGGCCGACGCGGAAAAGCGCGGGCGCGAGCTGCTGGAGCTGGTTGGCCTGCCTGACAAGGCAGACGCCTATCCGGCCCAGCTGTCCGGCGGCCAGCAGCAGCGCGTGGCCATCGCCCGTGCCCTGGCCACTGACCCCAAGGTGCTGCTGTGCGACGAGGCCACCAGCGCGCTGGACCCCAAGACCACCCGGCAGATACTGGAGCTGATCCGGGACATCAATCAAAAGCTGAACATCACCGTGGTCATCATCACCCATCAGATGAGTGTGGTGAAGGAGGTCTGCTCCCATGTGGCTATCCTGGACGACGGCTGTGTGGCCGAATCCGGCATGGTGGGCACGGTGTTCGCCGCGCCAAAGTCCGAGGCCGGACGGCGGCTGGTGTTCCCCGGCGGTGCGGACGCGCAGGTGTACAACCCCCAGGACGAAAAGCTGGTGCGGCTGGTGTTCAAGGACAGCAAGACCACCAGTATTCCCCTCATCGCCCGGCTGGCGGCAGAGGAGGGCGTCTTCTGCAATGTAATCTCCGCCAGTACCCAAAAGCTGTCCGAAACGGTATACGGCAGCATGATGCTGGGCATCCCCAGCGCACAGTACGATAAGGCCGTGGCCTTTATCCACAATGTGGCCAATGTGCAGGTCGAGGAGGTGGACCACCATGTACAGTAATCTGTTCTCCGCCCAGTCCGTACAGGATCTGATGAGCGTGCTGCCCTCCCTGCCCTTTGCCATCTGGGAGACGTTTTACGTCACCGTGGTCAGCACGGCGCTGTCGCTGGTGCTTGGCCTGCCCCTGGGCGTGCTGCTGGTGGCCGGCGAGAAAAACGGCGTCCTGCCCCTGCCCCGCTGGCTCATGCAGGTCATCAACGTCATCATCAATCTGCTGCGCTCCATCCCCTTCCTGATCCTGATGATCATGGTCTTCCCTCTCTCCCGTCTGCTCATCGGCACCGCCGTGGGCACCACGGCCACCATCGTTCCGCTGGTGGCGGCGGCGTTCCCCTTTGTGGCACGTCTGGTGGAGAGCAGTCTCCGCGAGGTGGATGGTAATATCATTGAGGCCGCCCAGAGCATGGGCGCCACCCCCATGCAGATCATCTGCAAGGTAATGATCCCCGAGAGCGTTCCCTCCCTGATCCAGAATGTCACCATCGCCTTGACCACCATTCTGGGCTACTCCGCCATGAGTGGCATCATCGGCGGCGGCGGCCTGGGCAAGATCGCCATCGACTACGGCTACTATCGCTATAAGTACCTGGTGATGCTGGTGGCGGTGGTCATTCTGATCCTGTTGGTGCAGCTGTTTCAAAGCGTGGGCACCTGGCTCAGCAAGCGGTGCGACAAGCGTTTGAAGCACTAATCCCGTCTTCTGTTCCCTTCGGCTTTCGCCGAAGGGAATATTTTTTCCGCCGCCCCATTTTTCACCTTGACATTTCTCCCGAAATCGTGTATGATATTCGAGGTTGTAAAGGCATATAACTTTACAGAAGGAGGCCACACCGTGAAAAACCAGACATACCGCATGACCATGCTGTTCGATTTTTACGGCGATATCCTGACCCCACGGCAGCGTGAGCTGTTCGACCTGTATTATAATGAGGACCTGTCCCTGGCAGAGATCGCGGAGAACTGCGGCATTTCCCGGCAGGGCGTACGGGACGTGATCGTTCGCGCGGAAAACGCTATGACCGAGCTGGAGGACAAGACCGGCCTGGTCCGCCGCTTTTTGCAGATGCAGCAGCACGTGGACCGTATCATCACCGCTGCCGGAGACATTAAAACCATCAACTACCGGCAGTACGAAAATCCCCGGTTAGAGGAATTGGCGGAGACGATCTTGGACGCTGCCGCCGCCCTGAAGGAGTAACGACCCATGGCATTTGAGGGACTTAGCGAAAAACTGAACGGCGTATTCAAGCGCCTGCGCGGTAAGGGCCGCCTTACCGAAGCCGATGTCCGCGAGGGTATGCGCGAGGTACGTCTGGCCCTGCTGGAGGCCGACGTCAGCTATAAGGTCGTCAAGGACTTCGTGGCGGACGTCACCGAAAAGTGCGTCGGCGCCGACGTACTGGACAGCCTGACCCCCGCCCAGCAGATCATCAAGATCGTAAACCAGGAGCTGACGGCGCTGATGGGCGGCACCAACGCCCGCCTGACCACCGCCTCCAAGGGCCCCACCGTTGTGATGATGGTAGGTCTGCAGGGCGCCGGCAAAACCACAAACGGTGCCAAGCTGGCAGGGCTCATGCGCCGCAGCTTCGGCAAGCGCCCCTTGCTGGTGGCCTGCGACGTGTACCGTCCCGCCGCCATCAACCAGCTGCAGGTGGTGGGCAAGCAGCTGGACATCCCCGTCTTCGAGATGGGCCAGATCGACCCGGTGACCATCGCCAAGGAGGCGGTGAAGTACGCCGCCGACCACGGCCACGACATCGTCTTTCTGGACACCGCCGGCCGTCTGCATATCGACGAGGCGCTGATGGACGAGCTGAAGGCCGTCAAGGCTGCCGTTCATCCCAACGAGATACTCCTTGTGGTGGACGCCATGACCGGCCAGGACGCGGTCAATGCCGCCAAGGCCTTTGACGACGCGCTGGGCATCGACGGCGTACTGCTGACCAAGCTGGACGGCGACGCCCGCGGCGGTGCTGCCCTGTCCATCCGGGCCGTCACCGGTAAGCCCATCAAGTTCGTGGGTACCGGCGAAAAGCTGGACATGATCGAGCCCTTCCACCCCGACCGCATGGCCGGGCGGATACTGGGCATGGGCGATATGCTTACCTTCATTGAGAAGGCCGAGCAGCAGTACGACGAAAAACAGGCGAAAAAGCTGGAGGAAAAGCTCCGCAAGAACCGCCTGACCCTCACCGACTATCTGGATCAGATGGAGCAGCTGCAAAGCATGGGTGACCTGAGCCAGATCGCCGATATGCTCCCCGGCGGCATGGCTAAGGGCTTCGACCCCAGCCAGATCGACGAGAAGCAGATGGCCCACAACAAGGCCATTATCCAGTCCATGACCCCGCTGGAACGCGAAAATCCGCAGATCCTCAACGCCAGCCGCAAAAAGCGCATTGCCGCCGGCTGCGGCCTGGAGGTGGTGGATGTCAACCGCCTGCTGAAATCCTTTGAGATGCTGCAGCAGATGACCAAAGCCATGACCAAGGGCGGCGGTATGCGCGGCCTGGGCGGCATGATGGGCGGCTTCGGCGGCAAGGTGGCCAGAGGCGCCATGCACGGTTTTGGCCGAAAAAAACGGTTGAAATAAAGTTAAAAAAAGTAGAAAAAGTGTGTAAGTGCAGTCGCATTTAACAGATATAAAACAATCAATTTACATGGAGGAACACAACAATGGTTAAAATTCGTCTGAGAAGAATGGGCGCTAAGAAGGCCCCCTATTACCGCGTCGTCGTCGCCGATTCCCGCTATCCCCGCGACGGCCGCTTCATCGAGGAGATCGGCACCTATGATCCCACTGTCTCCCCCGCCAAGATCAGTATCGACGCTGACCGCGCCCGCGAGTGGATCAAGACCGGTGCCCAGCCCACCGATACCGTTCGCGCCCTGCTGAAGAAGGTCGACGTACTGTAAGTCGGGAGCGCGCCATGAAGGATCTGCTGCTGTATATCGCGCAGAACCTTGTGGAGCACCCGGAGCAGGTCAGCGTGACCGAGGTGGAAAACGGTGACGAGCTGACGCTTCAGCTTCGCGTCGCGCCGGAGGACATGGGCAAGGTCATCGGACGTCAGGGCCGTATCGCCAAGGAGATACGCACCGTGATCCGTTCCTACGCCCAGCGCACCGGCGCCAAGGTGTCTGTGGATATCGTTGATTAAAAAAGGAGCACCCGGCAGGGTGCTCTCTTTTTGCCCGCTGGCCGGGGCAAAAAAGAAAGCCCTTTCGGGCTTTCTTTTTTGCTCTCAGTGACGCTTTTTAGCGGTCCATGCCATGCCGGTCACGGACAGCACTGCCGTCACGGCGTAGATGCCCACGCCCGCGTCGAAGGTCTTAGGAGAACCCTTGGCCTCGTCCTTAGTGGTGGTCGTGGTGGAGTTGTAGTAGTAGCGGGGCGGGGTCTCGGGCTGGGCGGGGGCCACGGTGAGGGAAGCGCCGGTACCGGTTACGACATTGTCGGTGGTAACGGTCTTGGTCGCGGCCTTGGTGGTGTCACCTGCCCCGCCATTGCTGGTGTAATAGCCGGGTTCCTGCGCCTGCAGTTCAGCCGCGGTGCCCTTCGCTTCGATGGTGATGTTGCCATTGTGGGAACCCTGGCCATCGCGTCCATCGCCCAGCAGAATGTCGCCGTTAGCGCCCTTGGTATCAGTAAAGGTCGCGTTGTCGATCTTCACAGTCATGGTGCCGTTGCCACCGCTCTGCACAAAGCGAGCAGGCGCAGCAAAGGATTTCCAATCACCGTTGTCGCCGCATCCTTTGAAACTGCAGTTGGTCACTTCAACAGTCATGGCACCCTCGGCCTTGTGGTTGATGTTGAGCGGTACAGCAGAATCGGTAAAGCTGCAGCCAGTGACCTTCACCGCGCCGTCAGCATTGGAGTATACCGCAGTCTTCCCAGTAAGGAAATCGCATCCAGTCAGAGTAATGTTGTTCACGCCGGTGGTGCCGCTGATATAAACGCGCTGCAGATTTTCCTTACCCTCAATGGCCTTGCCGTCGCAGTTATTCAGATTCACGTTAACAGTATATTCCGTGTGGCGCTCACCCCATACACCGAGGTTGTACAGGTCATAGGCGGTGATGGTAATATTCTTGTCCAGATACACACCCCCAGCATTTGCCTGTGTGCCGGTCTCGCGGCTATACGTATACGTATCGACCTCCAAATCGCACTCGCCGTCAGATATGTACGCACCATTGCCGTAGATGGTCAGGTCGTCTGCCACGTGGCCGTGGGTCATAGTACCCACATCAGCGCCAGGCTTGCAGATAATGGTGATGGCACCCTTGTTGGCTTTGTAAGCAGCAGTCAGTGCAGCGGCCAACGTAGTGGTGAATCCGTGCTCATTTTCTCCCTCGCCGACAGACCAGTAGACCACATCGTTCGCTCCGCCGCCCTCGGGGAAAGCCTTTTCACTCGTTACATCCGCCCACGAGATGGTGGTGACGCCCAGCGCCATGACCAGCGCCAGAATGGTTGCTAACAATTTCTTCATGTCTCAAACCCCATTTGTTTTAGATTTCCGCAGGCACTCTCGTTTTAATAACCATTAAAACGTAAATGCAGAGGTACCTCTGCGGATAGTCAGATTATAGCACAGTCTCACCGTTTGTCCAGCCTTTTTATGGAAATTTTACATATTTTTTCTGTTACCGGGAATGGAAAACGGGAGAATTTGGAAAAAAATGGGAATTCGGGGCCCGCTGCGGCGGGATGGAGGGCAGCGCAAAAGAGGAGCACCCGGTCGGGTGCTCCTCTTTTTGTCTCTCACGCAAAATAGCCCTTGATCTCCATCACGGCCGTTACGATGCAGAACAGGCCGAAGGCCAGGATCAGCGTGCCGCCCAGCTTCTTTTTCTGCTTCACCTGGAACATCATGATACCCACCATGATCATGGACAGCCCCAGCAGCACCATGGACAGGCCGGGGATGTACAGCACGTTCATCTTCCGCAGCAGCCACAGCAGCAGGGCCAGGACCAGCAGCACGATGGATATATTTTTCTTCGTATTCATGGACATTGGCGTTTCTCTCCTCCCTTGGGACGCGGCGCGCCCACTGGTTTGATTGTAGCGGAAAAGCGGACAGAATACAAGGGCAATTTACCGCCCCAGCAGCACTTTCGCCTTGAGGATCGCCGCCACGGTCTTGGCGTCGGTCAGCTCGCCGGACATACACAGCTCCACCGCCTCGTCGAAGGGCACGCGCACCGTCTCCAAAAACTCGTCCGCGTCCGGGTGCGTCTCGCCGAAGGTCAGCTCACAGGCCAGGAACAGGTACAGCGTCTCGCCATAGCAGCCGGGAGAAGCGATCAGCGCCCCCAGGTCCGTCCATGCCTCCGCCGCGGCCCCGATCTCCTCCTTCAGCTCCCGCTGGGCCGTGACGAAGGGGTCCTCGCCCGGCTCCCGTTTGCCGGCGGGTATCTCCGTCAGCACCCGGGAAAAGGCGTAGCGGTACTGCTTCACCAGCAGCACGTCGTCGCCGTCCAGGGCCAGAATGCCCACGCCGCCGGGGTGCTCCACCACCTCGCGGACACCCTCTTTCCCGTTGGGCAGGCGTACCCTGTCCTCCCGCACCCGCAGAATGCGGCCGCGGTAGACCTCACGGCTCTCCAGCGTTTTCTCAGTCATATCCATAGAAGCGTCTCCCTTCGTTTTTTGCCCCAGTATAGCACAGAAAGTTCAAAATTACCACCCCTCTATCCCCCTTGCGCGATGCGAGAAAATATGGTATACTATCGTTCACGTTACCGGAAGGAGGTGTCTCCATGGACAAGTCCGGCACCAAGACCATCGCCCAGAACCGCAAGGCGTACCACGACTACTTCGTGGAGGACCGCTACGAGGCCGGCATCGAGCTGTTCGGCACGGAGGTCAAGTCCATCCGCGCCGGCACCCTGAACCTGAAGGATGCCTTCTGCGTGGCCAAGGACGGCGAGGTGTACGCCTACAGCTTCCACATCTCCCCCTACGACCACGGCAACATCTTCAACCGCGATCCGGACCGGCCCAAGCGGCTGCTGCTGCACAAGCGGGAAATACGGAAGCTCCACGACCTGCAGAAGCAGGAGGGCTATGCGCTGATACCGCTGTCGGTATATTTCAAGAATTCCCGGGTGAAGGTGGAGCTGGGCCTGTGCAAGGGCAAGAAGACCTACGACAAGCGGGAGGCCGTGGCCAAGCGGGACGCCAAGCGGGAGATGGACCGCGCCATGCGGGAGAAAAACCGCGGGTACTGAGAAATGTATGACTTTGCGCAGAAAGTGCGCATATTCTTATGACAAAGTGAGGGAAACGGAATGGCAAATCCTATCGTGACTTTTGAAATGCAGGACGGCGGCAAGATCGTTGCCGAGCTGTATCCCGACATCGCGCCCCAGAGCGTGTACAATTTCATCGCCCTGGCCAACGCCGGGTACTACGACGGGCTGATCTTCCACCGGGTCATCCCCGGCTTTATGATCCAGGGCGGCTGCCCCGACGGCACCGGCCTGGGGGGCCCGGGGTACTGCATCAAGGGCGAGTTTGCCGCCAACGGTGTGCAGAACGACCTGCGCCACACCCGCGGTGTGCTGAGCATGGCCCGGGCGCAGCCCATGGACAGCGCCGGCAGCCAGTTCTTCATCATGCACAAGGACGCGCCCCATCTGGATGGGCAGTACGCCGCCTTCGGCTGCGTGATGGACGGCATGGACGTGGTGGACCGCATCGCCAACCAGCCCCGGAACATGATGACCAACAAGCCCAAGAAGGACCAGGTCATGGCGAAGGTCACCGTGGACACCCAGGGCGTGACGTATCCGGATCCGGAGAAGCTGGCCGATCCCTTCGGAAGATAAGTTTTCTGTGTGGGGGAGGGGCCCCCTCCCCCACACATATGTAAATATTCCCATGGGTCGTGTGTGCACAGCGCGCAAGTCCCTCGCGGACTACGCTGTTCCCCAGTATCGCACAACGCGCAAGTCCCTCGCGGACTACGCTGTTCCCCAGTATCGCACAATGCGAAAACCCCTCATGGGGCTGCACCGATTTTCCCCGGGTATTGGAACAATACCCAAAAAATTCCCAATATGGGGCTGCACCGGTTTCGACGGGGGTGTGGAGGCTGGATAAGCGGGCGGCGGCGCCTGACCGCCATAAAACGGGCAACTTAAAAATTAACTGACAACAATCGTATTGCTGTCGCTGCCTAACTAAAGGCAGCCGTCTGAACCGGAGAGGCCACAGGCCGGGGAAGGCGTCGTTGATGTGGCGGACGTGCGGCGGGTAAGAGTTGCCCCGCCCATGCATTATGACTCTACTGAACCGCGCAGTCTGTCAGGTGTCTGCGCGGAGAGGGAATGCTGAAACCTGACTGCGCCCGGAGAAAGTCTTGTCAAAGCGCTTTCGGACAGGGGTTCGACTCCCCTCAGCTCCACCACAAGTCAAAAAATCCGAACATTATCATCAATGGTGATACGTTCGGATTTTTGATTTTTATGAGTTGTTTTATAATTTAGAAATTACTGTGGTTTGTAGCATATTCTCGGCCTCCTCCAAGCCTTGCATCACTTCCGCCATGATGCGAGTGGCCAAGATAAATCCTGAACTGAACGCTTCACACTCAGTGATGCAGGACAGTTCACTTGTGCAGTCCTTGAATTTTTCAAAGGTTTCTTTTTGTTTCATTGTCAGACTTGAGTTCAGGTCTCCCTCGTTTTTGCATATCAACTTAACTTAACGAGTTTGCCACCCTCGTTTCTCAAAGAAACAGTTGATATTATCAATCAAACGATTTATAATATCAACTGTGATAATAGTTGTATGGAGGCTTATTATGACTACTTCTGAACAGATACGAGTTCTTTGTGTGCGTTCTGGCGTAAGTTTGTCAGAATTGGCAAGAAGAATAAATCAAACACCACAAAATTTCAGTGTTAAACTTAAGAGAAATACGGTTACACAAGATGAGCTAAATCAAATTGCTAATGTGCTCAATGTGAAATATGAACAGTATTTTGTTTTAGCTAATGGAGATCAGGTTCGATAAATAAAGAGAAGGTAAAAAATGGATACAAACATTATTTATAATATAGATTGCGTCGCCGGAATGAATCAAATGATAGATGAGGAGTCTATAGACCTTATCATCGCGGATCCACCATATTTTAAGGTTATCGGCGAAAAATGGGATTATCTTTGGAGAACAGAAGAAGACTATCTTGAATGGTCAGAAAAATGGATTGCAGAAGCTGCCCGTGTTTTAAGAATGGGCGGCAGTTTCTATTTGTTTGGTTATTTTAGAATGTTAAGTAGATTGTTGCCTATTTTAGAAAAGTATGGTTTTGAACTTAGACAACAAATAGTATTAAATAAAGGCATGCAAGCTGTATCTGGGCGAGCAACTAAAAATTATCGAATGTTCCCTAATGTGACCGAAAGTATTTTATTTTTATGTAAAGATCCCAAACCTTTTGCAAAATCCTTTTTAAAGCAAAGGCAAAAAGAATTAGGTTATTCCGCAAAACAAATCAATGAGATGTTGGGTGTCAAATCAAACGGTGGCGGTATGTGGAGTATTTATACAGGCAAAAATGTTTGCGAGCAATTACCCACTGAAGAATTGTGGGACAAATTGCAAACAATTCTTGAATTTAACATTCCATACGATAAGATTAGTCAAACATATCATGCACAAATTGGGTTAACAGATGTATGGGATGATGTGAATTTTTATGAAGAAAAAGACCGCATCCATCCTACCCAAAAACCACAAAAACTGCTTGCAAGACTAATTCTTGCAAGCAGTGATGAGGACGATATTGTTTTAGATCCATTTATGGGTGGAGGTTCAACAGCCTTAGCTTGTATTAATAACAAGCGTAATTATATTGGATTTGAAATAGAACAAGAGTATTACGAAAAGTCGTTAGAACGATTAGCATGTAGACAGATGACGCTATTATAATTATCTTAAATCGATAAACTGTGAGCGTAACGATAGTGGTATATCTGCTTTTTTCAAAACGATTTTAGGCAAATATATTTCATCCGCGAATTTGTTGCATAGATCGACATTGGTTATATTATTAGTTTTTCTTATGTCTTCTAATAATTGCAACAGCTTTTCTTTATTTAATCCATTAACACGAGCAGATGGGCTGTATTTTTTAATAACATTTTTAATGTTAGCTACACTTATGGTAGTTGATCCAGAATATGAACTTAAAGGAAGTAGTACATCTGAATAAGTATTGTTTTTGGATGGGAATACATCGGTGATTATATTGCCATCATTTGTGATTTTTGATCTGTAAATCAAAGTTGGTTCTGTTAATGCGAATTATAGCATATGAGGCCACATGTTAAACGGTGCTTTAGATGTTGACTGTGAACGAATATTGAGATAATAGTCAATCATACAGTACGCAAACCCTTTACTCTTTGGGTCAACTTCCCATATTGATGCAATAATGTCGTTGTTGTTGCTATCATATATGGATTCGAATTCAAAAAGAACAAAGTAATATCTGTAAGGATCCAATAACTTTGCAAACTCGTCATTGTTTCGGATTGCTATTAACCACTTCGAATCATCTTTCCTATTAATGCTTGTAGATCTGCATACAGCACATTCCGTTTCTAAACTTGAAACAACTGCACCACAAGCATTACAAGACCCTAATTGATCGACTCTATAACAAGTTTTAATTTCACCATGTCTTTCATCATCTATAACTAAATCATAACCACGAGCACCAGATTTTCCGCCAGGATATCCTGTTACGACACTCACCAAATGCTGACCAACATATCCCATACGTGCCTGAGGCGTTTGTTGAGTTATTTTTGACCATGCATTAACTTTTGCTCTTAAATCAATATATAAATCTTTGATCAAGGCTTCAGAAGCTTCTATCGTTCCTAAAGTATAATTTAGCATAAAACCACTCCTTCAAATATATTTCCATTTTGTTCTAACACATTTCGACGTTTTTTACAATAGATTATTGGAGGTGATGCAATGTACTTTAAATATCTGTCGGCTGCGTTTGGCAGCGCCATGATCACATCGGTCTATTCGGCCAGTACCACGGGCCGCAGGGAACGGCGGCATTGGCGGTCGTCGCTCCGGTCTGGAACATCATCTACAGTCTTGGCCTTTTGATGGGCATCGGCGGCAGCGTGATTTTCAGTACAAAGCGCGGCAGCGAGAAATGCGACGGGAGTGAGAACCAGTATTTCACATCGGCCGTGATCGGCGCAGTGATCTTATCCATTCTGGCATGGATCGGGGCCATATGCTTCGAGCGCCCCATCCTGACCTTCTTCGGAGCGGATGGCTCCTACCATTGTCCGCACCTATGCGTTATCCTTCCTGCTGCTGCCGTTCAACATCTTCTCGACCTATTATTTCCAGGCGATCATGAAGCCGAAGGCAGCGTTCGTTGTTTCTGTGGCACGGGGACTTGTCATCAGCGGCATTTTGATCATGGTTCTTCCTGCGCTGGTCAACGCCGATGCGATCTGGTTTGCGATGCCAGTCACGGAGCTGCTGGTCATGCTTTACGCCGCTTCGATGATCCGCAAATACACAAGGGCTTTGCCGGGAGGTACCACTTATGCAGATACCCGCCATTGAAAGCAATGCACCCTCGCTGATCTGAAGCTGCTCCCTTAATAGGCTGCCCTGCACGCAGCGCCTCCCTTGCGGTATGGGGACGTGTTCGAATCTATTTGTGCCATGATAAGATAACAGCAAAAACAAAACCACCCTAACGGGTGGTTTTGCTTTTGGTGGGACTACTTCATTCTGCCATCGCCGGCCATGAGGGCGGTCATCTCCTCGATGCGCTCCAGTGGGAACGGCGGCTCACACAGAGGCTTCATGGCGATAGACATGAGCTTCACGGGGTTATCATCCGCCGCAACACGGTTGGAGCTGAGCGTTCCGCAGCGCTTGCAGCGGTGGATGATCGCCCATTCACCGCCCCTGCGTACCCAGACCGCCACCGGCTCCATGATGCCGCCGCAGTCGGCAGCCCGGTCGCCGGGCTCGATGTCGACGTGCAGGCTGGAAAGGCAGTTTGGGCAGTGGTTGCGGTGGTCGCTGCCGGCATTCTGCGGCGTGCAGAGCCGGCCGCAGACCTTGCAGGTGAAGGTATCCTTGCAGGCGTGCGTCTTGTAGTAGCCTTTTTCAAAGGTCTTGCGTTTGTTTTCGCGGTTCATGGTGTTTCCTCCGGAAGAAAGATCACGCGAAATCCTTCGGGAGGAGCGGCGTGTGTTGGATTTGCCGGACCTCCCGGTCAGGCCACACGCTCCGGTGATAGAGTGATGTGTTTCAAAAAGCTCTCCTTCAAATTCTGATTCGTAAGCGGAGACATTGCCCGCTGACTATCGCTTATTATAGTCCGATCCTCCGTGTTGTCAACCGTTCTTTGCCTGCTTTACAGCCTCTGTCTGTCCGGCAAGGAAGTCGCGGACGGAGGCGATCTGCGCCTCGACCGACGCGACGCAGGTGCCGCCGAGCGAGGTGCGGCCCGTCACGCAGTTGGTGAGCGCGATGGCGGCGTAAACGTCCTCGTCGAACCGCTCGCTGTACTGCCGGAGCAGCGCGAGCGGCAGCTCCTCGAGCACGGCGGTATGCTCGATGCAGTAGGCCACGAGCTGACCGGCGATCTTATAGGCCGCGCGGAAGGGCAGCCCCTTTTTCGTCAGGTAGTCCGCGAGATCGGTCGCGTTCAGGAAGCCGCGCTGCGCCGCGCGGTACACATTGCAGGTGCAGGCCTTCATCGCGGCGATCATCGGCGTGAACACACGCAGGCACATTTTTACGGTGTCCACGCAGTCGAACACGGCCTCCTTGTCCTCCTGCATATCCAAGGCGAGGTCGGTCCGCAGGGCGTGCAGGGCGACCGCGGCTGTCCGGGACCGCAGGGAGAGCAGGGTGTTCAGGGTCCGCAGGGCGAGAAGGGCGATACCGGTGAAAAGGGCGGGCAGGGCATTCAGGGTCCCAAGGGCGAAAACGGTGAAACGCCCGTCATCACCGTCGCCGAGGATACGCCGCGCAGCTATAAGCTGCACTTCCAGTCCGGCGAGCAGGAGCTGACGCCGCCCCGCGCAGCTCACCGAGCGCACCGGAGGCTTCGAAAATTCCGCGGGGCTCCGGTGAAAAGTCCGAGCCTTGACAGCCGCCAGTTCTCAGCGCGAAAAAAGGCCGCCGCAGAACATTCCTGCAACGGCCTTTTTCGGTTCTCTTATAGGGTGCGCACGCGGTCTTCGAACTCCCACACATAATCTCGATACCTGTAATGTCCGGACGCTTGACGCTCGCGCCCGTGATCTGGTCGGTGCAGCAGGCATCTCATGTTTCCGCGCTCCGGCACTGCCGTCCGGTATGGTCGATGTACGTTTCTTCGTTCGTCAGCAGGAGCTTGGAGATCGGCACGATCTCATAGCCCTCGCCAAGCAGGTAGTTGAGAATATCCGGCAGTGCCTCCGGCGTGTGCTCGCCCGCGTTGTGGAAGAGCACGATGGAGCCGTTCGTCACCTTCCCCGTCACGCGCTTGGTGATCTCACCGGCGGAGATGCCCTTCCAGTCGAGCGAATCACTATCCCATACAGCTCAAAGCCCTTGCGGCGCAGTGGTTTGCCAAGCGTCGCCGCCTTTGCTCAATTTAGAAGAGTCGACCTTAATTAGGACATTATCCATGCGAGGAGGCGAAAAGCGCAGGGAAATAAGGTCAATAAAAGAGGCGGTTGTGCAGTAATCAAAACCCGGACAATCCGATTTGTAGGCAAGGGTATCGGCATCCCGGTCGATCTCGCGCTGGTGTCCGGCAGCGCCGCGGGCCACGATATCGGAAAATTCGGCTGCCGTCCGGGCGAGCGGGTCCCGTATCTGCACTATTATTACACCGATCTTTGGTTTCGCCGGCGCCGTCTGACGGATATCGGCCACATTGCCGCGAATCATTCCGTTTGGGATCTTGAGCCGGACTACCTCTCGGTGGAATCGCTGCTGCTGATCTACGCGGACTTCCGCGTGAAGCAGACGCGCGGCGCGCACGACGAGGAGGTCACCCATATCTCCTCGCTGTCCGAGGCGTTTGACGTGATCCTTGCCAAGCTCGACCGCGTGGACGAGGAAAAAAGGGAGCGCTACCGGCGCGTTTATATGCGCCTGCGGGATTTTGAACGTTTTCTGATCGCGCGCGGCGTGGACGTCAGTCTGAAGGGCAACCATACGCCGCCGCAGCGGGAAAAGAACGCCTCGCTGATGACGGACGAGGAAGCGTTCGAGGTCCTGCGGCTCGTCTGTGTGGAGCACAACATCGAGCTGATGAGCCGTCTGACTGGCCCGCGCAGCTTTGCGCAGCTGCTTAAGCAGGCCCGCAGTGAGACGGACTGGCGGCGTCTGCGCGCCTATCTGGGCGTAATCGAATCCTACTCGCTGTACCTGCGCATCCCGCAGAAGGTGCAGGCGCTGGCGTTCCTATACGAGCTGCTGATGCACCGCGAAGGCGATATCCGCCGCCAGTCGGCTTATGGGTGCGATCATCGCCGATTTCCACGCCGGTTACGTCAAAGAGCGTCCGGCGGACAGCAAGACCGCGGGCGGCGTGACCGACCTGAGTCAATGGAAGCTGTATCTCGACGAGATCATCTTTCCGGACCACAAGCTGATGCCGCAGCACAGGAGCTGGATCGGCTACACGCTGAAATTCGCGGTCAACTCCCTGCTCCTCCACTGCCAGGGACGGGAGGAGCGCTTCCTGAACTGCCTGCTGGGCTACTGCCGGCCGGATGCGCGCGCAAACGCGTCAACGGTCTTTCAGCTTCTCGATACCTTCGCGGCGCTCCCGCTGGAGCGGTGTACCGCAGCACAGCTGGAGACCCTTCTTCATTTCGCCGAGACGTCCGCCCACGCACAGGAGCTGCCCGTCCGCACCGCCGCGGCGCTGCTGCTACGCCGTCTGCGCAGCTCGGCGCCTCAGACAGCGCGCGTATACGCGGCGCTGGAAAAAATGGACTGCGCCGACAGCCTGTCCCTCACGCTTCTGCGCGGCGGGCTTCTCAGCGGCGAGACGGCCTGCCTGCCGGACGAAACCATCTCGGATATCTTTTTGGATAATCTCAAAACGGCGACGCCGTGGATCATCAAGCAGGTCAACATTCTTCTGCTGACGGAGCACGCCCACGCGGGCGGCGCGCAGGTGCTGCACATCGCAGCGCACCTTTCCAACCTCATCAAGGTCAGCGACCGCGTAACCGTGCGTCACAGCGCCGGCGCAGCGCTGCTGGAGCTTGCGCCGCTGCTGAGCGTGGACCAGCGCAACGAGATCGCCGTCGAACTCTGCCGCGGGCTGGAGCTCGGCCAGCAGGAATTCACCAAATATATCCCCGACTATTTGGGGCGTTTTGCCCTGTGGCTCCCGCCGGAGCAGTTCGACGAGCTGCTCTCGAGCCTTGACGGCGCGCTGTGCTCCTCGAGCGGGCATATCATCGCCTCCGCGCTCGATACGGTCGGTGTGCTGTTCGAGGACTATCCCGCCTACGGCACGCGCTTTTCGGAGGAAGAAGGCGCCGGCCGCCGGCGTGCAGAGCGTCTGCTCGGAATGCTGATGAAGGGGACTGCGGGCATCGACGCCGGCACACGGCAGGAGACCATGTATCTGCTGGGCCGCCATGTGTTCGGTTCCCTCACCCTCGATGAGCAGGCCAAGTGCCGCGCGTTCCGGCTCACAGTGCGGCGCATCCTCGACCTGTGCGCGGGGGAGCGCGTGGACAGTCTGAGCTTCTACTACCGCGCGGCGATGCTCGGCAGGCTCTACCGGTTCGTGGTTGAGCAGGAGCTGCTGCACGGCGGCATCGCCTTTGACCGCCCCCGCCCGATCGCGTTTTTCCCGGGCACCTTCGACCCCTTCACACTCTCGCACAAGGGCGTCGTGCGCTCGATCCGCGACGCGGGCTTTGAGGTGCTGCTCGCCATTGACGAATTTTCATGGTCCAAGCGTACCCAGCCCTACCGCATCCGGCGGGAGATCGCCGCAATGTCCGTGGCAGACGAGTTTCACGTTCACATTTTTCCGGAGGATTTTCCGGTCAACATCGCAAACCCGAAAAACCTGAAGCAGCTGCGGGAGGCGTTGCCGGGGCGCCCGGTCTCCATCGTGGTCGGCAGCGACGTGGTGGTTCACGCCTCCTCCTACCGTAAGCCTGCTGAGCCGGATTCCATTCACAGCTTCGACCATGTCATCTTCCGCCGCGCAGGCACGGGCGGGGCGGCGGACTACGGCTGCATCCACGGCAGAGTCGTGGAGCTGACACTGCCCGAACAGCTGGAGGAGATCAGCTCGACCCGCATTCGTGAGGCGGTGGACGCCAACCGCGACATCTCGCACCTGATCGACCCCGTGGCGCAGGAATTCATCTACCGCAACAGTCTTTACCTGCGCGAGCCGCAGGACAAACCGCTTCTGCGCACAGAGGAGCTGGAGGCGGTCGTCTGCCCGGTCGGGGACGCGCGCGTCGGCGCTCTGCTGCGCGAGCTTTACTCGTCCGCAGGCGCAGGGAACCTCTGCCGGCGGCTGCAGCAGTGCGGCGATGATATGATGCTGCTCTGCCACGGCGCAAAGGGGACGGTGCTGGGCGCTGTAAGCTATTGCTGCATGGACCCACAGCACCTTTTCTCGCGTCTCGGCAGCGCGGAGCTCGCCGCCTTTGTGCGGCAAAATGCCGGCGGGCGGGGGGTGCTGATCAGGGGGCCGTTTGTGCCCAGAGGCGGCTTGGACAACTTCTTCTGACCGAGGCGCTGACGCTGGCGCTCGGTCGGGAGTACACCTACGCGCTCTACTGCCCGACAGAGAGCGCGGCGGACGGCTGGGTGCGTGAGCTTCTGCGTCTGCAGGGCTTCGTGAGTGTGCCGAAAGACTGCGGGCACGGTGTGCTGGCGGTCGATATGCGCCGTCCGATCATCCTGAGCAATAACGTCAATACGACCGTCAAGCCGCCTCTGTCCACCGCGCCATCCGTCATAGCCGCCGTCGCGTCGGCGCACCGCCGGTTGCAGGAAACGCTCACGAAGCTGCAGCCCGGCAGTCTGGTGCTGAGTCTGTCCGCCGGTATGATCTACCATCGCCTGCTCCAGCGCATCACCGCGTGCAACGGTGTGCCCGAGGAACCGACGGAGCCGCGGCAACTCGGCCCGGATATCTGCGTGCCGTACGGAAAGCTCATGCGCGGCGTGATCGTTCCCAACACGGTGACCAAAACGCTGCGCACGGACAAGGTATATGAGCCGGACCTCTCCTCCTACTCGATCGAGGCGTATCCCGACTATTCACCACTAGAGGATCAGGTCCGCACCATCCGCGCCTTTGACCGCCCCGTTATTCTGGTGGACGATATGCTACACGACGGAAAGCGGCTCCGCCGCCTTGCGCCGTTGCTGCGGGAGACGGAAACGCCGGTGAAGAGGGTGCTGGTCGGCTACCCCACCGGCATGGGCCGCGACCTGATGGAGCAGCTCGGCTACGAGGCAGAGGGCGTCTACTATCTGCCGGATATCCGGATGCGCTTTGTGGAATCGACGCTCTACCCGTTCATCGGGGGCGATACCATCCGCCGCAGTGAACGCCCCAACGGCGGGCTGCAGCCCTCTGTGAACCGCATTTTGCCCTATGCCGCGCCGGAGTTTTCCCCGCTCGATCCCGATACCGCGTGGGAGCTGAGCTTGTGCTGCGTAGAAAACGCGCGCGATATCCTTCTGGCGCTTGAAACCGAGTACCGCCGCGCCTTTGCCCGCAATCTGACGCTCAGTCGCCTGAGCGAGGCGGTGATCCTGCCGCTGTGTCCGGATAAGGGCCGCTGCATGAACTACGACCTCAACCGCGCAGCATCCACCTACCTCGAGGACGACATTGAGCTGCTGATGCGGACGCGCTCGGCAATGAAGGAGGCAATGATATGAATTACTACCGTTATTGTGGGCATACGCTTTGCTCACAGGAGGCTCTGCCTTATGAGCCGCTGGACCGGCTTCCGGCTAACGGGGAGATCGTGTTTCTGTTTTCGCGGCAGCCTCTTGCAGGGCGGGAGAGCTTTCCCATAACGGCCCCTGCCCTGCTGACAGCGGAGGAGAGCGTCGAAACGCTCAACGCCTCCGCGCCCGCGCCGGAGCTGACGGCGGAGCTGACGGCGGCAATCCGCGCAGGACGTGTGCGCGGTCAACCGTCTGCACCCGCGCTGGGAGGAGCTTTTGACGCTTCCCGCGCCGCCGGCAAAATACCGCGTCAATCTGCTGGCGCTCGGCGACGTCGGCAGCACACTTCTCATGGGGCTGCGCCTGCTCGGCGGAGACGTGGTCTCGTCCATCGGCATCTGCGACCTGCGGGAGAACGTGGTCGAGCGCTGGGAATTTGAGTTGAACCAGATCAGCCTGCCCTCCCCCTACGACGCGATGCCGTCCGTGGAGATCATCCCGCCGGAGAAGCTGTTTGACGGTGACGTGTTTCTGTTCTGCGCGTCGCGCTTCGTGCCGGATACGTCCGTCAAGGACGGCGACGTGCGTATGGCGCAGTACCGACTCAACCGCGAGTTGGTGGCGCTGTACGCGAAAAAAGCGCGCGAGGCGCGCTACAAGGGGTTTTTCTGTGTGGTCAGCGACCCGGTGGACCCGCTGTGCCGCACGGTGCTGCTTGAGAGCAATCGCAGCGAAGGCGGCAGGCTTGACGGAATAGGTCTTTTCCCGCAGCAGGTGCGCGGCTTCGGCCTCGGCGTGATGAACGCCCGCGCCGCCTATTACGCGAAGAAGGAGCGCCGCTTTGCCGATTTCCTTACGGACGGCCGCAGCTTCGGTCCGCACGGCGAGGACTTGGTGATCGCCAACTCCATTTCCCACTACGACGACGCCATATCGCGCGAACTGACGGATAAGGCAGCGCACGCAAATCTTGAAATGCGGCGGCTCGGCTTCAAGCCGTACGTTGCTCCCGCACTCTCATCGGGCGCGCTGAACCTGCTGTTATGCCTGCGCGGGGAATGGCATTGCTCGTCGACCTATCTCGGCGGCATCTTTATGGGAGCGCGCAACCGGGCAACATCCGCCGGCACGGAGCTGGAACGCCTTGCTCTGCCGGACGCGCTGATGGCGCGGCTGCGGGAAACGGAACGAAAGCTGCGCGCGATCGACTGAAAGGGAGGGCGTGTCATGGCATTGACCGTTCTTTTGCCGAAAAATGAATACAGCGCGCCGCTGTGCGCAATGCTGGAGACAGTCCTTCCGGATGGAAGCTGCTTTGTCGACCCCGAGGATGGGATGGCCGGTCTGCGAGACCGCTGTCTGCTTTTCGCCGTTGCGCTCGACGAGAGCGGCTGCAACGAAGCCTATTATCGGATGCTTTCCAAGCTCCGGCGGGACAGCGGCCTGCTCGCGGGCTGTGTGGCGGGCGTCGTCGTGACCGGCGTCGGAGAGTTTTACACCAAGGACGTCGCGCGCGATATGGTGTTCGCGGCCAATCAGGCGGGCTGCGCCTTTCTGGGGCGTCCGTTGGTGGAGGCGACCGGCTCCATGCGCAATTTCCGCGTGCAGGCGCAGATCGGCGGTGTGGACGAGCGGACTGCG
>OGPS01001063.1_pt1 | contig 22307 bp, 14 predicted proteins | sample 1552931 | NCBI WGS metagenome assembly OGPS01 (sample SAMEA2580252, study PRJEB22360) | human gut metagenome | biome: human gut; feature: human-associated habitat; material: faeces | place: Denmark | collected 2008/2010 | reverse complement strand
CCACGTGTGGAATGCCTGTGGATTAACTACAACCCCCAACTGACGCTTTTTTGATTATGGAATACATGAACGTACCAACAGCCTTGTTTTCCAGCCCTGAATTCATCGGGGCTGAACCAATCCAGCGCGCCACATGGATTGCCCTGCTGGCTTGGTGCTGCACCCAGGAAAACGGCGGCGTTATTGAGGGCTGCCGGACCTGGGGCATGCGCCGCTGGATGCAAACCTGCGGTGTGATGGACAAGGAAGTCATGGACGGTGGGGAACTATACCACTTCGACGGCGACGACCTTGTTGTTTTTGGCTACCCGGGAGGCGTGCAAAAGCTGCTTGAGCGTAAGCGAGTTATTGCACGCGAAAACGGAAAGCTTGGTGGAAGGCCCAAAACCAACGTAGGAACCGACATTGAAACCGAAGAGAAACCTACGTCGGTTAATTCAGAAACCAACGTAGGAACCAATGTAGGGGCCAACGTCCAAAACCGGAAGAAAGAAAGAAAGGAAGAAAGGAATATAGGGGGAGAAACTACTACGGTGAACAGTACACCGTGGGGAGAATCGCCCGCCGCTCCTGTACTGCCTGCCGTCCCTTTCCCGGATCGGGAACGATTGAACGATGTCCGGGGGATGCGCTGCGCCGACAATCACGCGGACCTGGGGGCTTCCCCTGGAGCTGCACGGTTCATGGCTGCCACCCTTGAAATCAACCCGTCCTGGGGTCGGACGATACCAACCGCCATTGAGACGGCAGCCGCGCTTGAGGCGTACCGTTCCGCACAGGGCCGGGTTACTCCGCGGGATATGGAAATGCTGCGGGCCTACTACGCTTCCGGGCTGACAGAGGACCGGAACAAGAAGGCTTTTTGGAGGCCAGACAGCAGGCGCAAGTTCTGGGAGTGTTTCGGGGACGTTTTGACACACGCGGACCGCTGGGCCAAAGAGACGCGCTGGAAGTCCGCAGCCGCTCGCAAGAAGCCACAGCCGGAGCAAGCCCCGCAGCAGCCGGAAGGGCCCGTCGTGGACACCGACACCGCCGCGGCTGAAATCCGGGGTTTGATGAAAGAAATAGGGTTAGGAGGGGAAGCATGAAACAGTCAGAACTGAAATTGATGTCCCTCAAGCACAGGTGCGTGAGGGTTCACAGGTCCGGAAGCTTTTCAAGGGCCTGTGTAAACTCCTTAGCTCCAAAGTCGATATACCCCTCATGGACTTCCCGGGAGTCGTGCCCCACAATAGCTTGCACAAGGGCAGGGGGAACACCGGCATCATGTAACATGGTTGTTGCCGTATAGCGGAGGCTGTGAAAGGACAGATCATTGACGTGGCGCCGGGTTTCCGTGCCGTTCCCTTCCTGCTTTTTATATTTCTTCCCCGCGGCTAAAGGGTCTTTGGTGATAAGGCCGCACTGATACAGGATGCGTCCAAAGATATTTGACAGACGGCCAGAGCCCTTGCTTTCAAAAATGTCCGCGCATTCCGGATGCAGGAATTCCCCTGGGGCTTCTTTCCTCCGCTGCTGCAGATGCTTTTTCAGTGCCGGGAAAATCGGAATCATCAGGGGCTTTCCCTTTTTTTGCGTTGTCATCCGGATAACGCCGCGTTTTCCGTCAACCTGGGACCATCGGAGCGTTGCCACGTCTCCCAATCTTTGACCCCCCGTGTAGAGGCACGTTTTCACCATGGAGCGCCATTCCAGATTGCACGCGGCCATTACCTTTTCAAGCTCTTCTAGTTCAAATTTCCGGCGTTTGATGACCTTCCCCTTGTGCGGCTTGGCAATCGCCGTGAAGGGGTTTGTCTCGATGATCTTGTAGTCAACTGCTGCCTGGAATGCCGCGGAAACCAGAGTAAGGGCAATATTGGCGGTAGACGGAGAGACGCGGGACAGGAGATGATTTTTGAAATCATCCAGCATTAAGGGAGTGATGCGGTCCAGGGGTAGATTGATACGTTCCCCCATGGAGGCGCGGAACTTGTCAAAGGCTTGTTTGTAGTTGGCTATGGATGCGGGTTTGAGCCCATTGCGTATAATGCGCTTCATGTGATCATCAAGCCAGGATTTAACAGAGGGCATCTCAATAGACTCTCCGGTTAACTCCGTAGACAAGGCAGAGATGGATCGCCGCAGTTGATAGGCTGGCAGGTTTGCCCGTGCAGTTGATTCAAGGGCGTCTGCCAAGCGTTGCGCCTTAGTCATAGCCTGTTCCTTTGTCAGTACGTTCAGCGCCTTTCCTACGGCCTCCGCGGCCTCTTTTACTTCCCTTGTTACTGTGGCAGGGGTATGTTCGATCTTGGTTGACAGCCTGACCAGCTTCCAGCCTGTGGCGGTTCGTACACGGTATTGTGCGTACCAGTACGGACTGTTCGGCTTTTTATAGATGGATGCCATGGATTTAGTGGTATCAATAGTGTGCTCTTTTTTCAAGTTGTAACATCATGTTTTAGGATGTTCTCCTTCTTTCTGAAATCGCACAAGACCTTTATTTAAAGGGATATAAATACAAAAAGACCGCCTCCAAAGAGACGGCCTTTTTGTTAAATCTGGTAGCCCTATGAGGACTCGAACCCCAAAATACGGAACCAGAATCCGCTGTGTTACCGATTACACTATAGGGCTATGTAACGGGCACCTTTGCGGTGCGGGCGAATTAAAGCGGAACCGGTTGTTCTTTGCAAGTTTTTTTTCACTCAAATGTGTGTTTTGAATAGAAAAAATGAATGCGGAGAAAAAAGGGCGGTCCAGCTTTTCTCCCGGGGTCATTCAGCCAGGGTTTGGAAGTAGGCTTTCACGTGTTCCCGGGCAATTTGCTGGTATTCCGCTTCTCCGTGCCTGCCCTGCGCCTGCTGCCAGGGGGAGGCCGGCGCTGTGTTGATGCGGCCAAGCTGCTGGGCCGTGTATTTGCCATAGACGTTCCAGATGTGTTCCAGAAAAGGGATGATGTCCGTTTCCTCTTCCAGGGGGGGCTGGCGGCGGCTGGGGTGTTCAATGATGGAGCAGGGCGGCTGGTCCTTGTATTCGTGATGAATGGAGGGGAGCACCGGCCCGCAGGTCCATGCTTCCGCCCGTTCGTTGATCAGGAAATCGCCGTGATGGTGCAGGTGCCACCAGTCCGCCAGAATGACCAGGTGGTTCAGTTTGACGGGCGTGAGAGGAAGGTTTTTTGCATTCGCCTGCTGAATGAACCAGTTGCAGAGCTTTTGCGTGGTAGTATGGTTTGCCATGCTGAAATGGGTTGCCCTTCATTATAAAAGGCCGGGGATATTTCACAATACTAAACAGGTTTCATTCTTGCGCGGTATGGAGAAGAGATGAGGCGGAGTGCCGGAAAAGGCGAACTTTCAGGTAAATTTATTTGAAGCAAGGAAAAAGAAGAAATAATTTGTGTCATGCAAAGCTTGGTATTCGCGCCAGTTCTTGTTGTGGGGGGAATGTAAAGTCGTTTGTTGAAAACAAATGGTGTTTTCAAACTCTAACAAAATGAAGAATAATTAAAATTATTGGGAATGAAATAAAGTTCCAGATTCCTGGAGCGTCCTTTAAAAAACATTTTGAATAGCAGTACTTTTTATGATTTGAATTATTTTAACCTAAAGCTCGTTCTGCCATGAATTTACATTATTTCTATCATTCCGGCTTGTTGGGGGCGGCCTGTCTCCTCTCTCCCGTTTATGGGGGATTGATGTCTGATTCCTTCGACGTTCAGACTTACCGTGATTTTGCGGAAAACCGGGGCATCTTTGGAATCAATGCCAAAGACGTCGCCATTTACGACAAGGAAGGCAATTACGTGGGCTCCATCCCCAAAATGATGAATTTTGACGGATTGGCGGACGCCCATGCCGGGGAAGCCGCTTTGGTAGGCGGCCCGGGTTTCATCGCCACCGTGTCCCATGATTACAATAACCAGACCATTACGTTTACCAAGCGTTTTGGAGCCACGGAAGGAACGCCGTTTTATGACGCCTACCGGAGCGTGGTAATCAAGAATGCCTGGGGCGACCAGACGAATTACACGTATGACTACCGCGTGCAGCGGTTGAGCAAGATCGTGACGGAAGCGGAATACGCCCCCTACCTGACGGATCCGGAATACCTGGACAACATGAAGGGACGGCTGGTTCTGCGTGCCGGGTCCGGAACCCAGGCTATTGCCACGGGGAACGGTAAACAGGACACGGTCAGCGGAGGTTATTCCTATTTGACCGGGGGAACCCTGGTTTTTGAGGGACAGGCCAGCGTTCCGGGAACAGGAGAGCCGGACCCTGAGAATGCCAAGACCTATCCGGCCTACCGTTTCTGGTACAATTTCAAGAAACCTTCGGAATCCAATCCCCTGCCTTCCGGCATATTGGCAGGGGACAGCGGAAGTCCCAGCTATGTATTTAATGAGAAGTCCGGCAGATGGGAATGGGTGGGGGCCGGTCAATCCCAGGGCGGTAGCGGCTACGGCGAGTTCAGCCAGATGCGCTCTGGCAACCAGTGGGCCAGCGATTACGTGGACAGTTTCAACCGCACCGTCAGCGTGTCGGAAGGGGGTGGGGATCTTCTGTGGAATGTGACGGATGGCGACGGAAACGGAACCTTCGTTCAGGGAGATATCAGTACGGATTACACCGGGCTGGCCTCCGGCCTGCGAGGAGATACCTCCACACAGGGAACGCGGGCCTCGGACACGCAGATAGGCGTGTGCAGCAATCTTATTTTTGACGGCTCCGGCGGCACCATTGTTCTCCAGGGCTCGGTGGATACGGGGGCGGGTTCCCTCACGTTCAACCGGGATTACGTATTGAGCGACGGAGGAAATGCCTCCTACCGTCTGAATACGGCGGGTTTCGTTGTGAACAAGGGGGCAACCGTGACGACGCTGCTGACCGGAACCTCCGGGGACGAGTGGCGGAAGATCGGGGAAGGTGATTTGATCGTCAGCGGCCACGGGAACAATGCGGCGGACATCAACGTGGGAGGAAGCGGGATGCTGATTCTGGACCGGGACGGCTACGCGGCGCACAACGTGAAGCTGAACGGCGGCGGAGTAATGGTGCGCCTGGCGGGGGAAAACCAAGTATCCGGGGAGTTCATCTTCGGCCACCGCGGGGGTGTGGTGGACATGTATGGGCACAATTTGACGCTGAACGCCATCACTCACCTGGATTCCGGAGCCGTTTTTGCCAATTACCTTGGCAATTCCACCGTAACGCTTACGTTCACGGGCTCCGGGGAACAGACGTTCCTGGGGGCTTTGCGGGACGGGGAGGCCGCTTCCCGTGGACTGATGAATGTGGTGTACGCACCCGGCACGGCGGAAGGGTCCGTCTGGAATCTGGCCGGCCATATTCTCAATACCGGAACGTGGACGGTGCAGGGAGGAGAGGTGAAGGTGGCCGGAGTGTATACCCTGCACGCGGGCGGCTATGTGGATGAGAACGACTGGCAGATGGCCTCCTTTTCCACCGGAACAGTGCAGGTGAACAGCGGCGCCCGGTTTACCACTGGCGGCCATTCCCTGGTAGTTTCCGCCGTGCAGGTGGATGACGGTGGCACGTATGGCGTGCTGGCCGGGGGAGACCACAGCGGAAACGTTGTGTTGTCCGGTGCCGCGTCGATGCTGCGTGCGGAAGTGGATTCCGGGTCCGCGACGGAGTCCGGCGTGATTTCCGGAGCCGGTTCCCTCGTGAAAACCGGGGAAGGAACCCTGCTTCTGAAAAACGGGAACAACAGTTTTTCCGGAACTGCCACGGTTGAAGAAGGCCTGGTGCGCGCCTCTTCCGCCGGGGCTCTCGGGCAGGCTGTCTGGTCGCTGGATGCCGCCGGAGCCCTGGCTGTGGAAGGCGCTGGTTTTTCCGCTATTGCCGGAAAGCTGGACCAGGCGTCTTCCGGAACGTTCGTGCTGCTGGAAGACCAGGCGGCGATTTCCGGCCTGAACGGCTTCAGAAACTTGTCCGTCGGCGCATTGGGAGAGGTGAATTTGGGAACACGGGGAACGACCGGCCTGCTTTCCGGCTGGACCGCGGATGGGGGCTGGTCCCTGGGCGGAGGCGGCGGAACGCTGACGGTGAACTTGAAGCTCAGCGGCTCCGGCACCCTGTCTATCGGCAACGGTTCCAATACCGGAACCGTAGTGCTTGCCAACGCGCACAATAGTGATTCGGAGGGTGGAGCTGCTTTCTCCGGAGTTATTGAACTGAATGGGGGAGTGAACCTCACCTACGCGGACGTGCGCTCCCTCGGGGTGCAGAACAAGAATGTGCTCGTCAAGTACGGAACATCCTTTGCCCTTGGGTCGGAAGCGGATGCCGCCCTGGCGCATGTTTCCAATGCTTCCGAAGGCGTTCTGCTCCTGTCGGGAACCCGTACGGCGGATTTGAATCTGGGCGGCATGGGACTGAATTCCGTGTGCATCGGGGCTGACGGACAGGCTGTTTTGTCCGGGGCCGTGACAGCCGGAACGCAGGGATATTTGTTCGGCGGAAACGGGATGCTGACCGTAGCCAGTTCGCTTGGCGGCAATTATTCCCTGACGGTGGATACCCAGGGCATGGGCACTGGCGGAGGAGTTATTCTGGCGGCTGACAATACGTATTCCGGTGAAACGCGCATCCTCTCCGGAGCCTCCCTGATGGTAGGGAACGGAGGAACCTCCGGCAGCCTGGGAACGGGAGCCGTTGCCAATGAAGGAACCCTGGCATTCAACAGGACGGACAGCGTGACGGCGGCGAATGCCATTTCCGGTACGGGCAGCCTGATCCAGAAAGGGAGTGGTGAGCTGGCGCTGACGGGGAACAATTCCTACAGCGGAACCACCACCATTGCGGCGGGAACGCTCACCATAGGGAATGGCGGTACAAGCGGTTCCCTGGGCGCCGGTGCAGTCGTCAACAACGGCGTGCTCGCCTTCAACAGGTCTGATTCGGTTGCCCTGAACACGAATGTGTCCGGAACAGGCTCGCTCGTGAAGAACGGTTCCGGCACGCTCACCATCCAGAAGATGCTTTCCTATACCGGAGGAACCACCGTGAATAAGGGCGTCCTTGTGGTGGGCTACGGAGGCGCCAACGGCATGATTCGCGGGAACCTGGCCATCCGGGAGGGAGCGCAGGTGACATTGAAGGGCGGTGACAGCTTCGGTTATTCCGGAGGGAACGCCTCCGTCAAGAACGTGAACATCAATGGAGGAACTCTGTATTTTGGAGACAACAAGAACCAGACGTTCCAGAATACGGTGTTCAACCTGACCGGAGGCGTTGTGGACGGCATAACGGGCGGTCGCATGGATATCTGGACGAATGCCGTCGTTAATGTGAAATCCGCAAACAGGGCATCTGAAATCAAGCGCGTCAACGTGCAGCTCAGGGATGCCAATCCTACGGTATTCATGGTGGACCGTGGAACCGCAGACGTGGATTTGAAAATATCCGCGAACATCGTGAACTCTTCCGGAGTTAAGGGGTCCTTCATCAAGAAAGGCGCCGGGATCATGGTGCTTTCCGGAAAGAATACCTATTCCGGTGGCACTACGGTCAACTGGGGGACGCTGGTGGCGGCCTCCAGCCAGGCTCTTGGAACCGGAGCGGCCTCCGTCAATTCCGGCGCGCGTTTGGCGCTGGGCGGCCTTGGCACGGATATTTCTTTCGTTGCCCTAGGGAATGACATCCTGGTGAAGAATGGCGGCATTCTGTCCGGTTCCGCCACCCTGTCCGGGAATACGACGCTCCAGTCCGGCTCCGTCTTTGAACTGACCTTGTCCATGGGCGGTTCCGCCGGGAATGAACTGGCGTACAACAGCCTGATGCTCCAGTCCGGTGTTTTCCAGATTGACGCGGGAGCCAAGCTGAAGCTGGCGGCGGTGTCTCTGGATTATTCCTCCGACTTCTGGGGGACCTCCCATATCCTGAACCTGATAGAAGGCGGCGCGAACGCCAGTTTGAAGGGGGCGTTTACGCTGGACCTGTCCGGAGCCGGAAATTATGGCTCCTATGGGTCCTGGTCCCTCCAGGGCGATGAGGATTCCAAAACCGTGAACATGGTCTGGACTCCCAATGCCGAGGCCGTTTTGGACCATTCGGAAACTGCGGCGTTGCTCGCGGCTCCGTCTCCTGCGCCGGTTCCGGAACCTTCCTCCGCGCTGCTGGTGCTGGCAGGCCTGGGGACGTGTATTTTCCGCCGCCGTGTGCGGTGAGCCTGATGAAGAACCCCGCCGCACTTCCCGAAGCCCTGCCGGATGTTCGTGAAAACGGTCTGGACTGGAAGATGGGAAGTGCGGCAGACTTGCCTGTTCCTTGTTTAATCATAACTTAATTTCAATTTCTTATGAATGTTCATCATTATTCCGGGCTGCTGGGGGCGGCCTGCCTCCTCACTCCCGCCTATGGCGGGTTGATGTCTGACTCGTTTGATGTTCAGACCTACCGTGATTTCGCGGAAAACCGGGGCATTTTTGATGTGAATGCCAAAGACGTCGCCATCTACGACAAGAATGGCAATTACGTGGGGACTATCCCCAAAATGATGAATTTTGACGGCGTGGCGGATGCCCATATCGGGGAGGCCGCGCTGGTGGGCGGTCCCGGCTTCATCGCCACCGTATCACATGATTATTATAACCATTTCGTTTCCTTTACGGTTCGTTTCGGTGCCAAGCAAGGAACTCCTTTTTACGATTCCTACCGTAGCGTTACGAGAAAGGATGCATGGGGTGATAAGTCCGATTTGACATACGACTACCGTGTGCAGCGATTGAGCAAGATCGTGACGGAGGCGGAATACGCACCTTACCTGACTGACCCGGAATACCTGGACAACATGAAAGGGAGGCTGGTCATGAGAGCTGGTTCCGGAGTTCAGGCTGTCGCCACAGGAAACGGCAAACAGGAAAAGATTGATGCCTCTTATGGCTATTTGACCGGAGGAACCCTTGTTTTTGAGGGGCAGGCCAGCGCTCCGGGAACAGGAGAGCCGGACCCGGAAAATGCCAAGACCTATCCGGCTTACCGGTTCTGGTACAATTTCAAGAAGCCTTCGGAGTCCAATCCATTGCCTTCCGGTGGATTGTCAGGGGATAGTGGAAGCCCGTGCTATGTGTACAATGAGAATTCCGGCAAGTGGGAGTGGGTAGGTGCGGCACAGTCTGCCAGTGGAAGCGGGTATGGACAGTTTACCCAGATGCGTTCCGGCAACCAGTGGGCCAGCGATTACGTGGACAGCTTCAACCGTACCATAAGCGTTGCGGCGAGCGGTGACGTACTGTGGAACGTGACGGATACGGACGGCAACGGGACCTTTGTGCAGGGAGGCGTGACTACGGATTACACCGGATTGGCGGCCGGATTACGCGGGGACACCTCCACGAAAGGTACACAAGCTACAAATGAGCAGTTGAACGCCTGCAATAATCTGATTTTTGACGGCTCCGGCGGCACAATCGTGCTCCAGGGGTCCGTGGATACCGGAGCGGGCTCCCTCACCTTCAACCGCGATTACGTGCTGAGCGACGGGGGCGATTCTTCCCGCCGCCTGAATACGGCGGGCTTTGTGGTGAACAAGGGAGCTCCGGTCACCACCTTGCTGACCGGAGCCTCCGGAGACGAGTGGAGGAAGATTGGGGAAGGCGATTTGATCGTCAGCGGCCACGGGAACAATGCGGCGGACATCAACGTGGGTGGCGGCGGAAATCTGATTCTGGACAGGGACGGCTACGCGGCCCGTAACGTGAAGCTGAACGGGGGCGGAGTAATGGTGCGCCTTGCCGGGGAAAACCAAGTGTCCGGGGAGTTCATCTTCGGCCACCGCGGGGGCGTGGTGGACATGTACGGGCATAATTTGACGCTGAATGCCATCACGCATCTGGATTCCGGAGCCTGCTTCGGCAATTTCCGTGCGAATACCGCCGTGACATTCACGTTTACGGGGCACGGGGCGCAGGACTATCTTGGAGGCTTCATGGACGGAGGGGCCTTGAAGGACGGCCAGCTTCATGTGGTGTACGCGCCCGGCACGGGAGAAGGTTCCGTCTGGAACCTGTCCGGGCATATTTTCAATACCGGGACGTGGACGGTGCAGGGAGGTGAGGTGAAGGTAGCCGGGGTGCATGCCCTGCACGCGGGCGGCTATGTGGATGAGAACGACTGGGAGACGGCCCTCTTTGCCACCGGAACGGTGAATGTGGAGAGCGGTGCGCGGTTCACGGCGGGAGGCCATGCGGAAGTTGGCTCTTCCGTGAACGTGGCGGACGGAGGGACATATGCCATTCTTTCCGGCGGCAGTCACAGCGGGAACGTGGCTCTATCCGGTTCCGGGGCCGTCATGAGGGCGGAAGTAGACTCCGGTTCCGCGACGGAATCCGGCGTTATTTCAGGAACCGGCTCTCTTGTGAAAACCGGAGAAGGAACGCTGGTGCTGACCGGGGCCAATTCCTATTCCGGCGGTACCGTCATTGATGCGGGGACGCCGTGGGTGACGGGGAAAAAGACGGTTCCCTGGGTACGGGAACGATTGTCAACAATGGAACCCTCGCTTTCAATTCGCTCCACGCCAGCTCCGTTAATTTGCAAATATCCGGGACGGGCCGCCTCGTGAAAAACGGTTCCGGAATGCTCGCCGTGCAGAAACACCAGGCTTATACCGGAGGAACTACGGTCAATGAAGGAACGCTGATGCTTATTTCAGGAGGTGAGGAAGGTATTATCCGCGGAGGGCTGGTTATCAACCGGGGCGCAACGGTTTCCCTGCGCGGGGTGGACTGTTTCGGCAATTCGGGAAATGAGGCCTGCGTCAGCCATGTGGAAATTAACGGAGGAACCCTGTTCCAGAATGATACCAGGAACCAGACCTTCCGGAACATGACCGTCACCCTGGCAGGAGGGACGCTGGACGGCGTGGCGAAGGGAAGCATGGAGGTCTGGACGGATACCGTTTTCCAGGTAAGGGCGGCGGACAGGGCCTCGGAAATCAGGACGGTTAATGTCAAGCTGAGGGGAAGCAGTCCTGCTGTCTTTGCGGTGGAGCGCGGCACGGCGGAGGCGGATTTAAAAGTATCAGCCAACATCGTCAATTACTCCGGAGCAAAGGGCTCCGTTGCCAAGACAGGAGAGGGGATCATGGTTTTATCCGGAAAGAATACCTATTCCGGCGGAACGTCCGTCAATGGGGGAACGCTGGCAGCGGCCTCCAACCAGGCTCTCGGGACGGGGATGGCGACGGTCAATTCCGGCGCGCATCTGGCGCTGGGCGGCCTTGGCACGGATATTTCTTCCGTTGCCCTAGGGAATGACATCCTGGTGAAGAATGGCGGCATTCTGTCCGGTTCCGCCACCCTGTCCGGGAATACGACGCTCCAGTCCGGCTCCGTCTTTGAACTGACCTTGTCCATGGGCGGCTCCGCCGGGAATGAACTGGCGTACAATAGCCTGATGCTCCAGTCCGGCGTCTTCCAGATTGACGCGGGGGCCAAGCTGAAGCTGGCGGCGTTGAGCCTCGACTATTCCACCGACTTCTGGGGAACCTCCCACATCCTGAACTTCATTGAGGGGGGAGCGAACGCGACCCTGACGGGTAATTTCACGCTGGATGCGTCTTCCGCCGGAGATTACGCGGCGTACGGCCAGTGGAGCCTCCAGAAGAACGAGGATTCCAAGGAAGTGAGCATGGTGTGGACGCCGAATGCGGCTCCGGAAGCTTCTTCAGCCATGGCATCGGCGTTTACGGCTACGGCGCCTGCTCCTGTTCCTGAACCGTCCTCCTGCATGCTGCTGATGGCTGCCCTGGGAGCGGTGTTCCTGCGCCGTTCCGTTCCGGGGAACGAATAAAAAAGGCCTGTAAATTCAACGCGCCGCATTCCGGAGGGAGTGCGGCGCGCTGCTTTTCCGCGGTTCCGGGAAGGATACGGGATGCTTTAAAGAGGAAGAATGCGCGCTCTCCGCGCTACTTCTTCCGGAGAAAGGGAGTACAGGCTGTCCAGCAGGGAGACGGCAAAAGAGCCCGGAGCGGGACTCTGTTCAAAGGCCATTTCCCCCGCGATGCCCATCAATACGGCCGTAGAGACGGCCGCTTGCAAGGGGGAGGAGGAGACGGCGGCGCAGGCGGCGGCCAGCGCGCCCATGGAACAGCCCACGCCCGTGACGCGGGACATCATGGCATGGCCGTTTTCCGTGGCAATGACTTGGCGGCCGTCCGTGGAATAGTCCGTGCGGCCCGTGACGAGGACAGCCGCCCCCGTATGCAGGGCCAGTTCCCTGGCCGCCTGCAGGGCGTCTGCGCTGGAGCTGGTGCTTTCCGGTCCCTTCGTGACGGAGGAGTACCCGGCCAGAGCCATGATTTCAGAGGCGTTCCCGCGGATGATGCGGGGCCGCCTTTCCTTCAACTGCTCCGCCAGCCGCGTGCGCAGGGAAAGAGCTCCCACGGCCACCGGGTCCAGAACCCAGGGGATGCCAAGCCGGTTGGCTTCCTGCACCGCCGTCTGCATGACGGCTCCCTGTTCGCGCGTCACGGTGCCCAGGTTGACCAGCAGGGCGCCTGCTCCGCCGCGGAGCATTTCCACCGCTTCCTCCGCATCGTTAAGCATGGCGGGAACGGCTCCTGCGGCCAGCAGCAGGTTGGCCGTCAAGGGCTGGACGACGGAGTTGGTCAGGGAGAGAACCAGCGGGGCCGCCTCCCGGATTTTTTCCAGATCGGCGGAGACGGCATGGACGAGGTCGGTTGATGAAGGCATGGCGTTTGAAGGAATACTCAGTGTCCGGTTGTTTCCGGAGGGAGGACGGTCAGGCCAGCGCCCGTGCGGCGGCTTCCGGGTCTTCCGCTCCGCAAATGGCGGAGACGACGGCCGCCGCTCCCGTGGCGCGCACCAGCCGGGCGCGCTCCGAGTCCAGCCCGCCGATGGCGACGACGGGCAGGGGGGACTGGGATGCCAGAGCGGTAAAGCCCTCCACGCCCAGCACGGGCGGAGCGTTCAGCTTGGAGATGGTGGGAAAGACAGGCCCCATGCCCAGGTAGTCCACCAGGGCGGCGTCCACGGCGCGGAGCTGGTCCGCGTTGGAGACGGAAAGCCCCAGAATCCTGTCCGGGCCGATCATGGCCCTGACGGCAGGAACCGGCAGGTCACGCTGGCCGATGTGGACGCCGTCCGCGTCCAGCGCCAGGGCCAGGTCAATGCGGTTGTTGACGATGAAGGGAACGCCGCGGGACGCCAGGAAGTCCCGGATGGGCAGCGCTTCCCGGTAGCAGGTGCCCGCGTCCGGATTGGTGGAGCGGTACTGCACGATGGTGACGCCGCCGTCCACCGCCCTCTGGACGGTTTCCAGAAGGCTGTGGCGGCATTTGGCCGCTTCATCAGTGACCAGGTAGAGATGGAGGCTGAATTCTTTCATGGCTGGAGGATGGGAAGGATTAGTCCGTGAACAGGGGGGTGGAGAGGTAGCGGTCCCCCGTGTCCGGCAGCAGGACCACGATGGTCTTGCCTGCGTTTTCCGGGCGCTGTGCCACCTGCGTGGCGGCCCAGAGCGCTGCGCCGGAGGAAATGCCCGTCAGCACGCCGTCCGTGCGCGCCAGCTCCTTGCCGGTGGCGAAGGCGTCTTCATTGGTGACGGTGATGACTTCGTCATACACGGAGGTATCCAGCGTTTCCGGCACGAAACCCGCGCCAATGCCCTGAATCTTGTGGGGGCCGGCGGTCCCCTGGGTCAGCACGGGGGAAGCGGACGGCTCCACGGCCACGATCCGTATTTCCGGATTGCGTGATTTGAGGTACTTGCCTACGCCCGTAATCGTGCCTCCGGTGCCGATGCCTGCTACGAAGATGTCCACCTTGCCGTCCGTGTCGTTCCAGATTTCCGGTCCGGTGGTCCGGAAATGGACTTCCGGGTTGGCCGGGTTGACGAACTGGCCGGGAATGAAGCTGTTGGGGAGTCCTGCGGCCAGTTCCTCCGCCTTGGCAATGGCTCCCTTCATGCCCAGCGCGCCGTCCGTCAGCACCAGTTCCGCGCCGTAGGCCTTCAGCAGGTTGCGGCGTTCCACGCTCATCGTTTCAGGCATGGTCAGGATGATCCTGTACCCGCGGGAGGCGGCCACCGCCGCCAGGCCGATGCCCGTGTTCCCGCTGGTGGGTTCAATGATGACGGAATCCGGCTTCAGCTCTCCGGAGGCTTCCGCGGCGTCAATCATGGCCCGGGCGATGCGGTCCTTCACGCTGCCGGCGGGGTTGAGGTATTCCAGCTTGGCCAGGATGGCGGCGTTCAGGTCGTTTTTGCGTTCGTAATTGGTCAGCTCCAGCAAAGGAGTGCCGCCGATCAGTTCTGTAATGTTTCTGTAAATTCTCATGGCTTGTAGGAAAAGAGCGTTGTAGCCGTTAAATCGTTAGAGAATGGCGCGGAAGCCCTGTTCCAGGTCTTCGAGAATGTCGTCGATATGTTCCGTGCCTATGGAAAGCCGCACCGTGGAGGGCGAGATGCCTGCCGCCTTCAGTTCCTCCTCCGTCATCTGGGAGTGGGTGGTGGAGGCCGGATGAATCACCAGGGACTTGACGTCGGCCACATTCGCGAGCAGGGAAAATAGTTCCAGGCTTTCGCAGAACTTGCGAGCTTTTTCCGTGCCACCCTTGATTTCAAAGGTGAAGATGGAGCCGCCGCCGTTCGGATAATATTTCCGGTAAAGTTCGTGGTCCGGATGGTCCGGCAGGGAGGGATGGTTCACCTTCTGCACCTGGGGATGAGCCGCCAGGTAATCCACCACGCGCAGGGCGTTCTGCACATGGCGCTCCACCCGCAGGGAAAGGGTTTCCAGCCCCTGGAGCAGCAGGAAGGAATTGAACGGGCTGATGGTGGCTCCCGTATCCCGCAGCAGGGTGGTCCGGATCTTCATGATGTAGGCCAGAGGGCCGCAGATTTCCGCCAGCACGGCGCCGTGGCAGTTCGGGTTGGGCTGGCTGATGCCGGGGAATTTATCATTCTGCGTCCAGTCGAACTTGCCGCCGTCCACAATCACGCCGCCCATCGCCGTTCCGTGGCCGCCGATGAATTTGGTGGCGGAATGCACCACCACGTCCGCGCCGTGCTCCAGAGGGCGGAACAGAAAGGGGGAGGCGAAGGTATTGTCCACAATGAGCGGAATTCCGTGGGCGTGCGCCACCTCCGCCAGCGCGTCTATGTCCGCAACGTTGCAGTTCGGGTTGTCCAGGCTTTCCACGTACAGGGCCTTCGTATTTTCCCGGATGGCCTTGGCGAAATTGTCCGGATTGCTGCCGTCCACGAAGGTGGTTTCAATGCCGGATTCGGCAAATGTATGGGCAAACAGGTTGTAAGTGCCGCCGTACACGTTGGCGGCGGAAACGATGTGGTCCCCGGCGCGCGCAATATTCTGGACGGCATAGGCGATGGCCGCCGCTCCGGTGGCTACCGCCAGGGCGCCCGCTCCCCCTTCCAGGGCGGCGATGCGCTTTTCGAAAACGTCTGCCGTGGGGTTCATCAGGCGGTTGTAGATGTTGCCCGGCTCCGCCAGGGCGAAACGGGCGGCCGCCTGGTCGGAGTCCTTGAAGACATAGGAAGTGGTGGCGTAAATCGGCACGGCGCGGGCATCCGTGGCCGGGTCCGGATTTTCCTGGCCCACGTGGATCTGGCGCGTTTCAAAACGATGGTTCTTATTCATATTTTTTTATATTCCTATCGGGAAAGTAGGGAATAGATAGTTAAAGCGGGACGGGATGTCAAGTGCCGGGTAAAAAAAGTGGGACATAAGGCCAAAACAAAAAAGGGGCGAAAAAATGTTCAGGCCGGGTGCTCCGGTTAAATGCCTGCTCCGTAGTCGCAGCCGATTTCCTTCTGCTGCTCGGACAGGTCCTCCAGCGTGACGCGGCCCAGGTAATCCTCAATGACCTTTTGCAGCCCCCGCCAGAAAGGCAGCGTGGCGCAGCTTGACGCCCGCGGGCACGGGCTGTTCTGGGAGGCCGTGCAGGAAAGGGGCAGCAGGGAGCCTTCCGTCAGTTTCAGGATGTCTTCCGTGGTGTATTCCCGGGGATGCCGGGACAGGCGGTAGCCGCCGGACTTCCCCCGGAAACTCTGAACGAAGCCCGCTTTCAGCAGGATGGCGATAATTTGTTCCAGATACCGTACGGTGATGTCCTGCCTGGCTGAAATCTCCTTCAGGGAGATGTAGCCGTCGTCATTGTGCTGGGCAAGATCAATCATCAGGCGCAGTGCATAGCGTCCTCTGGTGGAAACCTTCATCATACCGGATCAATAAACGATATTTCAGGCTGCCCGTCAATCGGGAATGAAGGCACCGCGCGGAATAAGGGAACACGGGCGGACCGCTTCTCCGGCAGAGGGTTCAGTGGATGTAGTGGCGCGGCACCCGGGGGCCTATTCCGGTAAAAATTTCCCAGGAAATGGTACCGGCCTTTTCCGCCAGTTCCGTCACGGGAATGTTCGGCCCCATGATCTCCACGGTCATGCCCGGTTCCGGGTGCGGCACCCGGCTGACGTCCACCATGATCTGGTCCATCGTCACGCGCCCCAGTAGCGGGCAGGAGACTCCGTCCACCATCACGCGGGCGCCCTTGTGGGCCAGGGAGCGCACGTAGCCGTCCGCATAGCCTATTCCCACGGTAGCCACCCTGGTGGGATGGTCCGTTACAAAGGTGCCTCCGTAGGAAATGCCGTGCCCCTCCGGCAGCGTGCGCGCCACCGTCAGGCGGGAGAAAAGGGCCATGGCCGGCTTCAACTGCGCGGCCCAGGGAGAGGGAATGGGGGAAAAGCCGTACAGCACCAGCCCGGGGCGGCACATGTTGTTGGAGGGAATCTCATAATCCAGGGAAGCGGCGCTGTTGGCCAGATGGCAGTACTTCAGGGGCAGTTTTTCCCGGATGCGGGCGGCCATCTGTTCAAAGCGGGCAATTTGCCGGAGGGTGATTTCCCGGTCCTCGTCCGCGCAGGGCAGGTGCGCGCCCAGCCCTTCCATGTACAGGCTGTCCAGTTCCCCCAGGCGGGAGAGCAATTCTTCAAGCTGGTCCGGCAGGAATCCGCCGCGGCCCATGCCCGTATCCACGGAGATATGGATGGGAAGCGTCTTCCCGTACAGCCGCGCCAGGGAATTGTAGTGCACGGCTTCCTCGATGGTGGAGATGAAGGACCGCCAGCCGTTCAGCACGATTTCCTCCCGTTCCTCCGGAAAGGCGGGACCCAGGATATAGGGCCGGGTGCGGCATCCCGCCTGGCTGATGCGCCGCGCTTCCCCCACGTTGGCGACTCCGAAGAAGGCGATGCCTTCCGAATCCAGGGTGCGGCAGACCTGTTCCAGCCCGTGACCGTAGGCTGCCGCCTTTACCACGGGCATGTAATATTCACCCTTGGCCGCCTGCTTGACGACGTTCAGGTTATGGCGGATGGCCCCGAGGTCGATTTCGGCCCAGGCGCGGGGGGGGCTGGTAACTGGCATGATGGAGAAAGGCGGAGAGGTTGGAAAAAGGAAAGGGGCGGCACGCTGCCCCGGTACGGAGGGATTGTCCGCCTTTGCCCGTGCAATGCCAGACGGATTTTTGTCAGTCTTGGTGCAAAAAGAAGGGAGGACGGCAGGGGCAGAGACGCATCCGGCATTCGGGTCATTCCGGCTTTTGCGGTAAAGTGCCGGGGCCGGAGGCAGGTGTTTCCTGCTCTGGATGGGAAGATGCGTGCGGGGCGTCCCGCAGGGTTTTCAGCAGGGCCGCCATGGTGTCTATGTCCTCGTCCGTCATGGAGGAGAGGCCGTCCAGCTTCTTCTTGATGGCTTCAATTTCCTCCTCCCTGTACGGCATGGGTTCTCCCGCATGGGGATGCAGGAAAAAGGAGGTGATGGTGCTGGTCAGCGTTCCCACGAAGCCGATGCCCGTGAGCATCAGGAAAACGGCCAGGAATTTTCCGGGAGTGGTGACCGGGTAGGTGTCCCCGTAGCCCACTGTAGTGGCGGTGACAAAGGACCACCAGATGCCGTTGGGAAGGCTCATGCCTTCCGCCAGATGGATGCCCACGGCCCCCAGCAGGATGATGACCAGGGCGGCAATGCAGATGTACTTGAATCCGTTCGTGTTGAAGAAACGCCTGATGCGCGTGGTGAACCTCATGGCGTAGGAGAACAGGTCCAGGTACCTGGCGAGCCGCAGAATCTCGCCGAGGGAGGCGAACCTGAACAGACGGAACAGCACGTCAAAGGGAATGATGGCCAGCAGGTCCCAGACATGGTCCTTGACGAAGAGCCATTTGGACCTGCTGATGGAGAAGCGGACCACGTAATCCAGCACGAAAATCCAGTAAATGACCCGGTCTGCCGTCACTTCCCATTCCGCCGCCTCGGAAGTCAGGTCAATGGCCGCCAGCGTCACGGCGACCAGGGCCAGCAGGCACATGCCCGTTTGATAGGCCAGCTTCAGGAACAGGAAGTGCCGGGGCATGTGGTGGAACGCGTTCATGACGGGGAATGAAAGGAAAAAGCCGTCCCCGGGGCAGGGAGCGGCTTGTGAAAGAGGCCGTTTCCGCCGGAGGCTTTATTTAAGCAGGAGCTGCTCCATCAGGGCCTGGGAGGACTGGGCCAGCACGGCGGGATCGTCCAGCATGCCGGCGCGGAGCAGGGCGGTGTTCGCGATCTGGTCCGCCACCATCTGGGCCAGTTCCGGATTTTCCGTCCTCAGCGCGGAGAGCTTCTTCACCAGCGGGTTGGAGGGGTTCAGCTCCAGCTGGGGATGGCTTTCGGGGATTTCCTGCCCCATGGCTTTCATGTACGCCCTCATTTCCGGGCCCATGTCATTGCCGCTTTGCAGGGCCACGGCGGCTCCGCTGACCAGGCGCTTGCCCAGGGTGACCTTGGAGAATTTGTCCGGGTACAGTTCTTTCAGCCATTCTTCCAGGGCGGTGGCTTCCTCCTGGGGCAGGGCGTCCTTCTGTTCCTCTTCCAGCTCGGGAAGCTCCACGTCGGCGCGGTCGATCATCGTGACGGGCTTGCCGTCCACGCTGGACAGGGAGTCCAGCACGAACTCGTCCCCGTGGTCCGTGAAGAAGGCGACTTCGTATCCGCGGGCCTTGAAGGCTTCCAGGTACGGGCTGTTTTCCAGGTGGGAGCGGGAGGGGCCGGTGAGCGCGTAAATGGCAGTCTGCCCTTCCTTCATGCGGGTGATGTATTCCTCGAAAGAGGTCGTTTTCCCCGCATCCGTGGCGGTGGACTCAAAACGGAGCAGCTTGCCCAGGGATTCCTTGTTCGGCCAGGAGGTGACCACCCCTTCCTTCAGGTAGCGGGAAAACTGTCCGTAGAATTCCTTATAGGTTTCTTTTTCGTCCCTGGCAAGTTTGTCCAGGTGCTTGATGAAGCGCTTGGTGATAATGTCGCTGATCTTGCGCACCAGGGAATTGTCCTGGAGCATTTCGCGGGAAATGTTCAGGGGCAGGTCCTCGCTGTCCACCACGCCGTTCAGGAAGCGCAGCCATTCCGGAAGCAGGCCTTCCGGCTTGGCGTCAATCAGCACGCGCTTGCAGTACAGGGAGACGTTGGCGTCCACGCGGCCGAAGCCGAACATTTCCGGATTACGCTTGGGGATGAAAAGCAGGGCATTCAGCATGATGGGGGCGTCCGCGCTGAAATGCATGTAGGACAGGGGCTTTTCATCCGTGTGGGAGATAAACTGGTAAAACTCGTCGTATTCCTCCGGCTTCACGTCTGATTTGGACTTGGACCAGATGGCCTGGACGGTGTTGATGTGCTCTCCGTTGAAGTTGATGGGGAAGCCCACGAAGTTGGAATAACGGCGCAGGAGCTCCTTCACGCGGTATTCCTGGGAAAACTCCTCATACTCATCCTTCAGGTGGATGACGATGCGGGTGCCGCGGTCCAGCGGTTCGTCAAGGGTTTCAATGCTGTAGCCCTCCCGTCCGTTGGAAGTCCAGCGCAGGGAGGCCGCCTCCGGCTCCCAGGAATGGGTAAAGACCTCCACCTGGTCCGCCACCATGAAGGAGCTGTAAAAGCCCACGCCGAACTGGCCGATCAGGTCCGCGCCGCCTTCCTGCTTCTGCTTGAGGGCCTCCATGAACTTCTTGGTGCCGGAATGGGCGATGGTCCCCAGGTTTTCCACCAGGTCCGCTTCCGTCATCCCTATGCCGGTGTCCGCGATGGTGATGGTCTTGTTCTCCTTGTCCGTGGTGATGCTGATTTCCAGAGGCTTTTCCGGCTGGTAGATGTTGGAATCCGTCAGTTGTTTCAAGCGCAGCTTCTCCAGGGCGTCGGAAGCGTTGGAAACGAGCTCCCGCACAAAGATTTCCCGGTCGCTGTAAAGGGCGTTGATGACAATGTCCAGCAGCTGCCGGACTTCCGCCTGGAATTGATGCGTTTCTGTATTCATATGGAAAAATGTGTTACGGGTGCCATTATAGGGACCTCGTCAAGGGGATGGACAGTTTTTAAGCGGTGGCAGGAACGCCCCATGTCACAAAAACGGCCTTTTTCCGTCCATGTTCCCACTGGAGGATTTTTCCTTGAAACAATTCAGGAAACTGATCAGTATAGTTTTATAAACATGATCCTCTTACCATTCTTGAAAAAGGGAGCCCTTTTGCTCGCTCTCTGCGGCATGCTGGGCGGCGGCGTGCTTTCCGCCCAGGAGACCGGGTCCGTTCCGATTACGGAAGCGGGCCTGAAGGCGCTGGATTCCAACGTCTTCACCAATGACTTCATGCTGGCGCTGAAACCCAGTGTCACGCGTGACCGCATCGCCAAAATCAAGGATCCCTTCGTGCGCGGGCTCGCCCGCCAGATGGCGGAGAAAAAATATGACCGCAAGGCGCGCGCCATCACGGCGGAACCGTACGAACCGGTCAAGGACCTGGCGGACCGCCTGCGCACCAGCCAGTACAGCAAGTTTGAAAACCCCACCGGCATCTTTTTTGAGGAAGGGGAGGACGTGCTGCTGGTCATGGAAGACCCCAAAGGGGAAAAACTGAACCTGGTCATCCACAACTTCGGGCGTGACGGAGGCCGCAGCTCCTACCCTCTCAAGGCGGGAATCAACATCATCAAGGCGAAAAACAAGGGGCTGGGCTACATTGAATACTTCACGCCCAACTACAAGAAAGCTCCCAAGGTACGGCTCTCCATCCCGTCCGGCAAGGTGAACGGCGTGTTCGTGGGAGGCGTGAGCAAGAACAGCGACTGGAAGAAGATGCTGGAAAATTCCCCCACGGAGGTGGTGGACATCGTTGGCAGCCGCGTGCACCTGGTGTATCCGGTGGAGGAACTCAAGAAATTCTGCCCGGACAAGGGGGAGGAACTGATCGCCCTGTATGACAAGATCATCGGCATGGAGCAGCAGATCATGGGCCTGTACAAGTACAAGATGCTGCCTAAAAACCGGATGTTCGGCCGCGTGATCTGGAATGGCTTCATGCACGCGGACGGCACGGGCGCCGCCTTCCACAACGGCACGATGGGGGAAGTGGGCAATCCGGACAAGATTCCCGGCAGCGCCTGGGGCATCGCCCATGAATTCGGCCATGTCAACCAGGTGCGCCCCGCCATGAAATGGGTATCCACCGGGGAAGTGACCAACAACATTTACTCCGCCTACGTGAATTACATGCTGAATCCCTCCAGCATGCGCCTGGAGCATGAACGCATCAACGGCGGGGACGGCAACATGATCGGCGGCCGCTTTAACGCCTACCTGAACAACGGCATCCTGAAGGGGGAAAACTGGCTCATCCAGGCTGGCCCGGACAAGCGTTCCGGCGGGGACAACCGCCCGATGGTGCACGACCACTTTGTCAAGCTGGCTCCCCTGTGGCAGTTGGAGCTGTATTTCAAGGTGGCCGGGAAGGGCAATCCCGACTTCTATCCGGACATCTTCTACAAGGCCATCAAGATGGACACCAAGGGGAAGAAGGACGGCGAGCTTCAGCTCGCGTTCATGAAGAACGCCTGCGACGTCTCCAAACAGGACCTGACGGACTTTTTCCAGAAGACCGGCATGCTCAAGCCCATTGACCAGGAGCTGGACGACTACACCTGCGCCCGCATGACCATCACGGAGTCCGATTGCAAAAACCTGATTGCGTACGCCAGAAAGTACAAGAAGCCGGAAAGCCCCGTCATTTACTACCTTTCCGTCAACAGCGTGGAGGCGTACAAGAACCGCCTGCCCGTCCGGGGCGCCTGCAACCAGGGCATCACGGAACAGGGCAACCGGCGCATCATCTCCCATGACGTGTGGAAAAACGCCGCCGTCTTTGAAACCTACAAGGATAAGGAAATGGTCCGCATCACCATGGTGGGGACGGATTCCAAGGACAACTCCTCCACCACGGTTCCCTATC
>OGPS01001062.1_pt1 | contig 22341 bp, 20 predicted proteins | sample 1552931 | NCBI WGS metagenome assembly OGPS01 (sample SAMEA2580252, study PRJEB22360) | human gut metagenome | biome: human gut; feature: human-associated habitat; material: faeces | place: Denmark | collected 2008/2010 | reverse complement strand
TGCCAGGTTAAGAATGCTTTTATCGTTTTGCGTCAGCTCAAAATAAAGCCTGCTTCCCCAAAAGTCATACAGATTTTTACACCCGGCAGCCGGCAGCTTTGCCTGCATCTCCAAACGATAAGGAACAACACCGTCCATTGCTTTTAAAATACCATAAAACCCTGATAAAATATTTAAATGTTCTGCCACATAATCAAGCTGTGCATTTTCAAAAACACGCGGTGCCATATATTGATACTGGATACCGTCATAAGCCAATACTGCCGGGGTAAGATTAGCACACAGACGCATAGTCTGTAAACGCTTATAGTTTAATGCCGCAATCTCATCGTTACATTGCCACAACTTTTTTAGATCATCATACTGCATCTTTCTCAGCTCTGCCAGTAAAATTTCTGTATCTTTTAAAAAGCGCGGTTCTGCCGCAGAAACAAGGTCATCATTATCAATACGCATTTTTTTTGCTGGGGAAATAATTATCTGCATCGTATCCTCCTGCAAGTATTTATCAAAAAGCGCGTCCTTATACAAGAACGCGCTTTTGATTCTCAACCTTTCAAATAGGCTAAAATTTCTTCAGCATTAGTATCAGGATTAGCATTAGGATATGCTTTTTCGATCATACCTTTTTCATCAACGATATAAGTCGTTCTCACTACTCCCATTGATACCTTGCCATACAATTTCTTTTCCTGCCATACATCATAAGCTTCGATGGCCTGACGTTCAGGATCAGCTAAAAGAATAAAAGGCAGCTCCTGTTTCGCGGCAAAATTAGCATGAGATTTTACGCTGTCTTTACTGATGCCGATAACCTCAATGCCCATTTTTTTATACTCACCGTAATTATTGCGAAAAGAACAGGCCTGACGTGTACACCCCGGTGTAGAATCCTTAGGATAAAAATAGACAACTACTTTTTTCCCTAAAAAATCCTTCAGGCTCACAATATTACCATCTTTGTCCTGCAACGAAAATTCCGGTGCTTTTACTCCTGCTTCTAACATACTAATCGCCTCCTAATGTCAGAATAAATCTATCTGATCTGTTTCAGGCAAATCCCCTAAGGCTCCGTGTTCTGCCAATTTTTCAACTACAGCTTTACCAACCTTGGCTCTTACCCGCAGATCTTCCTGGGAAATAAAAGGATGACCGATTTCTCTGGCTTCGCTGATACTTTGAGCGGCAGTAACACCAATTCCTCCCAAAGCAGCAAGCGGCGGCCTCAATCCCTTTTCAGTGACGGTAAAACGCGTCGGATGAGATTTATACAAATCGATACGTTCCATTTCAAAACCACGAGCCAGCATTTCAATCACCAACTCCAGATACGTCACCGTATCTTTATCTCTGTTACTTGCTTTATAGCCCTGTGCATAAACATCTTTAATATAACGTTTCATATAATCAACGCCTTTGACAACATGATCCATATCAAAGTCCGGTGCACGCACAGTAAAGTATGCCGCATAGAATTCACGTGGATAATGCACTTTACAGTATGCTATACGATAAGCCATCATAACATATGCCACTGCATGCGCCTTCGGAAAAAGATACTGGACCTTATTACAGGATTCAATATACCATTCCGGCACCTTTGCGGCACGCATCGCTTCAAGCATGGGTGCTTCCAGACCGCCTTTAGCCGCCTTGCCTTTACGAACATATTCCATAATTTTAAAGGACATACTGGGATCTACGCCTTTCGCGATCAGATTAGTCATAATATCATCACGCGTCGAAATCGTTTCCTCACTGGGTTTACCCTCGCGAATCAGATCCTGCGCATTGTTCAGCCATACATCAGTACCATGCGAATAGCCTGATACCCTGACAACCTGACTGAAATTTTTAGGCTGAACATCCTGAATCATCTGCCGTACAAACTGTGTACCACATTCAGGAATACCATAAGTGCCAACGGCACTGCCGATCTGCTCAGGTGTTACACCGAAAGCCTCAGTCGAACGGAAGATAGACATAGTTTTTTCATCACCGACGGGTATCTGCTGCGGTGGAATATTTGTCAATTCCTCCAGCATTTTGATAACCGTAGGATCGTCGTGACCAAGTATATCGAGCTTAACCAGACGGTCGTTGATCGAGTGATAATCAAAGTGAGTAGTTACTGTTTCCGAATCTTTTTCATCGGCCGGTCTGTTCATCGGCGAAATATAATGAATATCCATATTGCGCGGTACAACCATGATACCGCCTGGATGCTGGCCAGTAGTTCGTTTAATACCGGCAAAGCCTTCTACAAGACCTGCAACATGTGCCGAATGCACATGCAGATTTTTTGCCTCATAATATTTTTTGACATAACCAAAAGCCGTTTTGATAGCAATCGTTGAAATCGTACCGGCGCGGCAAACATTATCGCGTCCGAAAAGTTCTTCTGTATATTTATGTGCTGTCGGCTGATAATCTCCGGAAAAGTTCAAATCAATATCAGGTACTTTATCACCATGGAAACCCATAAACACGGCAAACGGAATATCGTGCCCATCACGGATCATCTCTGTACCGCACTCAGGACATGCTTTAGCAGGCAAGTCAAAACCTGACGCAACTTCTTCTTTCATGAAGAACTCGCTGTGTTTACATTGTGGACAGCGGTAATGCGGTTTCAGCGGATTGACCTCTGTAATATCGATCATAGTCGCTACAAAAGAAGAACCGACAGAACCACGGGACCCAACCAGATAACCATCGTCCAAAGATTTTCTTACGAGCTTATGTGCAATATAATACAGAACTGAGAACCCATGATTGATAATGGAATCGAGCTCCATTTTCAGTCTGTCGCTGACTACCTGAGGCAGATTTTCACCATACCATTCGTGCGCACGCTGATAAGACATTTCCTTGATAGCTTTTTCTGCCCCAGGTATAAATGGTGAATACAGCTGATCACGATCAGGAACAGGTTTGATTTTTTCTACCATCTCCGCAATCTTATTCGGATTGGTTACACACAACTCATAAGCAATTTCTTTACCAAAATACTCAAATTCCTTGAGCATTTCTTCTGTTGTCCTGAAATAAAGAGGTGCTTGCTGATCAGCATCAGAATAATTTTGCCCAGCCTGCAGGATAGCCCGCAGCTGCGCGTCCTCCGGATGCAAAAAATGCACGTCACAGGTAGCGACAGTCAACTTACCCAGCTTTTTACCAAGTTCATAAATTTTCCTATTATGCTCTTGCAGCTGTTTGACTGTGCAGCGCTCCTGTCTGACTAAAAACATATTATTTCCGGTTGGCTGAATTTCCAGATAATCATAAAAAGAAGCTATTTTCTCTAATTCTTCATCGGGACGACCTGCCAAAATAGCCCTGTACAGTTCACCAGCTTCACAGGCAGAACCCAGGATCAAACCCTCGCGATATTCTTCGATAACCTCACGCGGCAGCATCGGCCGTTTATGCAGATAACGCAAATGACTGATTGTTACCAGTTTATACAGATTACGCAGACCTGTTTCGTTCTTTGCTAAAATGATAATGTGGTTATTTTTGACCTTCTTGATACGGCTTTTCTTGATCGTATCCGTCGGCTCCAGATCGATATCATGGCCGTCGTCGTTCATCAAATAACCTTCCATACCGAAAATCAGCTTGATATCCGCTTTTTCAGCTACATCAAAGCAGAACGGAAAAGCCTGTACAACGCCATGATCTGTGATGGCAAGAGCTTTATGCCCCCATTTTATCGCTGTCTCCACCAAATCTTCCATTGGTGTTACGCCATCCATCTTACTCATTTTTGTATGACAATGCAGCTCGACACGTTTAACTTCAGCGTTATCCATACGTTCTTTTTTAGGAACAGCTATAATACCCTGAGGACTGATGACCATTTCATCAAACAAAAATCTGTCAGGAGCAACATTACCCATAATACGCAGCTGCATCCCCGGTTTGATCTTCTTTTTAAACTGCAGACATTCTTCCAGATTTTCAAAACGCATTCTAACATAAAGTCCACTGGTTTCATCACTCAAATTAAAAGTGAGCATCACATTGCCGGTACGCAGGACTCGCTCAATAAAAGCAGTCAGCTTACCGTCCTTATCAATGCTTTTTACAAAAGCACCTTCTACTACGACTCGATTTTCTTCTTCGATAACGTCGATCATCGGCCTGGGCTTACCTTTAAATGCTTTACCAAAAATAAGGCCGTCTGCTTTTTTATTCCCTCCATAGAGAAGGTTATAAGCCTTTTCATAAGCATCGTCTTTACGCTCTGCCTCACACGAAGGTACTGCTTCAAATGCGGTAGCTTCTCCTATTTCAACTGCTTCAGGTTCTTCCGGCGGCAAAGGAATTTCTTCACGCTCCGGCTCTACCTGCACAGACTTATTTTCTGTTTCAAGCTTATTTTCTGTTTTAACCGATTCAGCCACAACGGAAGTTTCCAGCAGATTTGTCTGCTGCAGCTCCACTTTTTTTAAATTAAAAGCAGCGGTAAGCTTATTTGCCACCGCTGCAAGTAAAGTTTCTGTCACGGGAGCAACTGCTTTATACTCTATCTGCCACACGGCAGCCTCGATATCCATAAAGATTTTCTCCGGCTGGATTAAACGAGCACGCAATAATTCTGCTTCCGTTAAGGACTGCTCGGCTAAAAAAGCAAAAAATTTATTTTTATCAGGAACAATACAATATTTCGCCTTCATGCTTGCGTCCTTTCTTACCAATCAACCAACGTTCTCTAAAGTAATGATGCCTTCAATACTTTGTAAACCGCGAATAATATCAATATCATCTCTATCTTTACTTATTTTGAGATACAACTCTAAAACTACCTCATTTTTTCTGGAGTTGTTTTTTACGTTTAAAGTGCGTACCTTCACGCCATTTTCAGTCAAATACGCAGTAATATTCGTTATAATACCGGGTTCATTTTCGGCAACAATCCGAATAAAGCGGCGGGCATTTCTGCTGCTGCCGGCAAAACGTTTTTCCCAGCTGTGAAAAGTTACCAAAGTAACCATCATTACCGCCGTAGAACCAATACTTAAAACATACATCCCAGCACCGGCAGCCAACCCAATGGCCGAAATCATCCACAAGCTGGCAGCTGTTGTTAAACCACGTACGGTAACTCCCTCATGCATTATCGTACCGGCACCAAGAAAACCAATACCGCTAACTACCTGTGCAGCAATACGGGAAGAATCACGATTGCGCGGGAATTCTTCCCCATGCATAGGGTAATCATCATAACCGTACATAGAAACCAGCATAAATAACGCCGCACCGGCACAAACTAAAATATGTGTTCTAAAGCCAGCCGGTCTATCGCCGCTGCCGCGTTCGATGCCGACTATTCCGCCTAAAAAAGCGGCCAATAATAGACGAATAAGCATCTCCCAATCATGAGAACTCATTATCGGCACCTCCTTACTGTCAGTTTAATCTTTTATTTTGAAAAAGCAAGTTCTGCGATAATATTTTTGATATCTTGTACGTAATCGCCATCTAAAGGCAAATATCTGATCTCGCCTGTTTTACGAATTTTAACTTCCAGCTTACCTTCAGTCAATGTTTTCGGCCCAACTACAACGCGCAGCGGATAGCCGATCAGATCAGCATCTTTAAATTTAACACCGGGGCGTTCGTTGCGATCATCGATAACTGTTTCCAGACCTACTTTTTTCAACTGCATATAAATTTCTTCAGCTTTCGCTGCAGATGCTTCATCTTTTGTATTAACAGGCACAACCAGCACATGATAGGGTGCTATTTCGATTGGCCAGATGATACCATTGTCATCATAATTCTGCTCAATAGCAGCCGCCATCGTTCTGCTGACACCGACACCGTAGCACCCCATTACCATAGGCTGCTCTTTGCCGTTTTCATCAAGATAGGTAGCTTTTAAAGCAGAACTGTATTTAGTAAACAGCTTAAAGACCTGCCCTACCTCGATGCCGCGGGCTTTGCTCACTTCGCCGCCGCAATGCGGGCACGGATCCCCTTCCTGAATAAGACGGATATCTGCTACATATGTTGGTGTAAAATCACGGCCCGGGTTAACATTAATGAAATGGTACCCTTCTTTATTAGCGCCGCAGCAAACATTATGCATTTTCATAACAGTAGCGTCAACAACTACTATGACTTTTTTATTCTCGATGCCAACAGGGCCCATATAACCGCCGACAGTACCAGCAGCAGCTAATTGTTCCTCTGTCGCCATTTCAAGGTCAATAACGCCGCAGGTATTGATAACTTTGATTTCATTGACTTCGTGATCGCCACGTACAAAACAAAGAATCAAACCTTTTTCACTGTTATAAGCAACAGCTTTAACAGAATGGTCAACAGGAAGTTTTAAATAAGCGCACACATCAGCAATAGTTTTACAGTCTGGTGTTACTACCTCTTCTTTAGTCAGCATTGCTTCTTCTTGAGCTTCCAAAGGAAATAGCTCTGCTTTTTCAACATTGGCCGCATAATCGCAGCTGGTGCAGAAAACAATCTCTGCTTCACCACTGTCGGCAATTACCATAAATTCATGGGAACCACTGCCGCCGATAGCCCCAGAATCAGCTTCAACAGGGCGGAAGTTCAGGCCGCAGCGCGTAAAGATATTGGTGTAAGCATCGTACATATCCTGATAAGATTTATCAAGACCAGCTTCGTCACGATCAAAGGAATACGCATCTTTCATAATGAATTCACGGCCGCGCATCAAACCGAAACGCGGGCGACGTTCATCACGATATTTATTTTGGATTTGATAAACACTAAGCGGCAGCTGGCGATAAGAACGAACATCACCGCGGATCAAAGTCGTTACCATTTCTTCATGTGTAGGCCCAAGGCAGAAGCAGCGATTATGACGATCCTGCAACCTGAACATTTCCGCACCGTATACATCCCAACGTCCGCTTTCCTGCCAAATCTCAGCCGGCTGTACAATAGGCATCAAAAGCTCCTGTGAACCTTTGGCATCCATTTCCTCACGTACTATTCTTTCTATTTTTTTCAATACACGCCAGGCAAGCGGCAGATAAGTATAAATACCACCGGCAGCTTTACGCATAAAGCCGGCACGCAGCATTAATTGGTGACTAACAACCTCCGCCTCTGCAGGTACCTCACGCAAAGTAGGAGCATACAGTTTGGAAACTCGCATTATTTCATCTTCCTCTCAACCAAAATTTTCTTAATTTCATCAAACAGCTCGTCAACGATTTTATCTTCGCTGACTTTTTTTATGATCTCGCCTTTGCGGAACAGCAGGCCCTCGCCAATACCGCCGGCAATGCCTATATCGGCCTCCCTGGCTTCACCAGGTCCATTAACTATGCAGCCCATAACTGCAACCGTAATTGGTTCTGCTATTTCGTCTAAACGGCGTTCGACCTCTAAAGCAAGCTTTTCCAGATTGATTCTGGTCCTGCCGCAGGTTGGACAGGAAATCAAAGTCGGCCCATATTCTCTAAGCCCCAAAGCTTTCAAAATATTATAAGCAACCTTTACTTCATTAACCGGATCCCCGGTAAGCGAAACACGAATCGTATCGCCAATACCTTCCGCCAATAACGTACCTATACCAACTGCAGATTTTATAATCCCGGAATTAACGGTACCAGCTTCAGTAATCCCCACATGCAGCGGATAATCACATTGAGCAGCTAAAAGCCTGTAAGCCGTAATCGTTAATGGTACGTCATGTGCTTTCAAAGAAATTTTGATATTGCGATAATCAAGTTCTTCTAAAATATGAATATGACGCCAAGCAGCTTCTACTAATGCTTCTGCTGTCGGATGCCCATATTTTTCCAATAAATCCTTCGGCAGTGAACCGGCATTAACACCGATACGAATAGGTATATTTTTTATTCTGGCCGCTGCAACTACCGCTTCTACCTTTTCACGTCCGCCAATATTACCAGGATTTAACCGAAGTCCGTTGACACCGGCATCTATAGCCGCCAAAGCAAGCTTGTAATCAAAATGAATATCAGCTATTACAGGAATCGGGCTCTGCGCAACTATTTCCCTTAAGGCCTGCGCTGCAGGCATATCAGGTACAGCACAACGAATGACATCGCAGCCAACTGCCGCCAGTTCCTTAATTTGTTTCAAAGTCGCTGCAGCATCGTCGGTCCTCGTATTAGTCATCGACTGTACTGAAACATGAGCATCACCGCCAATAAATACAGATCCCAACTGTAATTGTCTGGTTATTCTGCGCTTCATAAAGACACCTCTTTATTTTATCGGCTGGTGTCGTTAAAAACCGCCAAAACAGTAAAACTTAGAATGATTGCTACGCCAACCATTTGAATAGCATTGGTCGCACGCGCTCCTAAAGGCTTGCCACGTACAGCTTCCAAAACTAACAGAACAAAATGCCCGCCGTCCAAAGCCGGCAATGGCAATAAATTGATAACGCCTAAATTAATACTGAGAAAAGCAATAAAGTTCAGTAGCGGAAGCATGCCCTGATTTGCCATCTCCCCTGCCATTTTAGCTACGCCGATAGGACCTGAAACATCTGCCGGCGCCGCCCCGGTAATTATTTTCTGCAGACCGTCAATCATCGCAAATATAATATACTTAGTATAGCCAGCGCCCATGGTAGCCGCTTCAACAACGCCTGGCTGATATTGTTCATATGTAGGAGAAATACCTATCAAGGGCCTGCCGTACTGCGCATCATAGGCTGGCGTCATTTGATAATTTTTTACTGCGCCCTGATGCTCTGCCGTAACAGTAATCTCCTTATCAGGATACTTCTGCAAGGTAACTACCAAATCATTCCATGTGGCAATCTTTTCACCATTAATGGCAAGGATACGATCGCCTACCTGCAAGCCTGCCTGCGCGGCCGCCTTATCTTCCATAATCGTGCCCAAAATAGGCTGATCGACTGGCTTTTGAATACCATTGATCATAAAAATACTGAAAAACAAAATTATCGGCAGCAGAAAGTTCATTAACGAACCTGCTAAAATAACCAACATTCTGGCAGGAATAGATTTTGACTTAAAAGAATCATCGCTGTCAGGCTCTTCCGGATCCATACCGGCTATTTTATTATACCCGCCTAAAGGAATAATTCTTAAGCTATATAGGGTCTCACCAACTTTTTTCTGAAAAATGTTGGGTCCGAAACCAATGGCAAACTCGTCCACGCGCATGCCTGTCATTTTTGCCGTAATAAAGTGGCCGAATTCATGTACGGTGATCAAAACACCAAAAACAAAAATAGCCGCTAAAATAGTTGTCATGTCCGAGTTCCCCCTCTCATTACAAGTTTTTTAAAATTTCTCTGGTCAGCCTGCGAGTTTCAGCATCTGTCTGCTCTATATCCTCAATAACAGGCTGCAATATATTCTGATGTCTGACAATAATCTTTTCTATAGTCATCGGAATATCAAGGTATTTAATCTTATTGTCCAAAAATGCGTAAACAGATTCTTCATTAGCCGCATTAAATGCACAAGGTAAGGTACCTCCTGCTTTACCACATTCGACAGCAAGTTTCAGTGCCGGAAATGCTTCCAAATCAGGAGCTTCAAACGTCAATTGACCTGCTTTTACTAAATCCAGCTGTCCGAAAGCATTATCAAATCGCTCTGGATATGAAAAAGCGTACTGTATCGGCAAACGCATATCGGGCAGTCCCAACTGAGCCAAAACAGAACCATCCTGATATTCAACCAAAGAATGAATTACGCTCTGCGGATGTACAACTACATCGATTTTTTCATAAGGCATGTCAAAAAGCCAATGCGCCTCAATAACTTCCAACCCTTTATTAGCCAAAGTAGAAGAATCAACAGTTATTTTTCTGCCCATACTCCAATTTGGATGCTTCAAACACTGTTCTAAAGTCACATTTTCAAGCTCAGCTTTACTTTTACCACGAAAAGGACCGCCAGAAGCAGTTATCAGCAACCGCTTAACTTCCTGATGTTTGCCACCTACCAAAGCTTGAAAAATGGCACTGTGTTCACTGTCGACCGGCAATAAAGTAACATTGTGCTCTGCTACCGCACTCATAACAATACTTCCTGCAGCAACCAGCGTTTCTTTATTAGCCAAAGCGATGTCTTTACCATGCTCAATCGCAGCCAGAGTAGGTCTCAGACCGGCATAACCGACCATTGAAGCTAAAACTGTGTCAACTTCGCTGAACGTAGCCACTTCCAAAAGACCCGCTTCTCCTGCAAGGATTTTCGTCTTGCCGGTATAACGTTTTTTCAACCGCTCTGCAGCGGCCTCATCAGAAAGCGCCGCAATATCAGGCTGAAAAATATTAATCTGTTCTTCCAATAAAACGTCACTTGTATGTGCCGCCAACGCTCTGATTTTTATCTTATCAGGATTAGCTGCAGCAACCTCTAATGTCTGTTTACCAATGGACCCGGTACTGCCAAGCACAGAAACATTTTCCATTTTGAAGCCTCCGAATAATATAATCAGTGTGTTTTAGTCAACAAAACCGAAAACACTAAAACATAATAGCCAAGCGGTATGGCAAACAACAAGCTGTCACAACGATCTAAAACTCCACCATGGCCTGGAAAAATCTTACCAGAGTCTTTAACGCCAAAGGAACGTTTCAAAATCGACTCTACCAAATCTCCCAGCGGCGCAAAAACAGCTACGCATAAACCTAATGCAGCTGCCTGTACTATCTCCATATCTAACACCTTTACTCCCAAATAAACCATTACAGCCAGACAGCCGATAAATCCGGCTGCAGCTCCTTCTACAGATTTATTAGGACTGACATTTGGACACAACTTGCGTTTACCGATCGCACAGCCGACAAAATAAGCAAAAGTATCACTGGCCCATGTTCCAAGCATAATCAGCCAGAAAAAACATTCGCCGCCTTCTAAAACAAATGAACCAATAACCACCGGTTCAAATGGTAACTGCCTTAAAAGACCAAAGTGAAAAAACAGAATGCCGATATATAAAACCGCCATAACCGACAAACCAACATTCTCAACCAAATGACCTTTACAGTGCTTATGCAGGCCTTCCAGTAAAATAGCAATAATAGTTACGACCAGAAAAAGCGGCAGTGAATATAATGTATAAATAGAATCATCCAAATACATCAAACTTCCTACCAGCACCAAGGTCATAATACCGGACGAAAAATAAAAAACATTATAGCCTTTATTTTTGGCCATATTATAAAATTCCAGCCAGCCGATAGCTGCCAGTACAAATATTGCAGCATTAAAAAGCATACCGCCGCTATGAAGCAGCCATACTACTATCGGAACGCCTACCAAACCTGTCAAAATACGAGTCAACATATCTTTTACACCTGCTTAATTTATTTTGTCACTAACCCGCCAAAGCGTCGTTCGCGTCCCTGATATTCTTTGATTGCCTGCAAGAACATTTCAGGGGTAAAAGCAGGCCAATATGCATCTGTAGTCCAAATTTCCGCATATGCGATTTGCCACAGCATAAAATTACTGATACGATTATCTCCTCCTGGTCTGATCAAAAGATCAGGCGCAGGCAAGCCAGCCGTATAAAGATAATTTTCAAAAGTTTCTGCCTGTATATCTTCTACTTTCAGCAAGCCTTTTTCGGTATCTGCCGCAATACGCTGTATTGCCTGTAAAATTTCGGCCTGCCCACCGTAGTTTATTGCCAAGTTTAAAATAATACCGGTATTGTTTTTAGTTGCTTCCACAGCGTGGTCCATTTTCTGTTTTACAACTTCCGGCAAACCTTCACGTGAGCCCATAAAACGAACCTGAACATTATTTCGATTAAATTCTTCAATCTCACTGGTCAGATAACGGCTTAAAAGCTCCATAATAAAACTGACCTCAGTAACAGGCCGTTTCCAATTTTCTGTTGAAAAAGCATACGCGCTGATAACTTTAACACCAATTTTATCAGCAATTTTAACAATAGTTTTTAAAGTTTCAGCTCCGGCCTGATGCCCAAATGTTCGCACTTTTCCCTGCGATTTAGCCCAACGGCCATTACCGTCCATAATAATTGCTATATGCTGCGGCACATTAGCCAAATTAATACCATCGATGTCGATATTTATGTCGGGGTTTGTATTCTTCTTGATTTTGAACAAGCTGTTAAACACAAGCACACCAACCCTTCCCTGGAATAAATAAAACTGACAGACCCCCTCTTAGAGGGGGCCTTGCAGTCCTAAAAACTTAAAATCAAGGTTGTTTAATAGCACCTACAGGGCAAACACCAGCGCAAGCGCCGCATTCAACACATTCATCACCGATTTCATATTTACCGTCAGCTTCTTTAATAGCACCTACGGGGCAGGTAGAAGCGCAGGAACCGCAACCGATACATTCGTCTTTATTGATTACTAATGCCATTCTCCAGCACCTCCTTTCTATATTTTTTTACTGTTACAAGAGCTACTTTATTGTCAGACAGTAAACTCTGCCTAACCACATATTCAACAGCTATCTTCTCCGCCACAACTTCGTTTTGCCGGCGCGGCGGCTGCGTATCAGCAACCGTATATCCGATCTCGGCAGCTTCCAGTCTGGCAATAGCTTCTGCCAAAGGCAGTGCCAACACATCAGGTATCAGCATCAGATCTCCATAACTTCCTTTTCTTTATTAGCCATGATATTATCGATTTCCTTGATAATTTTATCAGTCATTTTCTGAATATCATCAGTACCCTTTTTAGCTTCATCTTCAGTGATTTCTTTAGCCTTCTCTGCTTTCTTAACAGCATCGTTAGCGTCACGGCGCAGATTACGCACAATCACACGTGCATCTTCAGATTTTTTATGAACAGTTTTTACAATCTCTTTACGGCGTTCTTCTGTCAGCTGCGGCAGATTCAACCGAATTACAGCACCATCACTGTTAGGGTTCAATCCCAAATCAGATTTCATAATAGCTCTTTCAATATCCTTCAGAAGATTCTTCTCCCAAGGCTGGATAATGATCATTCTCGGTTCAGGTACAGTAACGCTTGCAACCTGGTTAACAGGTGTCGGTGTGCCGTAATAATCTACCATAACCTTTTCCAGCAGAGCCGGAGTAGCACGTCCTGCACGAACAGAAGCAAGATCTACGCGCAGTACGTCAGTAGTTTTGTGCATTTTACTTTCTGCTAATTCAATGATTTCTTTTACTGTTGCCATGATTATTTTCCTCCCACCAGGGTACCGATCTCTTCGCCTAAGGCAGCACGCAAAATGTTACCCGGTTTATCAATATTAAATACTACGATAGGAATTTTATTATCCATGCAAAGACTGATTGCCGTAGAATCCATTACACTCAATTTTCTTTGAATAACTTCGATATAATCAAGTTTTTCAAACATTACCGCATCTTTATTTTTAGCCGGATCGCAATCATAAACACCGTCAACACCCTTTTTAGCCATCAAAATCGCATCGGCTTCTACCTCGGCCGCCCTTAAAGCAGCAGTGGTATCTGTTGAAAAGTAAGGATTACCAGTACCAGCGGCAAAAATAACTACACGCTCTTTTTCCATATGACGTATGGCACGTCTGCGAATATACGTTTCTGCAATCTGACGCATTTCGATCGCTGTTTGCACACGTGTTGGGACTCCCAAAGTCTCCAAAGCATCCTGCAGCGCCAGAGAATTGATAACTGTGGCAAGCATTCCCATATAATCTGCAGTAGCGCGGTCCATACCTTTCGAACTTCCCGATAAACCACGCCAGATGTTGCCACCGCCGTTGACAATAGCGACTTCTAAACCACATTCCGTAACATCTTTGATTTGTGAAGCTATGGACTCAACCGTTTCCGGGTCAATACCGAACCCTTTATCACCAGCTAAAGCTTCACCGCTCAATTTTAAAATGACACGCTTATACTTCGATTTCTCCGCCACTTCCACGACCTCCTATTTTCTGCAACTCTATATCCTATTTCATATTCTACATTTTACCAATATTTCCTCTTTTTTACCTTGAGTTTTTTGTGAACTACAGCCATTCGGGCAAAAAATAAGAGAACACCGAAGTGTTCTCTTATGCGGTTTCTCATTATTTTACGAAAGACATAACTTCTTCTGCAAAGTTTTCTTCTTTTTTCTCAATGCCTTCGCCCAGTTGATAACGGGTGAAACGGCGAATAGAAATATTCTCACCGATTTTAGCAATTGATTCGGTAATCAAATCAGAAATAGTTTTGTCGGGATCTTTAACGAAAGGTTGTTCCATCAAGCATACTTCTTTATAGTATTTCTCGATACGTCCTGCAACCATTTTTTCAATGATTTTTTCAGGTTTGCCTTCGTTGCGAGCCTGTTCAGCCAAAACAGCTTGTTCATGCTCAAGTTCAGCAGTAGGAACTTCTTCGCGTTTGAGGTAAGACGGATTCGTTGCAGCAATATGCATAGCAATGTCTTTTACCAATTCTTTGAAAGCATCAGTTTTAGCAACAAAGTCAGTTTCGCAGTTAACTTCTACCAAAACGCCGATACGTCCGCCGCCATGGATATAAGCTTCAACTAAACCTTCAGCCGCTACACGGCCCGCTTTTTTAGCAGCAGCAGCCAAACCTTTTTCACGCAGGAAGTCGATTGCTTTTTCAAGATCGCCATCGGTTGCGCTCAAAGCTTTTTTGCAGTCCATCATACCTGCGCCAGTACGTTCACGCAGTTCTTTTACTAATGCAGCAGTAATTTCAGCCATTTATTCGTCCTCCAGTATTTGATTATTATTCAGCGTCTTCAGCTGCAACTTCTTCAGATTCAGCAGCTTCTTCCATTTGCATACCTTGACGACCTTCCAAAACAGCGTCAGCCATTTTTGCAGTTAAAAGTTTTACTGCACGAATAGCGTCGTCGTTAGCGGGAATCACATGATCGATAACGTCAGGATCGCAGTTAGTGTCAACAGTAGCAACAATAGGAATATTCAGTTTGCGTGCTTCAAGCACAGCAATATTTTCTTTGCGGGGATCAACAATGAAGAGAGCACCCGGCAATTTTTTCATATCTTTGATACCGCCAAGATATTTAGTAAGTTTTTCCATCTCAAGACGAAGACCGATAACTTCTTTTTTCGGCAGTACATCAAAAGTTCCGTCAGCTTCCATAGCTTCCAGCTTACGTAAACGGTTGATACGGGTTTGGATAGTTTTGAAGTTAGTCAGCATACCACCCAACCAACGTTCGTTTACATAGAACATGTTGCAGCGTAAAGCTTCTTCGCGCATAGCTTCTTGAGCTTGTTTTTTAGTACCAACGAACAAAATATTTTCGCCGCGGGCAGCAACATCGCGCAGGAAGTTGTAACATTCTTCAACTTTTTTAACGGTTTTCTGCAGGTCGATGATGTAGATGCCGTTTCTTTCAGTGAAGATGTACGGAGCCATCTTAGGGTTCCAGCGACGGGTTTGGTGACCGAAATGAACACCAGCTTCAAGTAATTGTTTCATGGAAATAATAGCCATTTTTATTTGCCTCCTGTTTTTTCCTCCGCAGAAATCGTCTCTAACCCTTACCGCAAGCGGACAGCGGGTGATCATTCTGCGTGTGTATTTTTACACCGTGTGATATTATACCATAGTTACGGCCTCTACACAAGCTTTTATTCATAATGATCAGCAAAATTTGTTTAATACTTTACACTTAACATGTATACAAAATATTTTAATAATTAAACTTGCCAGCTATATACAGATGTGTTAGATTAAATTTGTTTATTGTTTCTATATTTATTATGAAAGGTGGAATGACTTCCATGAGCTTCAACATCGATAAAATGATCTCTCCCTTTATTAAAGCCCTTCCGCCCTCCGGATTGGCAAATTTTTTAGAAATAACAGCCAACAATCCTAATATTGTACCACTCAGCGTAGGTGAACCTGATTTTGATATTCCAGCAAAAGTACGTGCAGCCTGTATCGACAGTCTGAATGCAGGGAAAAGCAATTATACCTCTACACTGGGAATGCTGGAACTGCGCGAAGCAATAGCTACTGATACTTACAAAAACTATGGCGTGCAATACGACCCCAAAACTGAAATTATGGTTACTGTAGGTGTCAGCGAAGCATTAGACGTCGTTATCCGCACCATTATGATCCCTGATGGCGAAATCATTATTCCCGAGCCCTGTTATGTTGCTAATAAAGCCTGCATCATTTTAGCAGGCGGAAAGCCGGTACCGGTAGAAACCAAACTGGAAAACGGCTTTATTCCCACGGTCACAGATCTGGAAAAAGCAGTGACTGATAAAACTCGCGCTATCCTCCTTGGTTATCCCAACAATCCTACAGGTGCTATTATGAGCAAAGAGCAAATCAAGGCTATTGGCGACTGGGCTGTTAAACATGATATTATGATTATTTCTGATGAACTTTATGCTCACCTGACTTATGGCGGCAAAAAACATACTATGTTCACAGCTTTCCCTGAGTTCAAAGACCGCACAGTAGTTTTAAACGGATTTTCAAAAGCTTATGCCATGACCGGCCTGCGGTTAGGTTATTTTACCGCTCCTGCAGCATTCGTCCAGGCGGCAAACCTGCTCCATCAAAATGTAGTACTCTGTGCCAATATCACAGCTCAATACGGTGCTATAGCTGCTTTAAAATATTGTGAAAACGACATGCTGGCAATGGTTGCCGAATATGAAAAGCGCCGTCAGATCATGATCGACGGCTTTAAGAAAATCGGGCTGCCCCTTTATGAACCAGAAGGTGCCTTTTATGTATTCCCCTGTATTAAACAAACAGGGCTCACGAGTATGGAATTTGTTGAAAAACTGCTTACAGAAGAAGAAGTGCTGGTTATCCCCGGCAGCAGCTTCGGAGCCAGCGGTGAAGGCTTTATCCGCTGTTCTTATGCTTACAGCGAAGATAATCTGCGGGAAGCATTAACACGTCTTGACAGATTTATCCGAAAATATACAAAATAAACACTTATTATAAAAAACAGACTGCCGTTAAATGGCAGTCTGTTTTTTTATAATAAGCCCACAGGTATATACCAGTTCTTAGCATCAACAGGCAATAAATCGTTTGCCAGGCAAACAACGCCGCCGGAGCCAATTCTCAAGGCTTTTTCACCTTCTGCAATCGGTTTCAAAATTTCAAACTTCTTAATTTCTTTTACTGGCTGTGCACTTTTACGAATTGCTAAAGGATATACACATCCATCTGTCTCAATCAAAAGTTCGACTTCTTTGGTATTGAAATCACGAAAATAACTAAGAGGCGGGATCTGACCACAGTTAATAAAGCTTTTATAAATCTCATTAACAACCCATGTTTCAAAAAAATTAGACGCCATTGCCCCGGCTTCCAACGTTGCTGCACTGCTCCAACGCAGCAAATATGCAGCAAGTCCAGTATCAGTAAAATAAAGCTTTGGTGCTTTGACTGCATATTTTAAGTTAGGATGCGCAAACGTTTCCAAAAAATATACCAGACCCGCTGCTGCCAAAACCTTTAGCCACTGTTTAGCTGTCGGTGGAGTTATCTCTACCTCTTTAGCCAAAGCTGCGTAATTAAGCATACTGCCGGTATAGCTGGCGGCAGCACATAAGAACCTGTAAAATTGCAATTCATCATTCACCTGTGCCAATTCTTTTACATCACGCTGTAGAAAAGTCTGTACATAAGATGAATAATAGCAGTTCCAATCCTGTTCAGAAGCACTATTCAATGCTGGCATACTGCCTTGCCAAATCTGATCAAATAGATCACTCATCGGTAACAAAGGCGACTCCTTCACACGTCTCAGCAAAAATTCATTTTCCGGCACAAAAGGCCCGGCAGGACGATCAATCAATTCACCATAACTCAAACCCAATAAATTAACGATACCGATCCTGCCGGTCAAACTCTCACTGACACCATGCATCAACTCAAAAGCCTGTGACCCGGCCAGCCAGAAATCACCGTTTTGCCCCTGTTCGTCCACATACATTTTAAGATACGGCAACAGCTTAGGAGCCAGCTGAATCTCATCAATCAAAAGCGGCGGTTTGTAACGCTGCAGAAATAACGCCGGCTCAGTCATCGCCAGGCTGCGTACACTGATATCGTCCATCGTCACATAGGTACGATCGACCGCAGCAAGCCTGCGCAATAAAGTAGTTTTACCCACCTGTCGCGGCCCCGTAACAAGCAGCACCTTAAAACAGCTGTTCAGCTTTTCTATTGTCGTTTCTAAATGACGTTTGATATACATCGTATTTTACTTCCTTTAAAACTCAAGTTACCTAAAGTTTTATCTTGAATGTTTGTAATAACCTATTTAGATTGTTTTAACATATCGATACTTGATTTTTCCGGTATAAATAGCAAACAACTTTGCAAAAGTTATTTTTGTAGAAATGTTATTTGCTTCCGCCCAATCATACTGATTTTTTGAAGAAATTGCCCACCGGATTTGCGATGCAAAATACATACGTAAGTAAACGCTCAAATTTTGACCGCGATAATTTTTCACGACAACTATCCTACTTGCTTTTTCAGTAAAGTAATATACAGCAATTAGATTATCGGCAACATAAATGCCTACAACATTATTATTCCTGATTTGTTCCTGCCAGTCCTCGTCTTCTATAGATAATTTGTTGTATTTACCCATGTAGTCAACTATCAATTGTTCCACTTCACTTTTGTCATTTAAACTTACTGTACCAATACGCATATTATTTTCGTAAAGTTTCCACTTATTCTCTTCTAAATATTTAAAAGATATAGTATGCAAATTTCCGTAAGATAATCGCACTTGCTCATACTTTTGTTTACATTCATAATTATTTTCGATAAACAACTGGTGCAAAACATTTACAGTGAAATTATTATTTTGTTGTTCATATATATCACAGCAAATTTCTTTATCGGCGTCGGGCAGACTTTTTGTTTTGGCGGTAAGCCTCCAAAAATACATTTTATAATAATTGCCCTGATCAGCAAACAAGAATAAAGTTCCATCAACAACAGCATATTTTATTTTTTCTTCATTAATATAAGCAGATATATTCTTTTTACTAATGAAGTAATTGAGATATCCCCTCACATGTCCTTCCGTTACATACTCATTATAAAGTTGTTCGTATTCCGATAAAGATTTGATCGTTTTCAGCACTTATTTTTCCTTCTTATTGATATAGCCGTAATATTCATGTAAAGAAAAAGACTCGCCATGACCTGGATACACCACTAGCTCCGGCGGCAGAGTATTGATATATGGAAGCGCGACATCTGTAAATTCTTTGGGACTGCCACCAGGAAATTTAGCCGCAGGCACACTTTCATCTAAAAGTATATCGCCTGAAAAAAGTATGTTTTCGTTTAAGAAGATGAAATTACCGCCTTCGCTGTGCCCGGGAACCATCTTGATAAACACAGTATTATGCTGCCATCTAAAGGTAATGCTGTCATTAAAAAGCTCATCTGCGCTGCATGAATAATTGCTGTCAAAAGCAAAATCCGGCTTTTGCAGGTCGGCCTGAAATTCATAATAGGCCTCAAAATATTTGGAGAAATTTTTGGCAGGCCTTTGCAGATTATTATCGCATTTTGAGTTTGACAACAGTTTGCAGCCATACAACTCTTTAAATTTGTTTACGCCGCTGATGTGGTCGTAATGTTCATGGGTAACAAGCAACAAATCAACGATCTTGCCTTCTAATAATACTGCTGTTTTTTCATCATAATATGGATCAATCACTATACAATGCTTTCCCTCTTCTACGATATACATATTTTGTTCTAAAAGAGGGGTAGTACAGGTTATTATTTTCATTTTTGCATCTCGTCCCCATAAATTTTTTGCAGCATTTTTTTATCTATCTTGCCGTTAGCATTATGCGGCATATTTTCCAGGAAAAACATTTTATTGGGCAGCATATATTTGGGCAACCTATCCCTAACTCCTAAAAGGATATCTTTGAACGTAAGATTTTGACCCGAGCAATAAATGACGATCAGCTGCCTTTCTAAATCGTAGATACAGGCACATTCATACACTCCCGAAACTGCGCTTACCGCTGTTTCGATCTCGCCCAATTCAATCCTGTAGCCCTGATGTTTGATTTGAAAATCTTTTCTGGTGATATATACCAGTTCGCCTCTGTCGTTGTATTTGACCAGGTCGCCAGTTTTATAGATCATATCCCTATAATGGGTATTTAGCGGATTCTGTACAAAGACTTCGCCGGTTTTTTCAGGATTATCGTAGTAACCGGATGCCAAAAAAGCCCCCCGCACGCACAGTTCGCCTTCTTCATCAGCGCCAGCTAAGGTATCGTCCTCTTTTAGAACAAACACGTCGCAATTTCTGCATGCATGGCCAATGGGGATAGGTTCATCATCTCTAAAGTCCCTGTCGATGATGTAATAGGCCGCTATATCGGTAGTTTCAGTAGGGCCAAATAAATTGGCATACAAAGTATCAGCAGACAGATGCCGACGCCAGTAATTAAGCTGTTTGGTAGGCATTGCTTCTCCGGCAAAAAGAACGGTTTTCAAGAACGGCAGACGGTGCTCATCCAAAGCTTTAAAATTGGCGATCATATTCATAGCCGAAGGTACCCAGTAGATGGTATTGATCCTGGCTTCATTCATAAACTCTATCAGTTTGACAGGGAAAGAAAAAAGCTGTTTGGGAATCACTACAAGTTTAGCTCCCGTATAAATCGTTGAAAACATAGTGGATACAGACATGCTAAAGTAAAACGGCGTCTGGCTGCCGAAAACAGTATTTTCATTGATATGAAAAGTTTCTGCATACCACTGTGTATATTTCATAACGCTTAAATGGGTAATTACCGTTCCCTTGGGCACGCCGGTAGAGCCGGACGTGAACAACGCGTATATGGGATCAGCATCGATCATTTTTTCGCGCACAGCCTGCAATTTATCTGCATCCGGGCTTGTTTGAACGATTTGTTCATAATCATAAACGTCTTGACTCATCCCCAGCTTTGCCGCCTGCTTTTGGCACTTTTCATCAACTATAACGGCTACGGGCCTCAGGGTAGTAAAGATATTTTTTATGCGTTCGATGGGCATCAGCGCATCAATAACCACGTAAAAATTGCCGCTGTACACTACCCCCAGCATAGCTTCCCAGGCCTCTACAGAGTTATCCATAAAGACAGCCACAGGTTGGCGCATTTTTTCGTATTTACACAAGAAACTGCCTATAGCCCGGGCATTTTTTACAAAATCGGTATAGGTTATTTGTTTTTTCGCATCTGAGCAGATGATATTATCCGCAAATTTTGCAGCTGTGCTTTCCAAACAATCTAAAACTGTAATCATTTTCTCCCCCCGGTTGCTTTAAGTTTGCTTATAAAAATTACATGGTTGTTCTAATAATAAATTGATTCATAGATTTTGCAGCAGCTTTAATACCGACCATTTTATATACCCTCCAAGATGGTATATTATCAACTGCAATCCAACCACCAATACCCTTACTTTGCATATACTCTTTTTCTTTCACAGGATTATTTGGCATATTATCATAAAAATCCTTAAATAAATATAATACTAATATAGGTGCATAAATATTATTTTGGCAATCACTTCTAGAACCATAAGCACCACCATGGACACAAGCCTTTATTGCAATAGCATAGATCGAAGCGCTTTCATCAGTTATACAATAAAGATAGCCAGCGTCTGCCTGTGCTTTGCGTTCTTTTCGTGTATATTTTTTTTGAACAAACTTATCTATAATACTTCTATAAACCTTTTCAAACTCATCAAGCTGCTTATAAGAAGGTATCGCTATTTTCTTACCTTCTAAAGCAAGAGTTTTTTCTAACACTTCTAATTTCTTAAAAAATTTGTCTGGCGAAAGAGATGGCCTATCTTCTATAGAACGATATGTATTCAAAAATTCGCACCCTGAATCCAATAAAAAACTTTCAAAGATTTCCTGTTTTTTATTTTTACGTCCTTCATAATATACATTTTCTATCAAAATATCTTTTTCTAAAGAAGGAAATGTGAAAGATACAGACATATTTACATATAAAAATAGATAATAATAATCACCTTCATCATCAGCAAAAGCCAATCCTTGTTCTGTTTTGACCTGATAAAACTTTTTGAGGTGAATCAATCTTTTGATTTCTGCAGGCAGCATATAACAATTACTAAAAACCTTATTTTTAGAATTATCCTTTGCTTCTTTGACCAGAGCTGTATATTGATCATAAGATGTAATGGGTATTAAAACACTTTGTTTTATCAGCTTCTGATGTTTATACCATTGTTTTATTTTATGAATAAAACTAAACATAATGTTACTTTTTAACTCCATTTACAAGATTCATAATCGCAGCAGCACTTTCAAAATTTTCCGCAACCATACTGTCTACC
>OGPS01001032.1_pt1 | contig 22892 bp, 16 predicted proteins | sample 1552931 | NCBI WGS metagenome assembly OGPS01 (sample SAMEA2580252, study PRJEB22360) | human gut metagenome | biome: human gut; feature: human-associated habitat; material: faeces | place: Denmark | collected 2008/2010 | reverse complement strand
ATGATAATGTGCCTCTACGTTTGCCGCATACGTTTCGTCCAGCTCCCGGATTTCAACGGCTTCGTCCGGCTCCGGAAGGCTGAGAACCAAAGAGACAAAAACCGAAACGGGCGAAACGGCAGCTGCGGACAAAGCGGGCAGAACCGAAAAATCCGAAAACGAAAACAGTGATAATAAGTGAATAAAAAATTGCGAAAAGAGGGGTAAAAATGAAATCGCAATCACATCCTTTCAAGCATCTCCGCACGATTTTGCGGCATCGCCGTGCGGTGTTCCGCCATTGCGTTTTGGCAGGCATACCGTGGCAGGGAATCAAACATGACTTGTCAAAATTTTCGCCCTCGGAATTTATTCCGAGCGCAAGGCATTATGACGGGACACGCAGCCCGAACGAACTTGAACGCGCAGAATACGGCTGCTCATTTGCGTGGATGCACCATAAGGGGCGCAACAAGCATCATTTTGAGTATTGGACGGATTACAGCCCGATAACAAAGCGCATGTCTCCGGTTAAAATGCCGCTTCGGTATGTTGTTGAAATGTTCTGTGACAGAGTGGGGGCGTGCAAAACCTATAAGGGGAAAGCGTACACTTCGAGCGACCCGTACGATTATTTTATGCGCGGGAACGCAAAAAACGCAATGCATCCGGAAACGGCGGCTTTGCTTGAAAAACTGCTTGTGATGCTTCGTGACGACGGGGAGAAAAAAGTTTTCCGCTACATTCGAAAAGAACTGATGAAGAAACGGGACTATTGAACGGCGAAAGCATGATTTTGAATATCTGTACACAATTTGCCGCAAAGAATTCGTAAAAATTAGCAATTTGGGGCTTGCGGTTCGGCGGGCACATGTGCTATTATTAAATCGACGGAAAGCAAAGCCGAAGGGCTGAGCTTCCCGGAAAAATACAAGCTGTGGACTTCTGCCGCATTTCAGTCGAAATTCAGGAACATGCTTTCCGAATGCGCGGAACGCTGCGGCCCGAAAGAGTGAAAGGAAAAAACATGAAAAAATATTCCAAAATCGCAAGAATCGCCGCGTTCGCGCTGGCAGTCGTGATGCTGTTCGCCTTTGCGGGCTGCAGCGGCAAAAAGGATAACAACAACAAGAACAACGGCGGCGGCAACAACAACGGCGGCAGCGGCGAAAACAGAACCGCTCCCTCCAACACGCCCGTTCCTGCGCCTTCAACAAAAACTCCTCAGATGAACGATGATATGAAATCCCTTAACGAGCTCTTTGCCGGAATTCAGGCGGGAACGACCCCGATCACCGGCATTACGGTTAAAACAAGCTATTCAAATCCCAACGGCAACCCTTTGGAGTTTGATGCTGCAAATATCCCTGCGGAGCAGCAGGAGCTTTACAACAAAATAATCGATTTCATTAAGGGCATTAAAATCAGTTTTTCGGCCTGCAATTGGGACAAGTTCCTGAACGTGATCGGTGCGGCACCGGAAAGAAAAACCAATGAAGCCGCATTGACAACGGCGATGGTCGAGAAGGGTTCGGACAGCGTTATCTACATCAAAACCGAAAGTCAGACCCTTGCATTGACTTTCATCAACGACGGTACGATTCTCCTTGCCGGATGCACCTTTGATGCGGGTGCGGCGGAAGGCAAAATCACTCCCTCCGCAACCCTTATCTGCGGCAGCTTCGACATGAATTATACAATGCAGCTGCGCAGCCTGTTCGGAGTGAAGTAAAACATCCGGTTTGAAGGCCGGCAGTCGGATAAAGTATATGAAAACCCGCTCCGCATGTTTCATGTGTTGGGAGCGGGTTCTTATATTAAAAATGACATTTGACTGAAACACAACCTAAACCGGCACAGCCTGTTCGGAAATATTGAATGCGTGCATTGATAACGGGGTACTGTGCATTAAAAAGCAATGAAGGTAATATGGATTTTGAAATATCTTTTGACTTTATAGTTTTTGAAACCGAACGTCTGCTGCTGCGCGAATTCAACGCCGATGACGTCGATGCGGTATATGCCTATGCGGGCGATGCGGAGAATACAATTTACATGGACTGGGGTCCCGCAAGCCGTGAGGAAGTTCGGAATTTTGTTCAATCCCGCCTTGCACAGCAGATAACGGAACCGCGGCGCATTTTTGATTTTGCCGTTTGCATCAAGACGACGGGCCGGCTTATCGGCAGTATGGGCTTGTTTTTGGGCGATGACGGGCAGCAGGCGGAACTCGGCTACACGATTAACAAAGCATTTTGGGGCAAGGGATATGCCTCCGAAGCAGCGAAGGGAATGCTTCAATTCGGCTTCATGAACCTTAATCTGCACCGCATAAGCGCAAGGTGCGACAGCATGAACACTGCCTCGGAACGAGTTATGCAGCGTCTCGGAATGCGATTCGAGGGCGAAGCGAAGTCCGCCGAATATGTCAGAGTACGCGCGCGGCGGCAGTGGCGCAGCGTAAAGCACTATGCAATGCTGCAAAAAGAGTTCCTGAATCGAATGATCGACGGGGAAGAGGATTGACTCGGCCGTGACTGAAAAACGCCCTGCATGTGTGCATTATGCGGCTATATTTTATATTTGACCGCAAAGGCTTTTTAATGCGTAAAAAAGCAGCTTGTTTTGACAAAAACATCCTAAATATATTTGCAACCGCGGTTGCAACAGGCTACAATGTAACCATGGAAAACGTGCGCACAGGGTCTTGTGGACGGCGAATGCGGGCGGTTTCGAATATATTTTGTACAGAGGTGCGTTTAACGGGTTTCAAAACGGAGCGCTGCGGCAGCGGACACGGCGCAGAGAACTCCCGCAGAAACCGAATTTGATTTTTCCGCACGGATTTTCAAGGAGGATTATATTATGCAGACAGCAAACCGTATGCAGGGCGTTTCAGGCAGCGCGATCAGGGAGCTTTTCAAGCTTCTGGGTGATCCGAACATCATCTCTTTCGGCGGCGGCAATCCCGCGAAAGAGTGCTTCCCGAAGGAAGAGATCCGCACAATTACCGATGAGCTGCTCAGAGATAAATCCGACACTCTGCTTCAGTACGGTGCGACCGAAGGCTATCTGCCGCTGCGCCGCGCATATCTCGACAGCATTCTTCCCGACAGCGGGCTGCACGGCGAGCTTGACAATGTTCTTTCGCTGACCGGTTCGATGCAGGGGCTTGATCTTATTTGTAAAACTGTCATAAATCCCGGTGATGTTGTGCTTGTTGAAGAGCCGAGTTTTCTCGGTGCGCTGCAAACTTTCCATGTTGCGCAGGCGAAGCTTGTCACCGTTCCTCTTCATCCGGACGGAATTCACATCGATGAGCTTGAGGCGGTCGTTCGTGAACACAAGCCCGTGATGTTTTACACAATTCCCACCTTCCAGAACCCCACAAGCTGGGTTTCCGGCGTTGAAGTGCGCAGGCGCATTGCGGAGCTTGCTGCCGAGTTTGACATGCTCGTAATCGAGGATGACCCCTATGCCGCGCTCCGTTTTTCCGGTGAAAAGCTGCCCACAATCAAAAGCTTTGACACGAGCGATAATGTTATCGTTCTGACCAGTTTTTCAAAAACGATTTCACCCGGTCTGCGCGTTGCGCTCTGCTTCGGCAGCAAGGATCTCATCCGCAAAATGACGATAGCAAAACAGGGCAGCGATACTCACTCGCCGAACCTTAATCAGGCAATCGTTGCCGAATACATCAATCGCGGCTTTATGCCGAAACATATAGAGCATATATCGGGCGTTTATTCCCGCTCAGCCCGCATTATGACCGATGCGATGGCTGAGCATTTCCCCGAATGGGTTCACTTTGAGCAGCCCGTCGGCGGTCTGTTCATCTGGTGCACCCTTCCCGAGGGCTGGGATGCAAACGAAATCTTCAAGCGTGCGGTCGAGCGCAAAGTTGCGTTCGTTCCCGGTGCGCCTTTCTTCACAACCCCGGGCAAAGGTCAGAACACCTTCCGCCTGAACTTCTCCGCAGAGCCCGAGGAGCGCATTCGCGAGGGCATAAAGCGGTTGGGCGACCTTCTTAAGGAAATGGCGGAAGAACAGAAATAAAATTCGGTTCAAAAACCACCAAATCCACCGAAAGGATAATTTATATAAAATGGAGAACAACGAAATTGCCGCAAACGGCATGATTTCAGAGAATACAGAAAATACAGAGAATACAGAGAACAAGTGCGCCGAAAAGACAAACGGGGTTGCAGGCCCCGGGCGCAATGCATACGACGTTCTGAACGAGCGTGGCTTCATTAAACAGTGCTCACACCCGGAGGAGCTTCGCGAACTTCTCGGCAAAGAAAAGCTGACGTTCTACATCGGCTTTGATCCCACGGCGGAAAGTCTCACCGTCGGTCACTATGTTGCAATGTGCGTCATGGCGCATATGCAGAAATGCGGGCATCATCCCATCGTGCTTCTCGGCGGAGGCACGGCAATGATTGCCGATCCGTCCGGAAAGACGGAGCTGCGCAAACTGCTCAGCGTTGAAGAGCTTGACAACAATGTTGCCGGCATCAAAAAACAAATGGAGCGGTTGGTTCGCTTCGACGGAGAAAACGGTGCTGTTATCGTGAACAATGCGGACTGGCTCCGAAACCTCAACTTCATGGATTTCATGCGCGATATCGCCGTGCATTTCTCCGTGAACGAAATGCTTCGTGCGGAATGCTACAAACAGCGTTTCGAGCGCGGGCTGACCTTCTTCGAATTCAGCTACATGCTTATGCAGAGCTATGACTTCCTCTGCCTGAACCGCAAATACGGCTGTGAGCTTGAAATGGGCGGCGACGATCAGTGGAGCAATATCCTCGGCGGTGCGGATCTTATCCGCCGCAAGGAACGCAAGCGTGCATACGCTCTTACGACCCGCCTTTTGACTACGGCGGACGGCAAGAAGATGGGCAAAACCGAAAAGGGTGCCGTATGGCTTTCCAAAGAGCGCACAAGCGTGTACGATTTTTACCAGTACTTCCGCAATGTTAACGATGCGGATGTTAAAACCTGCCTGAGTCTGCTGACCTTCCTTCCGATGGACGAAATCGAAGCGCTTTGCGCGGAAGGCGCAAATATCAACGAGGCAAAGCGCGTGCTTGCTTACACCGTAACAAGCCAGGTGCACGGCGAGGACGAAGCCAAAAGAGCCGAGGAAGCCGCGCTTGCGCTGTTCAGCGGCAAGGGCGACCTTACCCATATGCCCACAGTCGCGCTTTCCGATGCGGACATTGAAGAAAGCGGCATGAGCATCACGCGTCTGCTTGTGCTTGCAGGCATTGAAAAATCCAACTCTGCCGCAATAAGATCCGTTCGCGAGGGCGGCATCAGTGTTAACGACCGAAAGGTTACGGACACAAAGGCGGTTTTGGACAGTGCCGAACTTGCGGACGGAATCATCCTTAAAAAAGGCAAAAAAACTTTTGTAAGGCTGATTCACAAGGACTGATTCGGCGGATTTTCAACGCCTCTGTCGGGCGCTGCACCGTAACTGATTTATAAAAATAAACATTCTTTCAGCGGAGTGTCCTTTGATGTTCACTGCGCACTCCGCAAAAGTAACTCGATATGGCATTGAAAGCATTCAAAACCCCTGCTGCGGCATCCGAAACGGAGTTTGTTGTTAACAAATCGCGTTTCATCGGAAGAGCTTTTCCGGTTGAAACCGAGGCGGAGGCACTTGAGATTCTTGAACGGATACGCCAAAAGCATTATGATGCAACGCATAACTGCTGGGCGTACAACCTGCGCGGAGCTTCGCCGCTGCGCCGTTTTTCGGACGACGGCGAGCCGGGCGGAACCGCCGGAATGCCGATTATGGACACGCTTATCCGAAGCGAAACCGAAAACGCGCTCATCATTGTGACGCGCTATTTCGGAGGAATCCTTCTCGGCAGCGGCGGACTTGTGCGCGCATACAGCCGATCCGCTGCGGATGCGCTTTCGGCCGCCGGCAGCGTTACAATGATGCCCTGCGCCGAAATAGAGTTCGTAACGGATTATACGCGTTTCGGCGGGATAGAGGGGTTTGTCCGCAAAAATTCAACCGTCAGGAATATTGAATTTCTTGAAAACATAAAATTCAATTGCCTTGTTGAAACAAAAAAAGCGGATGCGTTCATTGCGGATATCATCGAACGGACGGACGGTCGTTCCGCTCCGCGCATGCTCGGTGAGGAGTACCTGCCCCTTGCCGAAAAATGATGCACTGAGCGCGTCAAAACAAGATTCCAAACGGCGCTTTTTTTCGCACGGTTTGCGCGGCGCCGCATGAAATAAAACATCATTAAATTCTCTTTTTAAAACAGGAGGAACAAAAATGGATATCAAGATCACAAAAGCAACCGAGCTTAAAACAAAACCCACCCTTGAGGAAGAAGCTTCCCTCGGGTTCGGCAAACGTTTCACCGACCATATGTTCATGATGAACTATGACAACGGCGAATGGCATGATGCACGCATCGTTCCCTATCAGAGACTTTCTCTCGATCCTTCCTGCTCCGTTCTTCACTATGCACAGGAGATTTTCGAAGGCCTTAAGGCATATCGTGCCGACGACGGCAGAATCCTGATGTTCCGTGCAAAGGACAATGCTCAGCGCCTTAACAATTCCGCAAGGCGTCTCTGCATGCCCGAAATCGACATCGATTTCAACTATGAGGCAATGCGTCAGCTCGTTCAGGTTGAACGTGACTGGGTACCCCACAGCGCGGGCACAAGCCTCTATCTGCGTCCCACGATGATCGCGGTTGACGAAGCTCTCGGCGTGCATGCTGCACACAGCTACCTCTACTACATCATCTGCTCTCCCAGCGGTGCATACTACAAGGCAGGCCTTGCACCCATCCGCATCCGCGTTGAAGACAAATACGTTCGCGCAGTCCGCGGCGGTACCGGCTCTGCAAAGACCGGCGGCAACTATGCCTGCTCCATCCTTGCAGGTGCAGAGGCCGAAAAGGAAGGCTACAGCCAGGTTCTGTGGCTGGACGGCGAGCATCTCAAGTACGTTCAGGAAGTCGGCGCAATGAACATGATGTTCCTTATCGACGGCAAACTTGTCACTGCTCCCCTGCAGGACACCATCCTGCCCGGCATCACCCGACGCAGCGTCATGACTCTTGCCCGCGAAATGGGCATCGAAGTCGAAGAGCGTCCCATTTCCGTTGATGAGCTTATCGCAGCGGGCGAAAACGGCAGGCTGACCGAAGCATTCGGCACCGGCACCGCAGCAGTCGTCTCCCCCGTCGGAGAACTTGCATATCGCGACAAGCATATCATGATAGGCGACAAGTCCGTAAACAACGGCATCGGCGAACTGACCATGAAGCTTTACAACACTCTCACCGGTTTGCAGTGGGGCAGGATTGAAGACACCCACGGCTGGGTAACGGATATCGATAAGAAATAATTCCGCAGCGAGGGCGTTTCAGCTTAAAGCTCAACAAATTTAGTATCAAAACAGCAATACGGCCGTCGGCTTGCCCGGCGGTCGTGTTATTTGTTTGGGTTTTGCATCAGAATGCGCATTCACGGTCGATGCCGAGTGTGAAGAACAGCGCAAGCTCCGATTGCGCCGCATACTCCGTGCGGCATTGCTCCCAATTTAAATATACTTTAAAAAACGTGCATTTTTGCCTTGTTTTAACCTATAATGCAAGCTATAATAAGACTTGGACATTAAACCTTCGTTCTGTCCGCATTTTTTGCGTGTTTAAATGCAGGGCTGCATTTTGCGTGCGGCGGCGGTTCGCAGGGCTAATAAATTCTCAAGGAGGATAAAATCTCTATGGCAAAGACCGTCACTATCGATGGCAATACCGCTGCGGCGCATGTCGCATACGCATTTTCCGATGTTGCGGCTATTTACCCCATCACTCCGTCCTCTCCCATGGCAGAAGTTGCCGATGAATGGGGCGCACAGGGCAGGAAGAATCTTTTCGGTCAAAAGGTCCGCATTGCGGAAATGCAGTCCGAGGGCGGCGCAGCAGGCGCAGTTCACGGTTCCCTTGCGGCAGGCGCACTGACAACCACATTCACCGCTTCTCAGGGTCTTCTTCTGATGATCCCCAACATGTACAAAATCTCCGGCGAAATGCTTCCCGGCGTTTTCCATGTTACGGCACGCGCACTCGCAGCTCATTCGCTTTCCATTTTCGGCGATCACAGTGACGTTATGGGCGCACGTCAGACGGGTTTTGCAATGCTCGCTTCCGCTTCCGTACAGGAAGTTATGGATCTTGCACTCGTGACCCATCTTTCCGCAATCAAGGCGAGCCTGCCGTTCGTCATTTCTTCGACGGCTTCCGCACCTCTCATGAGATTCAGAAGATCGAACAAATCGAATACGAGGATATGGCAAAGCTGCTCGATTACGATGCTGTTAAGCGTTTCCGTGAGCGTGCACTCAACCCCGAGCATCCCCATCAGTCCGGTACCGCGCAGAATCCCGACATCTACTTCCAGGGCCGCGAAGCTGCAAACATCCACTATGCAAAGGTTCCCGAGATCGTTGAATACTACATGGAAAAAGTCGGCGATCTGACCGGCAGGAGATACCACCTGTTCGATTACGTCGGCGCACCCGATGCAGAGCGCGTTCTCGTTATCATGGGCAGCGGCGCGGATGTTGCGGAAGAAGCTATCAACTACCTCAACGCAAAGGGCGAGAAGCTCGGCCTTATCAAGGTCCGCCTGTATCGTCCCTTCGCAGCGGACAAGTTCCTTGCGGCTATCCCCGCAACCTGCAAGAAGATCGCTGTTCTTGACAGAACCAAGGAACCCGGCTCCCTCGGCGAACCTCTCTACCTCGACATCGTTGACGCGATTGCGGAGGCAGGGCTTGACATCAAGTGCTACGGCGGCAGATACGGCCTCGGCAGCAAGGAATTCACCCCCACCATGGTCAAGCAGGTTTACGACAACCTTAAGCTCGACGAACCCAAGAACCATTTCACCGTCGGCATCATCGACGATGTTATGAATACTTCCCTCCCCGAGGGCGACTTTGTGAACGCCGCTCCCGAGGGCACGATCTGCTGCAAGTTCTTCGGCCTCGGTTCCGACGGTACCGTCGGTGCAAACAAGAACAGCATCAAGATCATCGGCGACCACACCAACATGTTCGCACAGGGCTACTTTGCATACGACTCCAAGAAGTCCGGCGGTCTGACCATCAGCCACCTGCGCTTCGGCAAGACTCCCATCCAGAGCCCCTACCTTATCGACAGTGCGGACTTTGTTGCATGCCATAACGCAAGCTACGTCACCCGTTACGATGTTCTTGAAGGCATCAAGGACGGCGGCGTATTCCTGCTCAACTCCCCGTGGACCGTTGAGGATATGGAACGCGAACTCCCCGCTTCAATGAAGCAGACCATTGCAAAGAAGCATATTCGTTTCTACAACATGGATGCTGTTAAGCTCGCCCGCGAAGTCGGCATGGGCAACCGCATCAACACCATCATGCAGAGCGCATTCTTCAAGCTTGCCGAAATCATTCCCGCAGACGAGGCGATCGATTACATGAAGGCAGCTGCAAAGAAGAGCTACGCAAAGAAGGGTGAGGACGTTGTTCAGAAGAACTATGCCGCAATCGACATCGGCGTTACCGGCATCACCGAAATCAACTACCCCGAAGCATGGGCAACCGCAACAAGCGGCGCAACCGCAATGCATGTCAGCGACGATCCGTATTTCGTTGATTTCATCAAGCCCATCCTTGCTCAGCAGGGCGACAAGCTGCCCGTCAGCAAGCTCGCTGCCGACGGCTATGTTCCCACCGGCACCACCAAGTACGAAAAGCGCGGCATCGCAGTTGAAGTTCCCATGTGGATTCCCGAAAACTGCATCCAGTGCAACCAGTGCGCCCTTGTATGTCCGCATGCAAGCATCCGTCCCTTCGTTATGACCGAAGAGACCGAAGCACCCGAAACCTTCGTTGCCAAGAAGGCGAACGGCGTCGGTGACGGTAAGCTCTTCCGAATTCAGGTCAGCCCCTATGACTGCACCGGCTGCGGCAGCTGCGTCAATGTTTGCCCCGCAAAGACAAAGGCTCTCAAGATGGCTCCTCTTGCAGAAGTCGAAAAAGTTGAAAACGATAACTGGAACTTCGCAATGGATCTGCCCACCCTCGACCTGCCCGTCAACAAGGCAACCGTCAAGGGCAGCCAGTTCCTCCAGCCCATGTTCGAATTCTCCGGCGCATGCGCAGGCTGCGGCGAGACTCCCTATGTAAAGCTTGTTACCCAGCTCTTCGGCGACAGGATGATCGTTGCAAACGCAACCGGCTGTTCCTCCATTTACGGCGGTTCCGCTCCCACCTGCCCCTACACCGTAAACAAGCAGGGTCACGGCCCCGCATGGGCAAACTCCCTCTTTGAAGATAATGCAGAGTTCGGCTTCGGTATGAACCTTGCAACCACCCACCGCCGCGAGAGGCTTTCTGATTTCTTCACGTAGCCGCGTGTAGGCTCAACACCGCCGCGAGAGGCTTGCGGAGCTCATCAGGCAGCTTGCTGAAGGCTGCGGCGATGAAGTCAAGTCAATCTGCAATGCATGGCTTGAAAACAAGGACGATGCTGAGGGCAGCCGCAAGGCAGCTCCCGCTGTTGTCAAGATGGCTGAAGAATGCATGAACTGCGGTTGTGAGTGCGACGAGATCTGCAAGGAGATCTATGACCTCCGCGACCTGCTCGTTAAGAAGAGCCAGTGGATCTTCGGCGGCGACGGCTGGGCATACGATATCGGCTTCGGCGGTCTTGACCACGTTCTTGCTTCCGGCGAAGACGTAAACGTTATGGTATTCGATACCGAAGTTTACTCCAACACCGGCGGACAGTCCTCCAAGGCAACTCCGACCGGCTCCGTTGCAAAGTTTGCCGCTGCAGGTAAGCGCACCAAGAAGAAAGATCTCGGCATGATGGCAATGAGCTACGGCTACGTTTACGTCGCAAAGGTCTGCATGGGCGCAAACCCCGCTCAGCTGCTCAAGGCAATGGTTGAAGCGGAAGCTTACAAAGGACCGTCCCTCATCATTGCTTACGCACCCTGCATCAACCACGGCATCAAGGCAGGCATGAACAAGGTTCAGGACGAAGCGAAGAGGGCTGTTGAGGCCGGCTATTGGCCCCTGTACAGGTATAACCCCGACCTCGCAGCACAGGGCAAGAATCCCTTCACCCTTGACAGCAAGCCCGCAACCGGCGACTACAAGGAATTCATCCTCGGCGAAAACCGCTATGCGGCTCTCAAGCAGCAGTTCCCCGAAGAGGCAGCAACGCTGTTTGCACGCGCAGAGCAGGAAGCAAAGGATAAGTACGACTACTATAAGAAACTCAACGACATGGAATAATCGCAGTTCAATGCGATTGACAAAGGCGGGATGATTCTGCCCGGCATAATTGCATAGCGGCAAAAGATGCCCGCCGCCGGCAGTTGAGTTCAAAACAATAAGAACAAGCTTCCTCCGCACCCCCTGAATGCTGAAGGGGAATCATGAAACGGAAACGAATCATGAGTGCGGGGGAGCTTTTTTTCAATTGAACGGAGCAGAAATTCAAAAGACAAACGGATATTGACTGGAAGCGGACGGATCAAAAAAACAGCTTTTCGAAACAAAAGTCGAAAAGCTGCCGCTGATGCGCATGATTTATAATTGCAGAATATCAGCCGTTCATGATTTTTTCTGTTAAATCGTCAACGGTCTTTTTGAGTTTTGCATCGGTCTCGATGCTTTTTTCGATTTGTTCACAGGCATACATAACGGTTGAGTAATGACGCCCGCCATAGAACGCACCGATTTCGGGGAAAGACGATTCGGTGAGAATCCTTGTAAGATACATTGCGATCTGCCGCGGATAAGCAATGCGGCGTTCGCGCCGACCGGCTTCCATCTCGGCAGGACTTACCGAATAAAAATCGCAGACAACGCGGCGGATAAGTTCCGGCGTTACGGTGCGTTGCTTGCTGCCGGAAACGTAATCCTTAAGGACGTTTTCGGCAAGAGAAGCGGTAATGGGCTTGTTGATGAATTTTGCATAAGCAAGCACGCGGTTCAGACTGCCTTCAAGGTCGCGGATGTTGGAATAAACCCGTTCCGCAACAAGGCCGAGAACTTCATCGCTGACGTCAAGATTTTCCTGAGTTACCTTGCGGCGAAGGATTGCAAGCCGTGTTTCAAAATCCGGGGGCTGAATATCGGTGATAAGTCCCCAGCCGAAGCGCGTCCTCAAACGCTCTTCAAGAATGGGAATATCCTTGGGCGGTTTATCGGAGGTTATGATGATCTGCTTGTCCGCATCGCGAAGGTCATTGAATACGTTGAAAAATTCCATTTCGGTTGCATCTTTGCCCGCGATGAACTGAATATCATCGATAAGAAGCACATCAAGATAGCGGTATTTCTCGCGAAGGCTCGTGCGCTCCTTGCGTGCAATGGACTGAACAACATCGTTGGTGAAATTCTCACTTGAAATGTAAAGGATTTTGTAATCCGGATGTTCGCCGTGAATAAAGTGCCCGATTGCGTGCATAAGATGCGTTTTCCCAAGCCCCACGCCGCCGTAGATATAGAGCGGGTTATAAGCCTTTGAAGGGTTTTCCGCAACGGCAAGCGCAGCCGCATAGGAGAAACGGTTGGATTCACCGGTCACAAAAGTGTCAAAGGTGTATTTGGGAATCAAGGTTGGGCAATCGTTGCGGACCGTTACGGGCTTTACAAAATCGGGAGGAGCCTCGGCAACATCGTCATCGAGGGGCGTTTCGCGGGTCGTGAAGCGCACATGCAGCTCGCAGCCGCAGGATTCACGGATGCTTTTTTCAACCATGGGCGTGTAGAACCGCTCAAGAGTGCTTCGATAAAGCTCATCCTCCGTTTGGAGAACAAGCGTTGTGTCTCCCTCTATCCTGAGGGGAACCAGCGTCGCTATCCACGTGTTGTAACTCGCGTCCGTCATTTCGCTCTTAAGCGCGGCAAGAGCCTTTGACCATATAACAGATGCCGATAACAAAGATTGCCTCCCAACCGTTGCGAAAACACCGGAGCATCGTCAAAACAGTGCCCGGGTGCTTTTGCACAATGAATATTACCCGTATTTAAGCCTGATACCGATCATCGCCTGCTTGGTTTCGGCATTTCGACGCGGAACGCATTAATGCGGAACGCAGTACGCACGGTGCAGCAAAAGCATTAATACAAAGCGTGACAAATGAAGCATTGCTTTCATAGGGTGGACTAATATAATAACAAATTTGCAAAGATTTCGCAAGGCTTCATTGTGGATAATTTTTTCCGATTTGTACCGTTTTTTTTAAAAAAGCACCAGATATTGTGGAAAAAACGAGCATTATATTAGATATACTTAAAAAAAGAGAATAATATTCGAAATTTGCGGTAAAAAACGAGTTTGGGCAGGCATTTCCCGGGAAATATCTTTCGGATTCCGTGTGCCGCCGCGGTGCCGTGCGGTTAGATGCGTCTTGAAACAGCCTGTTCACAAAATGTTTACAAAAAATTTAATTTCGGTACTTTCCAACAAGCTGCAATTGGTGTATAATAACTCCAAATCCGGTAAATTTCACAGATTCCTCCAATCGGCGCGTTGATGCCTGCAATCAGCATGGTGATTTCTGTAATCAGCATGGTGATTTCTGTAATCAGCATGGTGCCGTGAGCGGAACAAAAATCGGAAAGGATGAAAAAATGGAAAGAAAAACAAATAAAAAAAGCAGCGCGCTGCCTGTCATTATCCTGCTTGCGGTCATCATTGCGACGGGAGTGGCTGCGTTCTTTTTGCTGAGAGGCGAAAAGTTCCTCGGCGGAAGGAAGGATATTACGATTACCGAAGCGGTAACGACAAACACGAACGGAATTACCGATCCGGAGCTTGGAAATCCGGACTGGATTGAGCTGTGCAATCCGACGGATGCGGCAATGGATATTTCAAACTATGCCCTCGGAGTCGGCAATGAGGAGGGCGGAAGGTTCATCTTCCCTTCAGGCACAACGATCGCGGGCAAAGGCTATCTGCTTGTTTACTTTAAGGATCGCGGAGTTTCAACAACAGGAAAACTTGTTGCGGGCGGCGATCTTGCGGCGGCGGGAGAGACCGTGACGCTTTACAACACTGCGGGGGAGGTTGTCCACAAGGTTGATATTCCCGAACTTCCGGCGAATATTTCTTATGCCATGGATTCCGCGGGTCATTTCGGCTACGCAAAAGTTCCGACACCCGGAGCGGAAAACAGCACTGCAATTTCCAAAACACTTGACGGAGCGCAAAACATCGAAGCTCCGAAATCACTCATCGTAAATGAAGTTCTGCGCGGCGAGAACGGCTTTGTTGAGGTTCGCAACAATTCCTCAAAGACGATTCAGCTTCATGACTTCTACCTTTCCGACAATGCGGACAAGGTCAACAAGTGGCGGTTCCCGCAGCAGACGCTTGAACCCGGTGCGCTCGCGGCTGTGAACCTTTGCGGTTCCGCGTATGCAGGCTCTGCAACGGCGGACGGTGAAGAGGGAAAACTGCTCTTCAATGCCAACTTCAAGCTTAACACCGAGGAAAACACCGTTTATATTGCGGGTTCCGGCGGGAATATAATCGATACATTCACCTTTGATATGAATATGCCCGGCGCGGTTGCGGCAGTACGCACGGCAAAGGGCGTTGAATATACAGGCACGGCAACAAAATGTGCCGAAAACAGTGATTCCACATTCGCCGAGATCACATGGACGGATATGGATTCAAGCGACGTGCTGAGAATCAACGAATTCCTGCCGAAAAACAAATTCGATATTACAGACGGCGACGGTGACCGCAGCGAGTGGGTTGAGCTTTACAACAGCGGAAGCGAGCCTGTTTCGCTCCTCGGCTACTATCTTTCGGACAACAGCGCAGAGCGCGACAAGTGGGCATTGCCCGATATCACTCTCGGCGGCGGTGAGTATTTGATCGTTTTCCTTTCCGGCAAGGACAGGACGGACGGAGAAATGCACGCCTCGTTCAGCATTTCCGACACTGATGAAGGTATATTCCTTTCAAACTACAACGGAATGCGTTCCGACAGCCTGCTGCTTCCTTCCGAATTGAGCGCGAATGTTTCAATCGGCAGAGGGGAAAACGGTGAGGTTCTGTATTATGCACGTCCGACGCCTGCGGCAGCAAACACGGCGGCAGGTTTTGCGGAACCCATGGGCGTGGGGGGGTTCAACCCCTCCTCCGTTTATATCAACGAAGTTTGCGCGGTAACAACGCCGCGCAGCGGGGAGATGGACTGGGTCGAATTCTATAACGGCGGCGATGAAAGCGTAACGCTCACAGGCTGGCATATCAGCGACAGCAAGCGTGAACTGCAAAAGTTTGAACTTTCGTTCATTACGGTTCCCGCAAAGGGTTATGCGGTGCTCAGCTGCTCCGGCAGCATTTCCGATGCCGCACCGACGGTTGCGCCGTTCAGCGTATCGGGCAGCGGCGACGGGCTGATTTTGACATCTGCCGACGGAACTGTCATAGACTATTTTGAAACGGGTGCAACCCGACTGGGCGTTACAAGCGGCAGGCAGACCGGCGGCGGGAGCGGTGACCGCGTTTTTTTTACGCAGGCGACCAAGGGCAGCGAAAACCCCGATGTTTGCTACCTTTCCTATGCGGCGAACGCCGTTTTTTCAAATACCGAACTTTATCACAGCGAGCCTTTTTCGCTTGAGATAAAAACGCAGAATGCAGACGGTGTGATAAGGTACACCACCGACGGCAGCAAGCCGACCGAGCAGAGCACGGAGTATACAGGTGCAATAACGATTTCTTCAAATACGGTTATTCGCGCTGCAACCTTTGTTTCGGGCATGATGCCGAGTGATGTTGCAACTGCAACTTATCTTTTTGAAACGCCGCACAGCGTGCCGGTTGTGACGCTTGCAATGAACCAAAAAGATTTTGACGATGTTTATGCTGTCAGCAGTCCGTTCGTTCCGGTCGTTGAACGGGAGGGACATATACAGTATTTTGAAAAAGACGGAAGCCTCGGAGTTGAAACCTCCGCCGGCATTCGCGTTTCCGGTGCGTCAACCCGGCGTTATCCGCAAAAGTCCCTTGCGCTCATGTTTCGCTCCGGCTACGGAAGAAAGACCGTTACCTATCCTTTCTTCGGAAACGATTATATCAAGACTTTCGGTTCGCTCGTGCTTCGCAATGCGGGTCAGGACTGCCTGAATACCCGCATTCGTGATTCTTTCACAAGCACCGCCGTTCTCGATATGAACATCGATTCGTCCGCGGCAACTTTCTGCGCGGTTTATATCAACGGCCGTTACTGGGGTTTGTATGACCTTAAGGAGAACATGAACAAGGATTACCTTGCTGCGCATTACGGCGTTGATGAGGACACTGTAAACATCATAAAGCGCAACACCGTTGAGCTTGCGGGCAGCAATGCGGATTTTCTCCGCGTCAGAAGCTACGTTGTTCAACAGAATGCAAGCGGCGCAAACGTTGTTGTACCTTTGACGGCGGAACGGTATGCGGAATTTACAAAATGGGTGGATGCCGAGTCCATTGCGGATTATCTGATTGCAAGGGAATACTTCCCCGATGCGGATATGTTCAACCAGAAGTATTGGCGCACAACGGACTATAAGGTGCGCTGGCGTGCGATATTCTATGATTCCGATTTCGCTCTCAGTTCCGAGCGCGGCGATGTTCTCGGGCATTACTTCAACGTTGTCGGTGTTCCGAGTGCGGACGGTTCATTGAGCCAAATGGATCTTTACTGCGGACTGCGTTCCAATGAAGAATGGAGCGACTACTTCATAACGCGTTATATATATGTTACGAAGTACTATTTGAACAACGACAGACTGCTGCCGCTTTTTGATTCCATGGTGGACACGATTCAACCTGAAATGGACAGGCAAATTGCCCGCTGGGGACGCCCCGAATCCCGCAGCCATTGGGAAAACGAAATTTCAAAACTGCGCAGTATGCTTGCTGCCCGCCCGCAGTACGCAAAGCAGTGCCTGCAATACAATTTTAAGTTGTCCGAGGCACAATATGCGGAATATGAGGCAAAGGCGGATGAAATGTTCAATCAGAACGGCGGAGTTTTTAAGTAAGCTCACGTGAAGCGAAATGCAGACTGCATATTTTCACGGATTTGGTTCCGCATGAGTTTTTGATGACGGGATTCATGCGGAACACACAGAAAAAATATAGATTTTAATTTTTGCATCGAAAAGGTTTTGGCAAAAAAGAGAGGGCAATATGAAGATTATCATTGTCGGCGGAGGCAAAGTCGGGCACCAAATCGGAAAAAAACTGACAAATGAAAAGCACGATGTTGTTATAATTGATGACGATCCGGATGTGCTTGCACGCATATCCGACGAAATGGACGTTTTTTGCGTTGAAGGCAACGGTGCGGATTATAAGGTTCAGAGCGAAGCAGGTGCGGGGTCGGCCGATATTTTGATTGCAGCAACGGCGCATGACGAAATCAACATGCTTTGCTGCCTTATTGCACATAAACTGGGCGCAAAGCACACGATCGCCCGCGTTCGCGACCCGGAATACACCGTTCAGCTTGACTTTTTAAAGGACGAATTGGGGCTTTCAATGGCGATTAACCCGGAGCTTGCCGCAGCGGATGAAATTGCAAGGCTTTTGCGTATTCCGAGTGCGCTCAATGTTGAGCTTTTTGCACGCGGGCGCGTGGAGCTTGTCGAGTTCCGCATCGGTGAGGGAAATCCGCTTATCGGCCTCTCGCTCATGCAGATTTATAAAAAATACCAGATAAAAATTCTTATTTGCGCCGTCCAGCGCGGAACCGAGGTAATTATTCCGAACGGCGAATTCGAGCTTGAGCAGGGCGACAGGCTGCATATCACGGCGTCTCATGAGGAGATGGCGCGGTTTTTCCGCACTGTTTATCCCGATAAAAAGCGTAAAGTGAAAACGGTTATGGTCTGCGGCGGAAGCAGGATTGCATACTACCTTTCGCTTGCGCTGTCGAAAGTCGGCGTGCAGGTGAAAATAATCGAAAGCAATCCGCGGCGCGCTGAACAGCTCAGCGAGGATTTGGACAGTGCGTTGATAATCTGCGGCGATTCGACCGACCACGATCTTTTGATTCAGGAGGGCATAAACAGCGTTGATGCTTTTGTATCGCTCACAGGTATGGACGAGAACAACATCATAAGCGGACTTTTTGCAAAGTGGCAGGGCGCAGGACGCGTCATTGCAAAGGTGAACAACGAAGGACTTTGCAGCATCGTTCCTGAAAACGAGCTCGATTGCATAATTTCGCCCAAAACGATAACGGCGAACCAGATTTTGACGTTCGTCCGTGCAATGGACTGCAGCCCCGAGGGCAGCAATGTGGAAACCGTTCATCAAATGGTGGGCGGCAAGATCGAGGCGATTGAGTTTTCCGCAAAGGGCAATCATCCGATGTACGGGCGGCCGCTCAAGGAACTGAAGCGCAGCCTTCACAAGGATTTGCTCATTGCCTGCATTGTCCGCGGCGAAAAAACAATAATCCCGGGCGGCGATGACTGCATAAAAGCAGGGGATCGGGTAATTGTTGTTACAAAGCATATACTGTTTAACGATCTGACGGATGTATTGACGGAGAACCTTCAGTAAAAAGACGGAGATTCTTTGCAGCGTGACTGACCGGTTTACGGAAATAAGCGTGCTTACAACGTGGGGTAATAAAAATGAATTTTCGCCTTGTTTTAAATATGCTCGGCAAGATTTTGCTGATAATGGCGGCACTGATGCTCCTGCCTGCCGTGGTTTCGGTATGCAGCGGCGGCACGGATCTTTTGGCAATTCTTGCTTCCGCAGCAATAACGGCGGCTGTCGGCGGCGGTATGCTGCTTTTGAAACCAAAGGACACGACCTTTTTTGCAAAGGAAGGCTTCGTTGTTGTTGCGCTTGCATGGGTAGTGATGTCCCTGCTCGGCGCACTGCCGTTCATGTTCGGCGGGGTTTTTACAAATTACATGGATGCAGTTTTTGAAACGGCCTCCGGTTTCACAACAACGGGCGCAACCGTGCTTTCGGGCGGCATATCCGCAATCCCGCACGGCATAGGCTTTTGGCGGTGCTTCATCATATTCATCGGAGGTATGGGTGTTCTTGTTTTTGTAATGGCTGTTTTGCCGCTTTCAAAGGAACGCTCAATGTACCTGATGCGCGCGGAAGTTCCCGGGCCGAGCGTCGGCAAACTGGTTGCAAAAGCAAAGGACACCGCGCTCATTCTGTATTCAATTTATTTCGCATTAATGGTGCTGATGGCTGTGATGCTTCTGTTCGGGGGAATGAACGTTTATGAGGCATTCACAACTGCGCTTTCAACCGCGGGCACGGGCGGCTTCATGGTTTATGACGCCGGTTTCATCGGGCTTTCGCCGTACCTTCAAACGGTCACGACCGTGTTCATGCTGCTGTTTGCGGTCAACTTCAACCTTTATTATTATATTCTAATGCGCAGAATCGGCGACGTGACACATAATGAGGAGCTGCGCTGGTTCCTCGGCATATTCTTTGCCGCCGTGCTGACGATGACGGTTGCAAACATCGGGCAATTCGGTTCGTTCGGCGAGTCACTGCACCATACGGCGTTCAATGCCGCTTCGGTGTACAGCACAACGGGCTTCGCCAGTGTTGATTTCGACAAATGGCCGACAATTTCAAAATGCATAATGCTGCTGTTGATGGTTTGCGGCGGCTGCACGGGCTCAACGGCCGGCGGAATCAAGACTTCCCGCGTTGCAATTTTGGTTAAAAACGCGTTCAATGAGCTTCGCCGCTTTGCTCACCCGAAATATGTCCGTTCGCTGAAACTGGACGGAAAAGTTGTTTCGGAGCCTGTCGTTCGTTCGGTCACGGTTTATTTTTCGGTTATAATCGGAATAATTATAGTTTCCATAATACTTGTTTCGGCAAACGGTTTTGATTTTGAATCCTCATTATCGGCGGTTTTTGCCTGCATTTTCAATATCGGACCCGGATTCCACGCATTCGGACCGACGGCGAGTTTTGCTCCGCTCAGCAATTTTTCAAAGTTGGTGCTGACTTTTGACATGCTTGCGGGCAGGCTCGAACTGTGGCCGCTGCTGCTGCTTTTTGTGCCGTCAACATGGAAAAAACGTGCGGTATACAAATAATCAACGGTAACGGAAACAAAAAACATTGCAAACGGAAAGGATTTGGGTTTGAAAATTTTTCTTGTCGCAAGTGAATGTGTCCCGTTCATAAAAACGGGCGGATTGGCGGATGTTGTGGGCGCACTGCCTGCCGCGCTGAAAAAGCTCGGGGCGGAGGTTTCCGTTCTGATTCCGAAATACAGCATGATTCCGCAGCAATTCCGCAAAGAAATGCAGCATGTTACGGACTTTTCGATTCAGCTCGGCTGGCGGAAGCAATATGTCGGCGTTGAGAAAATCCACCGTGAAGGTATCGATTTCTACTTTGCGGACAACGAGTTTTATTTTAAACAGGATTATGTTTATTCAAGCGGCGATTTCGAGGCGGAGCGTTACTGCTGGTTTTCGAAAGCGGCACTTGAAATAATGCAAAAGCTGGATATTGCGCCGGATATCATTCACCTGAACGATTGGCAAACGGGCATGATTCCGCTGCTGCTTCGGGAGCAATATTCCACATTGCCGGAATTCTCCCGCGTTAAAACGGTGTTCACGATTCACAACCTCCGCTATCAGGGGTTGATGAACCCGATGCTTGTGAATGATTTGCTGAGCCTCGGGCAGAATGCACTGGCGCAAATCGAGTACTATTGCAATATCAACTGCATGAAAGCGGGAATCATCTATTCCGATGCGGTCACGACCGTAAGCCCGACTTATGCAAAGGAGATCTGCACTCCACGCTGCGGCGAAACTTTGGATGGGCTGCTGCGGCATAAACACATTGCGGGAATCCTGAACGGCATTGACAAAAAGCTGTACAATCCGTGGACGGATAAAGCTCTTTGCAGCCGTTTCTCAAAAAATCAGCCGCAGGGCAAACAAAAATGTAAATCCGCACTCCAAACGGCTCTGGGACTTGAACAGTCGGAGGAGCGGCCTGTTGCGGCGGTGATTTCGCGTCTGACAAACCAAAAGGGGCTCGACCTTTTCCGCGCCGTGATTCCGGGTTTGCTGGATCTTGGTGCGCAGCTTGTGATCCTCGGCATGGGTGATGCGGAATACGAGCGCATGTTCGCCGACCTTGCCGCAATAAATCCTTCTTCGGTTGCCTTCCGTGCCGAGATGAACGATTCGCTTGCGCGGCAAATCTATGCCGGGGCGGACATCTTCCTGATGCCCTCTGCATTCGAACCCTGCGGGCTGTCACAGCTGCTTGCAATGCGCTACGGTGCAATTCCCGTTGTGCGCGAAACGGGAGGCCTTGCGGACACTGTCATTCCTTATAACCGCTTCACGGACGAGGGCACGGGCTTTTCCTTCAGAAACTATTCTGCGGACGAGCTGTATAATGCTTCCCGTGCCGCAATCGAGCTTTATTGCGGAGACAAAGCCGCTTGGCAAAGGCTCACCGCCCGCGCAATGGCGGCGGATTTCGGCTGGAGCAGAAGTGCAGGGGAATACCTTCACCTGTATAAAACGCTCAAAATGAACTGATATTGATTATTTATACCGCAAAAGCGCAAACGCACCCCGAGTTTCGGGGTGCGTTTGCTGTATGTGAGAAGTAAAGAGAATGGCTGTGAAAAAGCTTTATGCAACGCCGATGGCAACCCTTGCGATAAGAATTGCGTCGGTCATATCGATTCTGCCGTTGCCGTCGAAATCAGCGGCGGTTTCCGCATTGGGGAGTTCTGCGGAAAGGGTGCTTACGCCGATTGCACAGCGGGCAACATGAATTGCGTCCGCAAGTGTAACGCTGCTGTCGCCGTCAACATCGCCGAGAAGAACGGGGGAGTAGTCGTCGGTGTAGCATGCAACGATGTCGATGCCCTCGCCGTATTCAACGGAAAGCATATAATCGGTTGAAATAAGCTCACCGTCAACATACCATCCGCGGAATTCGCCGTTGTTCTTTGCATAAAGTTCGCAGGAATTGTCGGAATAGCTGCAAGTCATACCGATGCTGCCTTCGCCGAGCACCGTTGCGGAAACGGGTTCGGAAAAACCTCTGGGCTGAACCGTGATTTCCTGATAGTCACAGTCAAGTGCGGTAATGTTTGAAAGGTTATCGCAGTTGACTGCGGAAAGCTTGGTGCAGTATGCCTGACCTTGGAAATCAATGGTCGTGAGGTTAACGCAGTTATTAAGGATAACACCGTTTATGTGGGTCTGTCCCGCTTCGGGAGTGCCTAAGCACAGAATTGTGCTGTCAGACAGATCAAAAATTCCGTAAACATCGGGGCGGAATGTTTGAACAACATCAAGGGGCAGGGGTTCTCCCGTAAAGGGATCGGTATCCATAATACCATAGCACACATCGAAACTGAAGTTGATCAGAGTAATATACATATTGTAAGGCGGGGTGTTGACATGGGAATAGTTCACTATGGGAGACATAGTTGTGTTCCCGCGAATCCAATGAATAGGAGTCGGAACTTCCCAATCATTGATAACGTCCTCATTAGTTACACCCGGAACATTGGTTTCCGTGTCGAGAAAAGCGCGGATACGCAGCTGATCGATTTCGGGCAATTCGAAATCGGGCGTGTCTGCGAAAATGCCGACAGGAAGACAAAGCACTGCTATTAGGCAGGCAAGCATCAAAGAGAGAGTTTTTTTCATTTTCATACCTCCAAATTTTTTTTCTTTAACAAAGTGAGTCATGGCGGAGGAACTCTTCTGCTTCAGCCGCAAAACAGCACCAAGCCGCCGGGGGTGGTTTCCCGGGGTGGTTTCCCGGGGTGGTTTCCCGGGGTGGTTTCCCGGG
>OGPS01001025.1_pt1 | contig 23006 bp, 17 predicted proteins | sample 1552931 | NCBI WGS metagenome assembly OGPS01 (sample SAMEA2580252, study PRJEB22360) | human gut metagenome | biome: human gut; feature: human-associated habitat; material: faeces | place: Denmark | collected 2008/2010 | reverse complement strand
GTGGAGCTGCTGCGGCGGGGGCGGCGCCCCCGCCGCCGTCCGCGTATGGTGCCGCGCCGCCCTGCTCCTTCTGGCCGCCGCCGTAGTGCTGACCGCCCTCGGCGACACGGCGCGTCCCGCGCCTCTCACGTCCCTCCAGCAGCACCTCTCCCGCACGGTGCAGGAGATACGCTGCGGCTCCAACGACGATGCCGGACTCACCGACGGCGATCTGACCTCTGCGGGAACGCGCCGCCAGAGCGAGGATGCCATGCTTCGCGTCACCATGTCCCAGCCCGGCTCCTACTACCTGCGCGGCTTCGTGGGGGAGGTCTACGACGGCAGCCGCTGGCTCCCCCAGACCAACGCCACGCTCTCCGCCAATGCGGACACCTTCTACTGGCTCCACCACGACGGCTTTTACGGGCAAGCCCAGATCGTGGGGGCGGCGCAGTCCGCCGCCCCGGAGGTGCTGCATGGTGAGAACCGCATCACCGTCACCAACGCCGCAGCGTCCTCCCGGTATCTGTACGATCCCTATGAGACCATGCCCACCAGCCCCACTCTGGATGCCGCCGCCATCGGCGACGCGGCGCAGTACGCGCCGGGGCTGCGCGGTCAGCGGAGCTACACCGTCCTCGCGGCGAACAACATCATCGTTCAGTACCAGAGGATCGCCGCCGGCCTCACCTCGGACGCGGTGCTGCCCTCCGCCTTCCTGCAAACGGAGGGTGCCTATAACCGCTACGTCTACACTGTGGACACCGCCCTCCCCCCGGAGCTTGACAGCTTCCTGCGGGAGAAGCTGGGAGCCTACACCGTAGAGGACGGGCAACGCCACTTTGACTACCAGAAGGCGAAGCAGAACATTCTGTTCTACCTGAGCACCTACGCCACTTACAGCGAAAGCGTATCGCCGGTGCCGCCGGGCGTCGATTTTGTCCTCAGCTTTCTGGACGGTGCCCAGACGGGCTACGATGTCCACTACGCCTCGGCGGCGGCGATGATGTTCCGCTACTACGGCATCCCCGCCCGGTACGCGGAGGGCTTCCTCGTAACGAAGGACGATGCCTCCCGCCTACAGCCCGGCGAAACGCTGACGCTGAACGGCACCAGCGGCCACGCCTGGGTGGAATACTACCAGGACGGCGTGGGCTGGCTCCCCTTCGAGGTCACTCCCGGCTACCTCTCGGCGATGGAGCAGGCGGAGACATACCGCAGCATCTCCGGGCTTGTGGGACACTCCTCAAGGGCGCAGGAATCCGAGAATCTTGACGCCCCCCAGCAGGAGGACGAGGAGCCGTCCCTGCTGTCCTTCTGGCTGAAATACCGGCTGAAAATACTGCTTTTCCTGTCGGTGCTGGCGGCGGTGGTTCTCCTGTGCCTGTTCGTCCTGTGGCTGGCGTGGCAGCGCAAAAAGACGGCGCGCCGGAAGGCTGCTTTCCTCAGTGACGACATCCCCCGCGCCATCCGCACCATCTACCTCTACACCATGGACGTTCTTCTGTCTCAGGGTCTGCCCCTGCGGAACTGCTCCCCTGCGGACTACGCGCAGGACATCGACGAGGATCTCCGTCAGGAGTACCTGTCGGTGGTGTCTCTCTGGGAGGAAGCAAAATTCAGCGGTCACCCTATGGAGGAGAGCCAGCGTCAGCGCGCCCTGCGCCTGAAGGACGAGGTCTGGACGCGCACATGGCGCGTCTCCGGTCCCCTCCGCCGCATCCGTCTGAAATACGTGCTGTTTCTGTAAGCGAGGTGCACTATGAAAAGGCTCTTTACGTCTCTTGTGGCGGCCGTCGCGCTGCTTCTCTGTGCCTGCGGCGGACAGGCGCAGGAATCCCCGTGGCAGACCGCCTACCGGGAAACCGGTCAATACCTGCTATCACAGCCCGCCCCCACCACAGGCTCCATCGGCGGTGAGTGGGCGGTAATCGGTCTGCGCCGCGCCGGTCTCCTCACCGATGAGATGGCGCGCAGCTACAAGGCGGCAGCGGAGGATTATGTCCGTCAGGCCGGCTCTCCGCGCCTCCACCGCGCAAAATCCACGGACACCTCCCGCACCATCCTTGGTCTGACCGCCGCCGGATACGACGCCACGGCCGTGGCGGGCATCGACCTGACGGCGGGTCTTTCGGACATGAGCTACCTCCGCATACAGGGTCTCAACGGCCCCATCTGGGCACTGATTGCACTGGACTGCGGCGGCTACGCCATCCCGCAGGCGGCGGAGGGCGAGGAGCAGACCACCCGTGAGGGTCTGGTGTCGGAGATCCTCTCCGCCCAGTGCCCTGATGGCGGCTGGACGCTGCTGGGTGAAGCATCGGACGTAGATATGACCGCCATGGCGTTAACGTCCCTGTCCCCCTATCGGGAGAACAGGGACGTCCAAGCCGCCGTGGAGCGGGCGTTGACCTGCCTTTCCCGCGTCCAGCAGGATAACGGCGGCTTCATGAGCTGGGGTACGGTCAACAGCGAATCCTGCGCTCAGGTCATTGTGGCTCTGACGTCGCTGGGCATCGATCCGGCAGCGGACAGCCGCTTCATCAAAAACGGTGCGTCACCGCTGGACGGACTCTGTGCCTTTGCCTGCGTGGGCGGCGGCTTCCGTCACAGCGATGAGCTGCCGGAGCCTCCCGCCGTAGCACCCACGGTGACCAAGCAGACCGCACCGGTCACCGCAGCAGCCAGACAATCGCACCCAAACAGCGTGACAGCCAGTCAAGTAAACCCGGATAGGACGGCAGCCAAGCAGGTGGCGTCGGACGGTGCAATAGTCGTTCCAATAGAGCCGGACGGCATGGCGACTGAGCAGGGCTTCTACGCGCTGACCGCCTACGCCCTCTTCTGCCGGAATGCCCCCCGCCTCTTCGATCTGACCTCCCTCCTCCCTTAGCCCCCGCCTAGCGCAGAGAGAGGTACCCCGCGGAAAGCAAAAACGAAAAATCTGCCGCAGCCGTCCGCGCCACCCCCGTCATTCCGCCCCCCCCCCTCCACCCCCGCTGCCATTCCGAACCCCACGCTGTTCCTGTCATTGCGAACCCGCCCCCGATGTTCCTGTCATTGCGAGCCAGTGACCGATGTCACTGGCGTGGCAATCCGCGTCCCCCGTCCCCGCGCCGCAGGCGCGGACACCCTGTTATTCCGAGCCAGTCCGCAGGCTGGCGTGGGAATCCGTTCCCTAAATTCTTCATCATTTATTGAACCCCCGCCATCCGGCGGGGGTCTTTTACGTGTTGCCTCCGGCGGGGTACTTTTGTCACCAGCGACAAAAGTACCCAAAACGCCGCTTGAAACTACGTTTCAAGACTTCCTCAGCGCGCTATGCCCTGTGTCAAACCTGCCTCATGTTCCTCGCGTAATCGGTTTTCCCGTGTACCGCTGTCGGTCAAAAGGACTGTGCCACCACAGCTTTCCGCTACCGCTTCGCTGCCGCTGCCTGTTGCCACGGTAGCAGTTTTCCCCTTTACCGCCGTACTGTGGCACTCCCACTAACGTAACTGCACTTTCCCGCTTCTTAAACACAGCGGAAAATGTGAAGTGCCTGTACTATCCATCTCTGACAGCGTGTACGGCGAAAGTGTAGATCAATATGTTTTTCCAAGAATAACACTCTTAATTCGGCAAATCGCTATGGGGTGCATAAGTGCGTTGCCGGGTGCTGGTAACCGGGTATGGATTGAATCTTACGCTGCGAGCGGGAGGTTTTATGGACGCGATCGTTTTAGCAGGCGGCTTTGGAATTCGCCTGAGCCATATAGTCAAGGATGTACCAAAACCGATGACCCCGGTGGCGGGAAAGCCGTTTTGGACGCAATAATCATAACCACCAGTAAACTGGTGGTTTGACCTGCCCCTAAAAGGGGCTATTACGACCGTAGCCCCTAAAAGGGGCGTTGAAGGTTTGACACCGCATTACCATTTCAGGCAGCCGCTTCAAGCGGCTGTCTTTTTATGCCTTCTTATTCTTGTCACCCGTAAACGGGTCTACATATTCTTTGATGCTGATCTGATCTGCGGCGTAGTCCTCCTCCAGTTGGTTTCGGATATGCTCCGCTATGATCTTTTTATTGCGTCCCACGGTATCCACATAGTATCCTCTACACCAAAAATTTCTCGACCCATACTTGTACTTCAAATTCGCATGCCTGTCGAAAATCATTAAGCTGCTCTTCCCCTTGAGAAATCCCATGAACTGTGCTACACTCAGGTACGGTGGAATACTCACCAGCATATGTATGTGGTCTACACACGCCTCTGCCTCCAGTATTTCCACATTCTTTTGCTTGCACAATGTCCGCAGTATTTCTCCTATGTCTTTTTTCAGCTGTCCATAGATTTCTTTCCTGCGGTACTTCGGTGCAAATACGATGTGATACTGACAACGGTATCTTGAATGTGATGTGCTTTTTATCTCGTTTCTTTCGTCTTTCTTTATCTGCATAAAACCTCCTATTGCTCTGGTAATGCGGTCGCCAAACCTTTACCAGTATACCGCAATAGGAGGTTTTACTCATGCTAAAGCTATTTTTCTTCCCCCGGTAGAACCGGGGGTTTATTTCCACGCCTGAAGGCACCAAAAGAAAGCCGGCACAGGAATTTCCTGCGCCGGCTTCTGCATCAGCCGCCCTTGTGCCACAATGTGTACTTACGAAAACATAGCCTCCGGGTGCTCATTTTTTGTGTGCTCAGAACTTCTTCCTGGCGGTGCAGGTCAAGCCGGTCAGGGACAGGAGTGACAGGGCGGCGTAGAGGGCTACGCCGGGGTCGGCGGTCTTGGGAGAACCCTTGGCATCGTCGGCCTTAGTATCGGGGGTAGGGTAGTAGTAATAGCCGCCGGAGGAGGCCGGGGTCCGCACGGCATACAGCGTTATCGACTCGTTTATTTCGGTATCAAAATTCCACGCTTCGGAGGTTCCCTTTGCCGCCCAGTACTTAAAGGCCTGGCCATTTACTGTGGCGGGATCATCCGGTTTCCTGGCCTTTTTATCCCCTTTCACAAAAATAAGCTGGAAGGTCCTTGTCTTGGCGACCTCGTCAATGAAATTGACGGTGTTGTAGTCCACAGCGGTGCCAGCACCATCCTTCATCTTCACCTGGATATGTCCGTCAAGCACACCGTTCTCTTTCACAACAGATTCAGCCACGCTTTTCAAGGCTTCCACGTTATAGTCATCGTCCCTGCTTTCACCATCCGGTTTCATGTTCGAAGTCTCGAAGAAAATATACACCTTCCCTTCGATGATACCGCCGGTAACGGACAGACCTGTCTCTTTCCGAACCGGCTCGTGTACGTAAATATCTCCTCTTCTGGCCTTCGGATTTTCACCGATATACGCCGTATCGGACATGGTCATATTCCCATTGTACACATATACGCCCCTGTCTCTGCACCCTGTGATGCGGCCGCCGGTCATTGTGAAGGTCCCCACATTATTATGTACGCCGAAATTTTCTCCGGTGATCGTGCCGCCGGTCATTACGAAGGTCGCACCCGTCCTGATAAAGACACTGCTGTCGCTGCTGCTCCCGGTAAGCGTGCCGCCCTCCAGCTTCAGTGTCATACCGTTCTCCAGAAATACGGCTCCCCCAAGAGTATAAGAAGTCCAACTCTCCCTCGTCCCCGTTCCGCCGGTGATGACACCGCCAGCAGGCAGGGTCTTGTCCTCATGCGATGTATCCGATCGACTGTCCGTGATGGTCAGGGTCACAGTGTCCGGACCATCCTTTTTCACATAGAGCACACTGCCGTCGCCGGTCATCTTGAGCACATGGCCATTCAGGTCGAGGGTCACATCTCTCGTTACTACCAATGTCTCGCTGATCTCGATATCCTCTGTCAGCTGGACAGTTCCGCCGTTGGATATGGCAGATTTCAGCCTGGTTGCGGCGTTGTCAGGCGGCGACGCCGCGCCGGCGGTGCACACCAAGGGATTTGTTACATCCCCCGATGTAACAAAAGCTGCCCATATGGGCAGCGCGCATACCAATACCAGGGTCATCAGGATGGGGAGCAGTCGTCTCTTCATGGCGGTTCCTCCTTCTATGGCTCACATATTTCTCTCCCGGGCCTGTGTGCCGCAAAATTTCTTGTTGGGAAAGTTTTTTGGCGCGCAGGCTCTGTTGTACGACCATCTTACCAGAAAGTGTCGCGAAAGGCAACGGGAATATCCAGATATTGGCATAACAAATCGGTGTGGGAGGCATAAGGGGAAGTTATGGGCCTTGGCTGGGGACGAAAAAAGACCGGCGGGGCCGGTCTTTTTTGTTCAGGCGTGGTATTGGGGTTCGTTGCCCTGGTAGATATCCTGCATCTCCCGGTCGATCTCGCTGATGGCGTCGGAGCACAGGCGGAGGCGGGCGGCGTCCTGCTGGGTGAATTTGCGGTCGGATTTATACCGCAGCTCGTGCTCCAGACTGGCCCACATATCCATGGCGATGGTGCGGAGCTGGATCTCCACCGGCAGGACCATGGTGCCCTCGCTGATGACGATGGGCACGTTGACGATCAGGTGCAGGCTGCGGTAGCCGGTGTCCTTGGGCTCCTTGATATAGTCCACCTCGCGGAGGACGGTATAGGACTCGCTGCGGGTGAGCAGGGAGCGCAGGTAGTAGATATCATCCAGATAGTTGCAAATGACGCGGATACCGGCCACGTCCTGGATGTGGGCATAGATGTTGTCGATGCTGACCTCCAGGCCCCGGCGGCGCAGCTTGTCGATGATGCTGTCCAGCGTCTTGATACGGTATTCGATGTGGTGGATGGGCGAGTGGTCATACAGACGGGCGAACTCCTCGTCCAGGATCTCCATCTGCGTTACGGCTACCTTCAGCGCACTGCGGTACAGGTGCGTCACCCGCACCATGCCCGCCGCCAGCTCCTGGTCCTTCGGGGAAAGGCCCGCGGCGGTGGGAATGTCCCGCAGGCGAATGGTGCCGCTTTTCTCGATCATCATGGGCAGACGCCCTCCTTTCGGCCGCAGCCCACGTCCGGGGCCGCAGTTTCATCCTACTATATGAATATGACCTGCCTGTGAACAAATCGATATTTCTTTAACAAGTATACCGACAGTTTGCGCGAAATGCAAGAGGGACGCCGTACAAAAAGCGCAAAGAAGGCGCCCACGGCTGCCGCCGTGGGCGCTGGGGGCATTTCTTGCAGCGGGCGGGGACGGCGGCGGCCACACGGTCGGCGGCCAGGCCGTCGAAATCGCGGCTCTGGGCAGCGGTGATGGCCTGACGCTGCTGTTCGTCCTCCAGAAAGGCCAGGGCCGACGCGGCCATGTTGTCCGGCGGGCAGGAGGCCGCCCAGCCGTGGGCGGTGAAGAACGCCTCGTTCCGCGTTTCGCAGCCGCCCACCATATCCGCCAGCAGCAGCGGCACGCCGCGGGTGCCGGCCTCGGTGATGCTGATGCCGCCGGGCTTGCTGACCAGCACGTCCGCGCTGTCCATGTACAGCTGCACCTGGGTAGTGAAGCCCATGGCCTCCACGCGGTACAGGCGGCGCAGCTCCAGGGCATAGCGCATCTGCTTGTTGCTGCCGCACAGCACCGTGGCAAAGTCGCCGTCGGCCATACGCATATCCAGGTCCTCCGCCACGTCGCCCATGGGGCCGCAGCCGATGCTGCCGGACATGAGGACGATGTGGCGGCCGGTCTCCGGCAGGCCCAGGGCCTTCCGCGCCGCGGCTCTATCGCCGCGCTGGCGGAAGGCGGAACGCACGGGAATGCCGGCGGGCAGAAGGGTATCGCGGGCGATGCCGCAGCTGACGAACTCGTCGGCCAGCTCCTGATGGGGAATGACGCAGATATCCGGGGTACAGGCACCCACCGTGGGGCTGCAGGTATAGTCCGTGGCCACGAAGCAGAACACCGGACAGGCGCTCCACGCCTGCTTCAGCGCCGTCATCATCATGGCGGGGATCACGTGGACACAGACAACGGCATCGTAGCCGCCGCTTTGCAGCGTGCGGCCCAGACGGCGGGCACCGCGGGCAATGTAGCGGTACACCGGGCCGTCGCGCCGGTCCATCTCCTTGTCGCCCTCGGCGGACATATAGCCCGCCTTGTAGAGCCTGGGATACCGGCGGTAGAACCGGGTGTGCCACTTGGAAACGAATTTGGATGCCTTTTTGGAGATGAAGCCCAAGCCGTCCATCACGTCGCAGGACGCGCCGCAGCGTTGGAGGCTGTCACGCAGGGCGGCGGCTACGGCGTTGTGCCCGCCGCCGGTGTTACAGGTCAGGATCAGTACGCGCATTTTGCTCTCCTTTCCGCTGCGCTCGCTTTCGCAGCAGCGCCGCCAGGCGCATGAGCCGGGGGCGGTTGTAGCGTTGTATCAGAATAAAGGGCAGATTGGCCAGCAGCACCCACACCGCCAGCACGATCGCGCCGCCCCAGCCGGGCCACAGCCACAGAAACGCCAGGCCCAGCAAACAGGAGGCCCCGTGGACCAGCTCCGCGCGGCACGTCTCCTGCACCAGCGCCGCGGCCTGATCCGCCGTCACGGCGCCGCTGCCGGGCAGTTCCTTCTTCACCATGTCCGGCAGGATGCGGCTCATGTCCGGCACCAGCTTCTTCCACTTATCGATGGCCAATTTGGTGTAGATACGGCCGTTCTGCTCCCATTTCCGGCTGCGGAAGAGCCGCTTCTCCGGGTCAAAGGGACCGGGGATCGCCTGACCCAGCGGGTGCGCCAGCAGGGCCAGCGCCGCCGCGTACAGGACGCATTTCCAGAAGCCGCTCACGCCTTCTCCACCCCGCAGCTGCGCTCCAGCGCGTGGCGCAGCGTGCCCTCCGTCAGGCGGGTGACGCGCTCCACGAACTGCTCCTCATCGTGCTTCATGCCATAGTGCAGCCAGCTTTGCAGCAGGCCCACCAGCGTGGCCGTATACAGCGCCGCGATGGACTGCACATCCGTCTCCGCCACCGGCAGGTCCTCCGCCGTGCGGCGCACCAGATCCTCCACGGCACCGTAGACCACCTGGTAATACTCGCGCTCCAGCAGGTCGCGCTGGCTGGACTGGTACAGGTGGTAGACCGCGCGGCGGTTGGCGCGCATGAACGCCGTCACCCGCATCATCAGCTGGTACCAGCTGGTGCAGAGGGGTGGTGCGTTGAGGACGCGGTCCAGCTCCGTCTCCAGCACCTCGCGCACCAGGGCGTAGATGTCGCAGTAGTAGTAATAAAACGTATTCCGGTTCACGCCGCAGTGATCTGCGATGTCCACCACGGAGATCTTATCCAGCGGCCGCTGCTCCAGCAGGTCCAGAAAGCCCTTGCGAATGGCGTTTTTTGTGGTCTGTGCCATGTCCATGCTCCTCTCTTTGTGCAAAAACTGCCTTACCGCCTATATCATACCGAATTCAGACAGTTTTTGCAAGATGCCCGTACTATGCACTTTAGGCAAAATGTGTGGAAATGTATGAACACAGTGTAAAAAAAGCATCCCCGCACGGTGTGCGGAGATGCTTTTGCTTCAAATGGGGTCAGGCCGTCACCACGGGGCCGCCGTGCTTCTTGGCGCTGATCTTCTGGTAGGCGATGACCGCCGCCACCAGCACCAGGCCGACCACGTCGGTGAGCGTGCCGGGGATCATCATGCCCAGGCCGCCGACGGCCAGGACGATACGCAGCACGGGGTGGATCTTCTTATACAGGAAACCGTTGAGGGACGCCGCGATGGCGAAGATGCCCAGCAGCGCGCTGATGCAGATCTGCGCCACCTCCCACCAGCCGGAGATGTTCTCAAACAGCAGGGCCGGACTGTAGGCGAAGATGTACGGCACGATAAAGGCGGCGATGGCCAGCTTGGTGGCGTTGATGCCGGTCTTCATGGGGTCGGACTTGGCGATGGCCGAGCCGGCGTAGGCCGCCAGAGCCACAGGGGGCGTGATATCCGCCACGATGCCGAAGTAGAACACGAAGAAGTGGGCGGCCACCAGCGGGAAGCCCAGCTGAATGAGGATGGGCGCGCAGGTGGAGGCCATGATGCAGTAGTTGGCCGTGGTGGGCACGCCCATGCCCAGGACGATGCAGCACAGCATGGTCAGCACCAGGCCGACGATGGTGGCGTTGCCCGCCAGCTGGACGATGGCGTTGATGAGGATGGAGGCCAGGCCGGTGACGGTGATACAGCCGGCGATGATGCCCGCCATGCTGCAGGCCACGGCCACGGTGATAGCGCCGCGGGAACCGGCTTCCAGAGACTCCACCGCGGAGAAGAAGGAGCGCTTGCCGGCATTACCCAGCGCCTTGCCGGTGGTCATGGGCTGGGTGTCGCCCTCACCGCGCTTGCCCTGCAGGAAGAAATTGACGAAGCCCACGGCAATGGCGGCCAGAATGGAATAGGCCGCGGAGTGGGACATGGTCTTGCTGCCGGAGGACACCAGCCACACCAGCAGGGTCAGAGGAATGATCAGGTAGCAGTCACGGACCAGCAGACGCCACGCAGGCAGCTCCTCGCGGGGAACGCCCTTCAGGCCCAGCTTCTTGGCCTCCAGATGGACGGCGATGAAGATCCCGGTGAAGTACAGCAGCGCGGGCAGGATGGCCTTGACGGCCACCTGGGCGTAGGGCAGCTTCATGTACTCGGCCATGAGGAAGGCTGCCGCACCCATGATGGGGGGCATGATCTGGCCGCCGGTGGAGGCCGCGGCCTCGACGGCGCCGGCGAACTCGGGCTTGTAGCCGGTCTTCTTCATCATGGGGATGGTGAAGGAACCGGTGGTGACGGTGTTGCCCACGGAGGAGCCGGACACCATGCCGCACAGGGCGGAGCTGATAACAGCCACCTTCGCCGGGCCGCCGCTGGACCAGCCAGCCAGACGGTTGGCAAAGCTGATGAAGAAGTTGGCGATGCCGGTGCGCTCCAGGAACGCGCCGAAGATGATGAACAGAACGATGTAGGTATAGCACACGTTGATGGGCGTGCCGATGACGCCGGAGGTGGTGTAGAACAGCTTGTAGATGATGGTTTTCAGCGCGTCATACAGGGTGGCACCGTTCACCGCGCCGGCGTAGCTCAGCTGGTTGATGAACGCGTACACGATCAGCACGCCGGCCACGCACAGGATGGGCAGGCCCACGCAGCGGCGGCACAGCTCCATCAGGATCAGGATACCCACCACGCCGATGATGACGTGGACCGTCTCGATACGGGTGGACAGGCGCACCAGCGTCATGGCGTTCAGCGCAAAGTAGAAGAAGCAGGCCGCGCCCACCACCATCAGCACGATATCGTACCAGGGCAGGTAGTTGACCCTGACGTGGTGCTTGCTGGCGGGGTAGGTCAGGAAGCCGATGATAATGATGCAGCCCACGAACATGGTGAGCCGGATCTCGGGCATGGCCTTGGAAAACAGGGTCATGCCGATGCAGAACAGACCGAACGCGGCCATGAGGATGCGGATGATCAGCTGGGGCGTACCCTCCCACAGGCGGGTAGCGGATTCACGGTCATATTTACGCATGACCGCGTCCAGATCCGGGGCCTCGTCCGCGGCGGTATTGACACCGTCGGCCGGGCTGGTATCCGGTTTTTTCTTGTCGATGCTCATAGTCGTTTCTCTCCCCAAAAAATACAGAATAGCACGAGGACTACGGCGGGAAGCCCCGCCGTAGCCTCGGTTTTTGTCAATTGTCCGTTAAGGATCAGTCGCCGAAGTACACGTCCTTGGCGATGACCGTCTCGGTGTAATAGTCGGAGGTCTCCAGCAGCTTGGCGATGTGCTCGCTGTCCAGGCTGACCAGGTAGGTGTCCTTGGTGGTGGCCAGGTCGGTCACAGCGGTGGTGGGGGCACCGGCCACGATGAAGGCGGCGTCGATCTGGCCGTTCTTCAGGGCGTCGGCGCTGTCGCTGAAGGACTGGTAGGTGGGCTTGATGTCGTCCTCGGTCAGCCCGTAAGCGCCCAGGACGTCAATGGCGTTGAAGTACACGCCGGAACCGGGAGCGCCGATGGACACGGACTTGCCGGCCAGGTCAGCCACGGTCTTGATGCTGGCGTTGGTGGTGACGATCTGCACCTGCTCCATGTACAGGGCGGCCACGGTGGAGAAGCCCTCGACCTTGCTCTCGAACAGGTTGGTGCCGTTGTAGGCGTAGGCCATCACGTCGGACTGGCAGAACGCGAAGTCAGCGGTGCCGTCCACCAGCTCCTGCACGTTGGCCTGAGAGCCGTTGCCCACCAGACCCACGACGTTGATGCCGGCGTTGTTGGTGGCGTGCTGGGCGATGACGGAGCCGAAGGCGTAGTAGGTGCCGGACTCGCCGCCGGTGACGAAGCGCAGGTTGCGGGAGTCGGTGTTGCCGGCGCCGTCCTTGACGGCGGCGACCTCAAAGCCCTTCTCGGCGAAGTACTTGGCAGCGCCGGGGTGATAGGGCACGGAGGTGATGGAAGCGCCGTACTCCAGACTCAGCTCGCCGTACTTGGCGTGGCTGGTGGTCAGGGACGCGGCGTTGTCGAAGATGTCCGCCACGAACTTGTACACGTCGTCGCTGGACACGTCGTCGCGAGCCAGGATCACCGCGCCCACGGCCACGGTGGTGGTGTCGGTATGCTCAGCGGTCACATCGCCGCTGTCGTCCTTCTTGTCGCCGCAGGCGACCAGACTCAGCGCCATGACCAGCGCCAGAACCAGTGCAAAAAACTTTTTCATGTTCTTTCTCCTTATTGATAGATAAATTGTTTTCCTCTTCCTGAAAAACAGCTTTTTCCGCCGGCCGGTCGGGCGCGGCGGTGTTCAACGGTGCCATTATATCGCAGGCGTAAACTTTTTGCAATATCTAAATGCGGAAAATTTCATTTTCCTGCGGAACGATTTTCCCGTCCGTGCGGACATTCCGCTTTTCTTAGTCGGCATTTCTTTCGGCAAATCCGTAATTTTGTCTGTATCATGGTACTTTTTAGCGGTGGTCTATTCATAATGCTAAATTGTTTTATGCAGGAACGCCCCGCAAGAAGTGCATTTTCTGCTGGGCAATCCTGCAAAATAACAGAGGCGGGGCAAAGCCCCGCCTCTCAGCTTTCTGTCACATTCAACAGCTGCGCCGCAGCAGTTCGCATACCAGTTCATAGGTGCGCTCCGTGGAGGGCACGCTTAGCCGCTCCCGCACGGAGTGTACATCGTGCAGCTCCGGCCCCATGGACACCGCGTCCAGACCGGGGATCTTCTCCATCAGCAATCCGCACTCCAGACCGCCGTGGGTGGCCTCCACCACGCCGTCCTTACCGGTAAGATCCTTATACGCCGCCAGCAGCGTATCCCGGAACTGCGACTCCCTCTTGTACTGCCAGCCGGGGTACACGCCCCGCTCTGCCACAGTGCCGCCCGCCAGCGCCGCCACAGCCCGCACGCGCTGCGCCAGCATCAGCTTCCGGGACGCGATGGACGACCGGATGGAGAACGCGATGTGCAGTCCGTCGCCGTCCAGCTTCACCACGCCCATATTCAGGGATGTCTGCACCAGACCGGGGAAATCCGTGTCCATAGCCTCCACGCCCTGCGGCATGGCCGTCAGCGCCTGCACCAGCGTCACGGTGCGCTCTGCGGGCACGGCTTTTGCCGTCTCCGCTGCCGCGCAGGTCAGCGTCACATCGGGGTCGGTGACGGCGTACTCGTTCTTCAGCACCCCCTCAAGCTCCCGGATAAACGCTTCGAACGCCCGGCCGCTGCCCTTGGGCAGCGCCACGACCGCGTCGCAGCGGGAGCAGATCACGTTGTCGAACTGCCCGCCGGAGAAGGCCGCCAGCCGCAGGCCGGGGAACTTCTCCAGCGCTGTGGCCAGTACCCGTCCCATGAGGCGGTTGCCGCTGCCGCGTCCCAGATGGATGTCCGCACCGGAGTGACCGCCCCGCAAGCCGGCCACGGTGATGCCGAAGCCCTCCGTGCCCGCCGCGTCGGTCAGCGCCGCGGGCAGCAGGCAGTCGGAGCGCATGCCGCCTGCGCAGGACACGGTGAACACGCCCTCCAGCTCGGAGTCCAAATTCAGCAGCTTTTTGCCCTTCAGGTCAGAGCAGTCCAGCGCAAAGGCGCCGTCCATGCCCACCTCCTCGTCCACGGTGAACACCGCCTCGATGGGCGGATGCACCAGCGTATCGTCCGACAGGATCGCCAGGATCATGGCCACGGCAATGCAGTTGTCGCCGCCCAGCGACGTCTTGTCCGCCCAGATCCACTCACCGTCGGTCATCAGGTCAAGTCCCTCGTGGGTCATGTCCTTGGTGCAGTCGTCGGTCTTGGCGCACACCATGTCGATGTGTCCCTGCAGGATGATCGGCTCGGCGCTCTCGCAGCCGGGGGACGCCGGCTTCCAGATCACCACGTTGTTGCACGGCTCCTGCCGGTACTTCAGTCCCAGTTCCTTGGCAAAGTCCACGCACAGATCGCTGATGATCTTCGTGTTGCCGCTGCCGTGGGGCACCGAGCACAGCTTTTCAAAATATGCGAACACCTTTTCTGGCTTCAAGCCTTTCAAAACAGCCATTTTGATACTCCTTTCCCATGCGGCCGCGGTCTACGCGCCGCCCATTCAGTATAGCATATCCGCCTGCCGAGCGCAAGCAAGTCCCTATGCGCCCACAGCCCATGCTTTCGCATGGGCTGTGTATGCAGCACACATTATCAGAAGTCGCCCAGGCCCATATCGTCCTCGGTGTTGGGCGCTTCCTCGTCGTCCTCCTCGGTGGGAGGCGCGGGGATGAATTCCTCCAGATAGGCCTCCTCCGGCAGACCAGCCATATACGCCGGCAGGTTGATGATGATGCCGTCGATGTTATGGGGCAGTGTCATTTGGTACGTTTCCGTTGTCTCGCTGCCGCCCTTCTGCTGCATGACCTCCACGGTCAGCTCCAGCTTGTCGCCGATGACGGTGGTCAAGCAGCGCTCCTTTTCGTACAGCTTGGAGATCTGCTCGCCGTTCACATACACAGTGATCTTATAGGGTGCCTCCACAGACTGGCCGCCCTTGTCCACTGCGCGGTTGTCGAAATAGACGGTGTGGCCGCGTCCGATGCGCAGCATCAGCACGGCGACGAGCACCAGCACCAGAACGAAGGCGATACGGATGATCCACGAGCGTTTCGTCGTTTTCATGCGGTTCTCCCCTCCTCCTCGGCCTTCTGCTCAATGGCCAGCTGCTGACCCAGCGTGCGGTTCTCCTTGCGCTTCTTGGCCTCGTACATGACCAGTGCCACGGTGATAACGGCGTAGGACACGAACACGCGGAAGTACTCGCCGATCATGGAGTCGCCGGTGATCTTGGTTCCGGCGGCCGGCGCCACGATGAACATGGTATGGAACAGGAGCACACCCAGGAACACGTTGCCGATGGACGCCTTTTCCACGGAGGCGCCGCCCACCAGCAGCGCGGCGATGCAGAACATGCCGACGTTGGTATGCGCCGTATAGGTGGGGAAGTTGCCCATGTTCTGCAGATAGATGATCATGCCGAAGCCCGCGAACACGGTGGACATGACGATGGAGATCAGGCGGGTGCGGTCCACGTTGATACCGGCGTCCCGCGCCACGTTCATGTCCTGTCCCACCGCGCGCATGTCCTGTCCCAGCTTCGTGCGGCGGAACCACACGATGAACAGGCAGGCCAATGCGATGATGATCAGCGTCAGCACGGGGATCTTCACGCCGCCCACGTAGACGGCCAGCGCATTATCGACGCTCTGCCGCATCTGCAGAAGGCTGACTGTGTTGCGGATACCAAAGCCGCGGGGCAGCTTCAGTGTGTTGTGGAGGATGGGGATGATGGGCCCCATCATATACAGCACCACCAGCTGGTACACACCGGTCATGCAATAGGCGATAAAGTAGCTGGTGACCATCTCGCGGCCCTTGGCGCGGTTCAGGATGCTGCCGCACATAAGACCCAGCAGAATGGACAGGGGGATGGACAGGATGGCCGCCAGCACCAGACCGGGGATACCCCAGATCTGCCAGTCCGCCACCAGGATCAGCGCGATCTCGCCGGCCATAGCGCCCAGCGTCATGGCAAAGTTCAGACCCATACCGGCCATAATGGGGATCAGCAGGCTCAGGATCAAAAAGGCGTTGCGCCCCAGACGGGTCATAGCCTCGTTAAGTATGTAGCTCACCGGCAGGCCGGACACGGGAATGAGCACGGCGCAGATGATGATAAACAGGACGGGCACTGAGTTTTTGCCCAGAAATTGCTTTACGTCGAATCTCTTACCCTTCATGTCAGCGCCCCCTTTCCGTCTTTCTGGTCAGGGCATAGAGGATCATGCCGTTGGATACCACGATACGGATGACCTCGCTCATATCCATCTGGAAGGCGGCGCTCATCACGGTGGGGGTCATGGTCACCACGCCCTGATACAGGATCGTACCGATAATCACATTGCCGATGGATGCCTTGTTCACCGACGCGCCGCCGATCAGGATGGCGGCCACGGCGGGCATGGCCATCCAGAAGGGGCCGTTGTACAGCTGTATGAAGCCGAAGCCCTGCTCATACACCAGAATACCCACAGCACCCAGCCAGGTGGACATGATCACGGAGATAAGCCGCATCTTGTCCACGTTGATGCCCGCTGCGCGGGCAAAGGCGGGGTTGGAGCCCACAGCGGTCATGGCGGTGCCGGTCTTGGTGTGCAGGAACGCCCACATCAGCACGGCCATCAGCACGAAGAACAGCAGCGTACCGGTGGGGATCACCAGATTGATGCCGATGCTGTTCAGGTCGATGGTCAGAATGTTGGCCAGCGCCTTGTCGTAATAGCCCTCCAGCGAGATGACGGTACGCAGACCGCTGGCGGAGAAGCCCCACACCATGGTGGGATGCTTGTACGGCAGCAGCAGCCACATCATGCACATGAAGGACACGGACGAGAAGCCCACATAGGTGGCGATCATCATCTCGCCGCCCTTGATCTTGTTCAGCAGCCAACCATAGCCGCCGCCGAACAGCAGGGCAAAGGGCGTGGCGATGAGGATGGCCATAAGGAAGCTGGCAAAGCCGGTGTAGCCCAGCTCGATGGACAGCGTGGCACCCAGCAGTCCGGACACGATACCCAGCGGCAGGCCGAAGTTCAGGCCGCAGCCGGAGTGTACCATGGGCACCATGGCCAACACCATCACGGCGTTCCAGCTGAAACGGGTGATGATATTGGTGATCTGTGTGGGGAAATCCAGCCCCACGCAGGGCGCGGCGATGAGCAGCAGCAGCAGGAAGCACGCGATGATCAGACGCGGCAGGCCGAAGCTGTCCACCAACTCTCTGAATTTTGACTTGTTTCCAAGTGTGGTCGTATTGCCCATTTCTTCCTCCTTACTTCACCTGACTGACCATGAGCATACCGAACTCCTCGGAGGAATGGTCAGCAGGCAGGATACCGGCGACCCTGCCGCCGGAGACGATGGCGATGCGGTCGCAGATCTGGCGCAGCTCCTCCAGCTCGGAGGAGATCATCACCACCGTGACGCCGGATTCGCGGTTAAATTTCTTCAGCGCCTCCAGCACCAGCGCCTTGGCGCCCACGTCGATGCCGCGGGTAGGCTCGGACACGAAGAGGAAGCGGGGCTCCAGCGCGAACGCCTTGGCCAGACACACCTTCTGCTGGTTGCCGCCGGACAGCTCTCTGGCCTTCTGGTTGGAGCCGGTACACTTGATCTGCAATTCATCGATATACCGGTTCGTCACCGTGTGGATGGCCTTTTCGTCGCGCCATGTGAAGAAACCCATTCTCTTCAGGAACTTGTTCTGCACCTGCATGGCGGGGAACGCCACGTTCCACTCCAGTGACTCATCCAGCAGCAGACCCACGCCGCGCCGATCCTCGGACACAAAGGCCAGCTGGGAGTCCAGGCACTTCCGGGGGCTGTTCAGCGCAATAGGCTTGCCGTCGAACTCCACGGTGCCGCCCGCCTCATACAGGCCCATCACACCGTTGGGGATGCCCAGCTTGCCCTGGCCGGCCAGACCGCCGATGCCCAGGATCTCGCCCTCCTTCACGTCCAGATCCACGTTGCGGACGATCTCGCCGGGCATATCCACCCACAGCTTGCGGATGGACAGAATGGTGCGGGCATCGGAGTGGTCGCGGATGTCGTGGGCAGCGCCGCCGGCAGCCACCTCGCGCCCCACCATGTAGTGGGTGATGTCGCGGACATCCGTCTCGCGGGCGGCCACGTCCTTGACAACGTAGCCATCCCGCATGATGACCACCTTATCGCACACCGACAGGATCTCCTGCAGGCGGTGGGTGATGAAGATCACGGCGATGCCCCGGGAGGCCATGCCGCGGATGGAGTCCAGCAGAGCCTGTGCCTCCTGCTCGGTGAGCACGGCGGTGGGTTCGTCCAGGATCAGCAGCTTCAGGTTCTCCTTGCTCAGTTCGCGGGCGATCTCCGTAAACTGCTTGTGCCCCACGGGCATGCTGCTGATGACCATCTTCTGGTCGATAGCCACGCCCATCTTCTCGATGGCTTTTGCGGCGCGGTTATCCATTTCCTTATAGTCGAGAGTGTCCAGGCGCGGGCCGAACACTTCTGAAATGACGCTTTTTTTCTTGGGCTCGCGGTTGAGGAGGATGTTCTCCGTGGCAGTAAAGCCGGGGATCAGCGAGAACTCCTGATGCACCATGCCGATGCCGGCCTTCAGCGCATCAAAGGGGGTGTTGAACTGCACTTTTTCTCCGTCGATCAGGACATCCCCCTCGTAGCCGCCCGTCTCACGGATCACGTCCATGCCAAACAGTATTTTCATCAAGGTGCTCTTTCCGGCACCGTTTTCGCCCACCAGACCCAGTACCTCGCCCTCTTTCAAGGTGAAGTTGATGTCCGTAAGCACCTGATTGCCGAAAAAGCCCTTTTTGATATTCCGCATCTCAAGCAGCGGAGCATTGTTCTTTTCCATATTCATCCCTACCTATAGCAGCGGGGAGGGAGGATGCCCTCCCTCCCCGCTTTAATGGTTGCTTCAAAAGCCTGTCGTCAGCTGATGGTGAAGTATTTTTCCGGGATCTCCACGGTAGCGTTGCCCATGAAGTGGCCGGGATCGCCCATGATATAGGTATCCTGATAGATCAGGAACACGTTTTCAGACTTCGCGCCGGTGGTGGCGTTGGTGTAGCTGGCGCCGTTCCAGGCCGCCTTGGGAGAGTAGACCTGCAGCGCGGCAGCCACATCGTCCATGTCCTTCAGCTCACTCTTGCCGTCCAGCACGTTCTTGGCGTGCAGAGCAAGACCGGCGGACAGGGTGTAGCCGTAGGAGTAAGCCCAGGTACCGAAGTGATCGGCGCCGCCCTTCTCAACGATGGCGGACTCGACCTTGGTCAGGATCTTCTCGAAATCACCGGCTTCCTCGGTCAGATCAATACCCAGCGCGCCGGGATAGCCCATCAGGGGGGAGGGCAGGTCGGCCTCGATGAAGTAGCCGCCGCACTCCAGCAGGCGCTTCAGCAGAGGCTCGGTGTGCGCATCGTTGGTGCAGAAGTAAGCAGCCTTCTGGCCGTACTTCTCGACCCATGCGGGCACCTGCTCCAGAATGTAGGCCTGAGCGCCGGAAACGCCCACGTCAGAGGTGGGATCGGGAGCCGTCTCCAGGACGAACTTCATGCCGAACTCCTCGCAGGCGGCCTTCATGATGGCCACGCGGCGGCTCATGGTCTCATAGGACATGTGGCGGGGGAAGGAGATATGTACGAAGGTGTCGCAGCCCAGCTCGTGCGCGGTGCGGATGATCAGATAGCCGCGGGAGACGAAGTCATTGTTGGTGACCAGGTCGGCAGCGGAGCCGATCTCGGGCAGATCCTCGTGAGCCTCACCTGCGATGCAGATGATGTCAGGGCGGGTCTCCTTGATCTTGCGGAACGCCTCGGTGGTGCCGGGAACGGACTGGTTGACGATGATGGCCTTCATCAGGGGATCGGCGGACAGGTTCACGATGGACTGGATGGTGGTCTCAGTCTCCTCGGTGAAGTTGTCGGGATAGATGGCCAGCTGGACCATATCCTCGCCATACTCCTTCTGGAAGGCCTCGGCGCCGCGGCGATCATCCTCGGACTGAGAGACGGAGCCGGTCACGATGCCGATCTTGTAGGGCACGGTGTTATCATCGGTCTCGCCCTTCTTTTCGCCGCAGGCGACCAGGGAGAGCGCCATGATGAGAGCCAGCAGCAGAGAAACTACTTTTTTCATGTTTACCTCCTAATTCCTTTACCATAGTTTGTTGTTTCCTCCGCCAGAAGGAAACAGCGAACAGGGCGCGCCCTGTCCTCTTCTATGCATTCGGGTGCTGCGCACCCATTTGATTTTACCAGATAAGTTCACACTCTGTCAACATATTTGTATCTCTGAATGGTGTTCAATAGCGCATCTCCTTGTTTTTCATCCACACACTTTCCCACATTTTTTGGCGCACTTGTATCATTTTCATGTATTTTTCATGCGGTTTTCTGTCAAAAGCCTGCTGTTTTGCTACAATAAACTTTTCTTTTGGCGAAATCTGTTTTTTGTCTGACTGCAGCAAAAGAGACAGGCTTCTGCCTGTCTCTCCCGCTTACCTTATAACTTATGGCACTTGTCAGATCTTCTGCTTCTCATCCACGATCTGGCGCAGCTTGGCGGAGAAATCCTCCAGCGTCATGGCACCCAGGTCCTCGCCCTTGCGGGTACGGACGGAGACGGTGCCGTTCTCCATGTCGCGGTCGCCAACCACCAGCATGAAGGGGATCTTCTCCAGGGTGGCCTCGCGGATCTTCTTGCCGATCTTCTCGTTGCGGCTGTCCACCTCCACGCGGAAGCCCTGCTTGCGCAGCTCCGCGGCCTGCTGCACGCAGTAGTCGGCAGCGCGGTCAGTAATAGGCAGGAAGCGTACCTGCTCGGGCATCATCCAGGTGGGCAGCGCGCCGGCGTACTCCTCGATCAGGTAGGCCAGCGTCCGCTCATAGCAGCCCAGAGACGTGCGGTGGATGATATAGGGCAGGGCCTTGTTGCCGTTCTCATCGATATAGTACATGCCGAAGCGCTCCGCCAGCAGCATATCGATCTGGATGGTAACAAGGGTATCCTCCTTGCCGTACACATTCTTGTACTGGATGTCCAGCTTGGGGCCGTAGAACGCGGCCTCGTCAATGCCCACGGTGTAGTCCACGTTCAGATCCTTCAGGATGCGCTCCATGGCGGCCTGGGCGTGGTCCCACTGCTCCGCCGTGCCCTCGTACTTGTTGTTGGGGTTGGCGGGGTCCCACTGGGAGAAGCGGAACGTGCACTTTTCCAACAGGCCCACGGTGCCCAGGCAGTACTTGGCCAGATCCAGGCACTGCTTGAACTCCTCCTCCAGCTGGTCGGGGCGCAGCACCAGATGTCCCTCGGAGATGGTGAACTGGCGGACGCGGATCAGGCCGTGCATCTCACCGGAGTCCTCGTTGCGGAACAGGGTGGATGTCTCGCCCAGACGCATGGGCAGGTCGCGGTAGCTGCGGCCGCGGTTCAGGAATACCTGATACTGGAACGGGCAGGTCATGGGACGCAGGGCAAAGCACTCCTTCATCTCATCCGCGGGATCGCCCATGACGAACATGCCGTCCAGATAGTGATCCCAGTGACCGGAGATCTTGTACAGCTCACGCTTGGCCATCAGGGGCGTCTTGGTCAGCAGATAGCCACGCTGCTGCTCGGTGTCCTCCACCCAGCGCTGCAGCAGCTGGATAACGCGGGCACCCTTGGGCAGCAGGATGGGCAAGCCCTGGCCAATGCAGTCCACAGTGGTGAAATATTCCAGCTCGCGTCCCAGCTTATTGTGGTCGCGCTTCACGGCCTCCTCCCGCTCCTTCAGATAGGCATCCAGCTCGTCCTTGCTGGGGAAGGCCACGCCGTAGATACGCTGCAGGGTCTGGCGGTTGGAGTCGCCGCGCCAGTAAGCGGCGTTGCAGGCGGTCAGCTTGATGCCGTTGCCCTTGATGCGGCCGGTGGAGTCCACGTGGGGTCCGGCGCACAGGTCCACGAACTCGCCCTGCTTGTAGAAGGAGATGTGGGCGTCCTCGGGCAGATCGTTGATGAGTTCCACCTTGTAGGGCTCTTCCTTTTCCTCCATGTACTTGACGGCCTCGGCGCGGGGCAGCTCGAAGCGCTCCAGCTTCAGCTTCTCTTTACAGATCTTACGCATTTCAGCCTCGATCTCGCCCAGGTCGTCCTGGGTGAAGGCGAAGGGCGCGTCCAGATCGTAATAAAAGCCGTTGTCGATGCTGGGGCCGATGGCCAGCTTCACCTCCGGGTGCAGGCGCTTGACAGCCTGGGCCAGGATGTGGGAGCAGGTGTGCCAGTAGGTCTTGCGGTACTGTTCGTTTTCAAACGTAAATTCCTTGTTGACTTCGCTCATAGTCTGTTCCTCCTTGTGATCGGGGCTGGATAAATAAAAATCCCCACCCCTGAATGGTATCAGGGGTGAGGTAATAGGCATTACTCCACGGTTCCACCCTGCTTACGGCCTGCGCAGCATTTTTACTGTCCGCTGCGGATGGCGGGATATCTTTCGTCGAGACAAGGCGCAGGAGCGCAGGAATACGGTCTGTATTTCAAGCTTCTGCAACGCAGTATCGGCGGAAGAGATCCGGCATACGCCGTCGCTTTCGATCGCTGTAACGGGCGATACCCGTCCTGCTCGTCGCAGGCGGCTCGGGAGTGGTACAGGCCGCGCCGCGGGCGGGACGCTTTCAGCCGGGGCGTCCCTCTCTTTGGCCGCGGAAAAACAGCTTCTTCTTCGTCACTGCCTTTTTGATGGCAATAAGTATAAACCGTTTGATCGGGTTTGTCAACGGGTGGTTTTCACGGGGGAAGGGCAAAATCAGCCGCGTGAAGCAAAAAGAGACATCCTTTCGGATGTCTCTTTTTGCTGGCGCGGAAGGAGGGATTTGAACCCTCGCGCCGCTTTTGACGGCCTACTCCCTTAGCAGGGGAGCCCCTTCGGCCACTTGGGTACTTCCGCATACATATTTATTTTCTGGCGGAGAGAGTGGGATTCGAACCCACGGATGCTTTCACATCGCCGGTTTTCAA